>Ga0265342_10003251_pt1 | contig 13468 bp, 12 predicted proteins | sample 4CB327metaG_FD_203125 | JGI IMG/M metagenome (GOLD analysis project Ga0265342, IMG submission 203125) | Rhizosphere microbial communities from Carex aquatilis grown in University of Washington, Seatle, WA, United States - 4-CB3-27 metaG | ecosystem: Host-associated > Plants > Roots >...
GTCGGTCAGCGCGAGCGCGTCGAAGCCCAGCCGCTCGGCCTCGTCCACCAGGTCGCCGATCCGGCCGAGCCCGTCGAGGAGCGAGAACTCCGAGTGGACGTGGAGGTGCGTGAAGTCGTTCGGGGCGAGGGTCGTCACGGGAGGTCAATGGTAGCCCGGCGCCGGGGGCCGAGGCACCCGGCCCGGCCGAGCATGGCCGGGAGCCGAGGCACCCGGCCCGGCCGAGCATGGCGCGGGCCCTCCCGTCGAGCGCGACGACCAACCCGGCCGGAGTCGAGACTATGATCGCCCGGGCCATCGGGTCGAGCTCGGGTGCCGGTTCGAGCCGACCGTTCCGGGGAGAGCCGGGTGAAGGCAGGACCGCGGGATCTGGCTCCCAACGGACGATCTTCCCCCGCGAAAGGAGGGGACTCGGTGCGACGACGGCCGCGCCACCTGGCGGGTGCGCTCGCGTGGACCCTGGAGCGCTGCCGCGCCCGCCGCGCCCGCCGCGCGGAACGTCCCCAGATGACCGTGCCAGGGCTGGTGAGTGCCGTCGCCGGCGAGGCGTCCGACGCTGCGTCGCGGGCGGCGGGCCACGTCGGCACCGTCTATCGCGCGATCACGGATGCCACCTCGGCCGCGGCCCGCACGCGGGCCCTTCGGGCGCGCAACCGGGTGCCGCTTCCCTCCCTTTACGCGCTGCACCCCGAGGCGGCTCGCCTTCCCGTCCGGTCGCTCGGCCTCCAGGAGGTGAGCGTGGCCGGAATCACGGGCACGGCCGTCGCCGGGCCTGACCAGCGTGGCTCGGACTTCCGCCCGCTCGCCCCGTTCCGCGGTTCCGACTGGCACGCACGCTGGCTCCGCATCCGGACGGCGGTCGCGCGCATGGAACCGCTGCCGCCGGTCGACCTGCAAAAGTTCGACGGCCGCTACTGGGTGGTCGACGGCCACAACCGGATCGCGGCCGCCCTGTACGAAGGCCAGCTCACCGTCGATGCCGCGGTCCAGGAGCTGGTCCTGCCGGGGGCACCTCTCCCGTCCGAACGGCCGTCGATGGCGATGGAGATGGCGGAAGGGACGGCAATCCGAACGGCCGCGACGGGGCAGCAGGCCTCGCTGGAGCTGCGACACGACCGGGAGGCAAGCCTGGCGCGCCCCGACATCCGCATTGAGGCGCCCGCGGCCCCCGACGGCCCGGACGGGCCCGTCGACGCGGCGGACGCGACCGCGGGCGCCGAACCGTGATCCGCCGCGTTCGCGTCGCGTGGCCGGACCCGCGGCCGTTCGCGGACGGGCGGGACACCGTCCGCATTCTCGCCGTGTCGGACGCCGTGGATCCTGCGCTCGGCTGGAGCGCCAACCGCGACGCGCTGGGGCGCATCGACCTGGTCGTCGGCTGCGGCGACCTCGAGCCCGCCGCCCTCGCCTTCGTGATCGATTCATTCTCCGCCCCGAGCATCCTGGTGCGAGGCAACCACGACACGGGCGCCGGCTGGTCGCAGGGCGTCCACCTCATTCCCGGTGTCGCGCGCTCCGGCGTGTCGACCAGCATGCGCCTGGCTGGCGGCGGGGAGATCGAGGTGCTCCCGCTGGGATGGTCGGGCACCCCCGGCGCGGTCGCCCGACGCGACGAGGGCGCCGCCTGGCGCGACGTCCTGGGCGGCCGTGCCCGCCGCGCGATCCGGGGCGGCGCGGGCCGGCCCTTCATCGTCATCAGCCACGCCCCGCCACTCGACGCGGGCGATGCCCCGGATCCGTATCACCGCGGCTTCCGCGCCTACCGCTGGCTCCTGGACCGCACTCGGCCGGTCCTCTGGCTGCACGGCCACACGCCGCTGGCAAGCGTCCCGTGGCAGGTCACCTGCGGCACGACCATGCTGGTCAACGTGACCGGAGCAGTCCTGGTCGAGCTGGTGGCATCCGTCCCGCCGCGGACCACGGAGGCATGATCCCCGCCCGCGGCACGACTGTCCCGCTGACCCACGCCGGCCGCGACCGGCCGTACCTGCTGCACGTCCCGCCGGCATGACTCACGCGGGCCTGCCGCTCGTGCTGGAGCCCCGCTCGGAGGGATGAGGCGGCGCACGAACCGAACGACCTGCCGCGGCGGACGCACCGCCTGGCGGCGCCGCTGGGATCAGCGGGTCAGCGGGCGAAGCTCCAGGCTGTGCGCTCCGCCAGCCTGCCGCGCCGGGGCACTCGCACGGGTCGCCCTTGTTCCGCCTGGCGATCGCCGAGCGGAACGACTCGCACCAGCCCGCCGTCCGGATCAACGGCCACGACAGGAGCGGGGATCCGGGCAGCCCGGTAGTCGAGGGTCCGGCGCACGATGCCCCGACGCTCGGCTTCGGCCGGCATCAGCACGATCGCCGCGCCCGTGATGGCGACCGCCTCGGCCATCCCGGACGCGATCGGCCTGGTCGTCATCCAGACTGCGACCTCCACGCCTCGTGACCGGATCTCGGTTGCCTCTGCGCCCAGGAGATCCGAACCGCGCAGGCGCGCCTCGAGCTCGGCCGCGGTGCCCGTGTCACGGAGCCCGGGGACGATCAGGTGCCACCTCCGGGTGCGCGGACCCGCCTGCCCCGGAGGCGCATGGAAGAAGAGGACCCTGGCGCGGGCGCTCGACGCGATCGTCACCGCGGCATCCCGAACGGCACGGAAGCGCGGGTCCGTGCCGTCGTCCGTCACGGCGATGACGACGCCTCCCGCGGGGACGAGCGACACGAAGTCGGAAGCGGTCAGGCGAGTTGCTGCTGCCATTGGTCTGCCTCGGTTCCGGGTGCGGTGGCTGACCTCCAGGGCCGGGTGGTCGGATCGATGAGACGAGTGTCGCCCTCGAACGTGTCGGTCTCGTTACGTGCGCGGGGCGATATTCTTCACTCGTGGACGATCTCCAGGACGACGGGTCCGCGATCGACGATCCGGCCGTGCAGGCGTTCGACGCGGCGCTTGAAGCGGCGATCGCGCGACTCCCCGACCAGTACCGCGCCCAGCTCGCCACGGTCGCGATCGTCGTGGCCGATGAGGCAACCCCGGAAGAGCTGGCGACGGTCGGCGCGGCCGGCCTGTACGGCCTCTATCGCGGCGTGCCCCGGACCGCATTCGGGGCGGACCACGCCCCCATCCCCAGTGTCATCACCCTCTATCGCGGCCCGCTCGAACGCCGCTGGCGTGGTCCAGGGGCGCTGGTCCACGGCGTCGAGGAGACGCTTCGCCACGAGCTCGCGCACCACCTCGGGATCTCCGACGCGCGCCTGGACGAGCTGCACGACGGCTGCTGAACGCACGCGTCCCTGAACGCACGCGCCCGATCCTTGCCTGGGGGGATGGGAGGCCGAACAGATGAGCACCACAGCCCGAGCACAGCACGCTGATCGACCCTCCGTCCGGCGCGGCGGCCGGGGGGCCGCTGGTGCGACCGCGGCGATTGCCGTGATCTGCGCCATCACCGTCCTCGCCGCTGCTGTCGCCGGCTGCGGTGCTTCCGGCGGTCAAGGCGCCGGCTCCGTCGCGTCCGCGGCGTCGGGCGCGTCGGCCGCCCCGCCGAGCCCTGTACCGTCGTCGTCGGCCTCCGCCCCGACATCTCCGGCCCCGGCGAGTCCCGCGACGGCCGCGGCGACCGCGACGGCCGCGAGCTACCCGCCAATCCTCATCGACACGCCGGCCCCGGGCGGCTCCCTCCCCTCGCCCGGTCGGGTGACGGGCACCGCCGACGTCTTCGAGGCGCAGCTCCGGCTCCAGCTGCTCGACGGCCGGCGAAACGTCCTGGTCGACCTGCCGGTCCTGGCGACGTGCGGGACCGGCTGCCGGGGCACGTTCGACGTGACCGTCCGCTACACGATCCCGGCCGCCGGATGGGGAACGCTGCGCGTCTTCGACCTTTCGGCGAAGGACGGGACGCCGGCCGACGTGAGTGAATACCCGGTCTGGCTCACGCCCTCGGTTTAGGCCGCCCGCGTCCCGCACTCGACGGACGCGGCGACGCCGAGCGTCCCGGCGCCCGCGGACCTCGGGCCAGGGAACCGCTACGGGAAGCGCGAGACTGCCTCCACGAGAAGGTCGATGAACCGGGGTCGGTCGATCGCCGTCCCGACCGAGACATTCGGTGGCAGGCCGCGCAGGCCATGCAGGTCCACCACGGTCCGGCCGCGCGTCAGCTCGCTCTCGGTCTCCACGTCCACGCGATACGGCACCTCCGTGACCAGGCCCGGCGCCACCAGCCGGGCGACCGCGACGGCGTCGTGGATCGGCGAGCCGTCCCAGCCGTAGCGCTCGTGGTGGAAGATCCCGAAGAAGCGGAGCAGGTCGGCGAACACGCGGCCGGTCTGCGTACCGAGCGTCTCCAGGCGCGGGATGTCGGCGTTGCGGAACAGCGCCGCGTGGGTGACCTCCAGCGGCACGAGCGCAACGGGCCGGCCGCAGTCGAGCACGATCGCGGCGGCCTCCGGGTCGGCCCAGATGTTGAACTCCGCGGAGGCGGTGAGGTTCCCCTCCCCGATCGCGCCGCCCATGATGCTGATCTCGGCGATCCGCGGGAGCAGCTCCGCGTGCGTCCGCACGAAGCGCGCGATGTTCGTCAACGGCCCGGTCGGGACGAGCGTGACGCGGTCCGGCGATCCGCGGACCAGCCGCGCCAGCAGCTCCACGGCGCCCTCGGCCACGGGCCCGACAGCCGCTTCCGGCAGGTCTGCGCCGTCGAGGCCGGACGCGCCATGGACGTGATCGGCGACGTGGCCGGCTCGCACGAGCGGGCGCGCCGCCCCGGCCGCCACCGGGACGTCGGTCCGGCCGAGGAGCGTCAGGACGCGAAGCGCGTTACGGGTGGTGTTCTCCACGCCCGAGTTGCCGGCCACGGTCGTGATCCCCAGGACCCGGAGCTCGGGGCGTGCGAGCGCGAGGAGGATGGCCAGGGCATCGTCGTGGCCGGGGTCGCAGTCGAGGATGACGGGCCGAGTGGGCACGCCCGCAGGGTATCCGCTCGGGCACCCCCGTGCGACCAGGTGAAGGCGGGTCCTGCGCGGCGTCTTCGCGCTCGCAGGCCTCCGCGCCGCGCGCTCGCAGGCCTCCGCGCCGCGCGCTCGCGGGCCTCCGGGCCGCGCGCTCGCAGGCCTCCTGGCCGCGCGATCGTCGCGCACGCGCCGCTTGGCGACCCTATTCTTCAACCCGGCAGATGACGCGATGCCACGCATCTTGTCCGGCCACCGGGCGCTCGGTACGATGCGTCACACAACCCGCCCGGCCGCGCCGGGCGATCGCGCCCACCGCGCCTCGCTCGAGGTTCCGTTCGCGCAAGGAGGAGTTCATGATCACTCGCACCAGCCGGCTCGGCCTGCTCGTGGCAACGCTCGCGATCGTCGCATCGGCGTGCAGCGGCTCGGCCACGCCGACGCCCGCCGCGCCATCCGCCGCGGCCCCGTCCGTTGCGCCGTCGATGGCGCCCTCCGCCGCCCCGTCCGTTGCGGCGAGCCCGTCCCCGGCCGCGTCGGCATCCGCGCTGAAGATCGGCGTCGTCACCGACATCGGCACCCTGAACGACAAGGGCTTCAACGAGTACAGCTACAAGGGGGCCGTGGATGCGGCCACGACGCTGGGCGCGGCGACCCCGCCGTCGATCGTCCCGAAGGACGCCTCCGAGTACAAGGCGGACATCCAGCAGTTCGTGGACCAGAAGTTCGACGTGATCGTCACGGTCGGCTTCAACCTGACGAACGACACGGTTGCCGCCGCCAAGGCCAACCCGACGATCCACTTCATCGGCGTGGACCAGTCCCCCATCTGCGTCGACCCGACGGGCGCGCCCGACTCGACGTTCGCCTGCAAGGGTGACGCGAAGACGCTTTTGCCGAACTACACCTCGCTCTACTTCGCCGAGGACCAGGCCGGCTACCTGGCCGGGATCGTCGCGGCCTATGCCAGCAAGGCCAACATCATCGGCGCCATCGGTGGCACCACGCTCTGCGCCTCCTGCGTCCGCTACATCCAGGGCTACGAGCTCGGCGCCAAGTCGATCAAGCCGAACATCGTCGTGAAGTCCTCCTACGTGACCCACGACTTCTCGGCCGCGGCCTTCAACGACCCGGCCGGCGGCAAGGTCTTCGCCGAGACCTTCATCAAGACCAACAAGGTCGACGTCCTGTTCCAGGTCGCCGGCAAGACCGGAAACGGCGTCCTCGAGGCCGCCTGCGAGAACAACATCTACGGCATCGGCGTCGATGTGGACCAGTGGCTGTCGCTTGGCGCGCCGGCCAATGCCTGCATCATCACCAGTGCGGAGAAGCACCTGGAGTCGGCCGTGAACCAGGCGATCATGGCGTTCGCCGGGGGCACGTTCATCGCGGGTGACCAGCTCTTCAACGCCGCCAACGACGGGATCGGGGCTTCCCCGTTCCACGACAAGGCCAGCCTGTTCGGTCCTGAAGTCCAGGCATCGCTCGACTCGGCTCTTGCGGCGATGAAGGCCGGGACCCTCCAGACCTGTCCCACCACCGGCTGCGGCGTCGCCCCCTAGGCGGCCCAACCCAGCGATCCACATTCCGGACGGGCCGGCCGCACGCGGCCGGCCCGTCCGCGTTTCTCCCCCGCCCACCTCGGGAGCCACGCGCATGACGGAACCGACGGGCACCGAGCTCACCCCCGCGCTCGAGATGCGCGGGATCACGAAGCGCTACCCCGGCGTGGTCGCCAACGACGGGATCAGCCTGGAGGTCCGGCCAGGCGAGATCCACGCCCTGTTGGGCGAGAACGGGGCGGGCAAGACCACGCTCATGAACGTCCTGTACGGGCTGGCGCAGCCCGACGAGGGCGAGATCCTCCTCGACGGCATGCCGATCCGGATCGCCGGCCCCTCGGACGCCATCGCCCGCGGGATCAACATGGTCCACCAGCACTTCATGCTGGTCCCCGTCCTGAGCGTGGCGGACAACATCCTCCTGGGTGAGGAGACGATGGCCAACCGGATCTTCCTGGACCGCAAGGAGGCCCATCGGCGGATCATCGAGCTGGGCCGGCGGTTCGGCTTCGAGATCGACCCGGAAGCGAAGGTCGGGTCGCTCTCCGTCGGCTGGCAACAGCGGGTGGAGATCCTCAAGGCGCTCTATCGGAACGCCCGCATCCTCGTCCTCGACGAGCCGACCGCGGTGCTGACGCCGCAGGAGACCGAGGAGATCTTCGCCGTCCTCCGGCGGCTGGCCACCGAGGGTCACAGCATCGTCTTCATCAGCCACAAGCTCTACGAGGTCCTGGAGATCGCGGACCGGATCACCGTGATCCGCCGCGGTCGCGTCGTGGGCCAGCGGCTGCCCAGCGAGACGAACGAGGACGACCTGGCCGAGCTCATGGTCGGCCGGGAAGTCCAGCTCACCGTGGACCGAGGCATCTCCCACCCTGGCGCACCGGTCCTGCGCGTGACCGGCCTGGAAGCGAGGGACGACCGCGGGCATCCAGCTGTCCGCGGCGTGGACCTGGAGGTCCGAGCCGGTGAGATCCTGGGTATCGCGGGCGTCGCCGGCAACGGCCAGGACGAGCTCGTCGAATCGATCATCGGCCTGCGGCGCCCGACGGCGGGGACGGTCACGCTCGACGGCGCCGACGTGACCGGGCACTCACCGCGCGACATGAACGAGGCGGCCGTCGCGTACGTCCCCGCAGACCGCCATCGCTTCGGCCTGATCAGATCGTTCTCGCTCGCCGACAACCTGGTCCTCACCAGCTACTACCGGCCCCCATATGCCCATGGGGTGCTGCGCAACGGGGAGGCGATCCAGAAGGACGCCGCCTCGGCGGTCGAGCGATTCGACATCCGGACGCCGTCCCCGACGGTGGCGGCGGGCACGCTCTCCGGGGGCAACCAGCAGAAGGTCGTGGTGGCGCGCGAGTTCGACCGGGACCTGAAGCTGCTGGTGCTCGACCAGCCGACCCGTGGCCTCGACGTGGGCAGCATCGAGTTCATCCATCACCAGGTCATCGCCAAGCGCGACGCCGGGACTGCCGTCCTGCTCGTATCCGCGGAGCTCGACGAGGTGCTGGAGATGTCCGATCGGATCGGCGTCATGTTCGGAGGCCGAATCGTGGCAGTGGTCGACGGGCGCACCGCCGACAAGAACGAGGTGGGCCTGCTGATGGCCACCGGCGGCGCGGAGCGCGGAGCTGCTGCGCCCGTGGAGGCCGCCTCGTGAGCGGGACCGCGGCTGCCGGATCCGCCCCCGTCCGCGCGTCGGCAGGCCTCGTGGCGCGCGCCTGGTCGGTGGTTGCCGTGCCACTCGTCGTGACCGTGCTGTCCGTGCTGCTCGGAGCGTTGATCATGCTCTTCTCGGAGCTGCTCGTGCCGGGCAAGAAGTTCGACTGGGGGCTTCCACTCACCGCGTACAGCGCCCTCGTGAACGGCGCGGTCGGCCGGCCCGACGCGATCGTCTCCACGCTCGTGTACTCGACGCCGCTCGTGTTCGGCGGCCTCGCGGTCGGGTTCGGCTTCAAGGCCGGCCTGTTCAACATCGGCGCCCAGGGCCAGTTCCTGGTGGGCGCCCTCGGCGCGGTCATGGCCGGCGTCGCGCTGGCCAACGCGCCCGCCGTGATCGCCATCCCGCTCTCGGTGCTCGCCGGCATCGTCGCGGGCGGCATCTGGGGATTCATCCCCGGCTTCCTCAAGGCGGTCTCGGGCGCCCACGAGGTCGTCAGCACGATCATGATGAACTACATCGCGGTCCAGCTCCTGGCTGCCCTGGTGAGCGGACCGCTCAAGGTGCCACGCTCGCCGTCCCCGGTCACGTTCGATGTGGGCAATGCCGCCTTCCCGATCATCCTCGCCCCGAACGGACACCTCGGGATCCTGCTGGCGGTGCTCGCCGCGCTCTTCGTCTGGTGGCTCCTGTACCGGACCACCTGGGGCTTCGAGGTTCGCTCCGTCGGGGCGAACCGGGACGCCGCGCGGTATGCGGGCATGCGACCGAAGCTCATCACGGTCGCGACGATGACCTTCTGCGGAGCGCTGGCCGGGCTCGCCGGCACGTCGGTCCTGCTGGGTGTCACCCACTCGATGACCTCGAGCTTCGGGACCACGGTCGGCTTCGACTCGATCGCGGTCGCCCTCCTCGCCCGCTCGAACCCGCTCGTGATCGTGCCCGCCGCCCTCCTGTTCGGCGGGATGCGGGCGGGCGCGGGGCTGATGCAGATCCAGGCGCAGATCCCGGTCGAGCTGGTCGACGTGCTCCAGGCCACGATCCTGCTCTTCCTGGTGGCGAGCCCCGTGCTGCGCCGGTTGCTCCGGGTGGGCGGCCGGGACGCCGGCTCGCTCGTCACCGGCGCCACGGTCTCCTCGCTGGGTAGTGGAGGGGTGACGATCTGATGGACATCACTCCGCTCATCAACGGGCTGGACGGCATCCCGGGCCTGGGGCTCGTCTTCCAGGCAATCGGCTACCTGGTCGCCGTCCTCCCGCCGAACTCGTCGAGCATCATGGCGCAGGCGACGCCGCTCGCCCTCGCGGCCCTGTGCGGCGTCCTCTGCGAGCGCTCGGGCGTGGTCAACATCGGCATCGAAGGGACGATGCTCGCCAGCGCGTTCACCGCGTGGGTGGTGGGCGTGGCCCTGAACCCGATGTTCTCGGCCGATCCGAGCCCGATCTTCGGGATCACGATCCCGCTGGTCCTCGCGCTCGCCGCGGCGATCCTCGTCGCGGTCATCGTCTCGGCCCTGCACGCGTGGCTGTCGATCTCGCTGCGGGTGGACCAGATCATCAGCGGCACGATCATCAACATCGCGGCCGCTGGCGTGACCGGCTACCTGGACCAGCTGATCTCCAAGAGCTCCCCGGCCGGTGCCGGAGAGTTCGCCCAGTTCACGCCACCCGCGGCTCTCACGAACCTGCCCGGAGTCGGCTGGATCTTCGCGATGTTCCTGGACCAGGGGCCGATCGGGATGTCCGTGATCGTGCTCATCATCGGCGCGCAGATCTGGCTGTTCCGATCGCGCTGGGGCCTGCGCACCCGCGCGGTCGGGGAGCATCCGCGGGCGGCCGAGACGGTCGGGATCGACGTGATCCGCCTGCGCTACCGGAACGTCATGATCGCCGGCATGTTCGCCGGCCTCGGCGGCGCCTTCCTGAGCATCGAGGCGACGAACTCGTTCCAGATCGGCATGACGAACGGGCGCGGCTTCATCGCGCTCGCGGCCATGATCATGGGACGCTGGACGCCGATCGGCGCGTTCGCCTCGGCGCTCCTGTTCGCGACGTTCCTCCAGCTCGGACAGCTCATCAACATCGCCCCGCCGGGAGGCGACCTCGGGGTCGCCATGGGTGCCATCCCCGCCCAGTTCTTCGACGCGATCCCCTACATCCTGACTATCGTGATCCTGGCGGGCGTTGTCGGACGGAGCATCCCGCCGGCGGCCGACGGTGTTCCGTACGAGCGCGAGTCCGCGACGTAGCATCGCCGGCCTCCGGCCCGTCGCACCGGCGCGCCCGACTCAACCGCAGCCAGGAGGTTTCCGTTCGTGACCGTCCCCGTCACGCCGGCCGGGCTTGGCTACACGCCGGCCGACCCGGCCTTCATCGCGGACCCGTACCCCGCCTTCGCCCGGTTGCGCGCGGATCACCCGGTGGTCTACGACCCTGCCACCAACCAGTGGCTGGTCGCCCGGTTCTCGGACGTCAACGCGCTGCTCCGGGATCGGCGCCTGGGGCGCTCGTACGTGCACGTGGCGACCCACCAGGAGTTCGGGCGAACGCCGCCTCCGGCGTGGCAGGCGCCGTTCGAGGCGAGCCAGCGCCTCCAGCTCATCGACATGGAGCCGCCCGACCACACCCGGCTGCGCCGCCTGGTCTCCACAGCGTTCACGCCGCGGACGGTGGAGGGCCTCCGTCCGCGCGTGACCGAGCTCGTGGACGGCCTCGTCTCGGCCGCACTCGAGCGCGGCGAGTTCGACCTCCTCGCCGACCTGATCGAGCTGCTCCCGGTGGCCGTCATCGCCGAGCTCCTCGGGATCCCGCCTGCCGACCGCGGGCTGCTTCGCCCGTGGTCCGCCGACATGACCCTCATGTTCGAGCTGACCCGCAGCCAGGCCGACGAGCGCCGCGCCGTCCAGGCGACCGTCGAGTTCTCCGACTACCTGCAGGCCCTCGTCCGGGAGCGGCGTGCCCGGCCCCGGGCCGACCTCCTGAGCGAGCTCTCTCTGGTCGCGGAGGCGGGCGATCACCTGTCGGAGGACGAGCTGATCGCGACCGCGATCCTCCTCCTCAACGCGGGCCACGAGGCGTCCGTGAACGGGGCAGCCAACGCCTGGTGGACGCTCTTCCGTCACCCGGAGGCGCTGGCGGCGCTGCGTTCGGATCCCGGCCTCGTGCCGACCGCCGTGGAGGAGCTGCTCCGCTTCGACACGCCTGCCCCGATGTTCGAGCGCTGGGTCCTGGAGGACATCGAGCTGCACGGCATCACGATCCCCCGGGGCCAGGAGCTGGCACTCCTGTTCGCCTCGGCCAACCGGGATCCGGACCAGTTCGCGAGCCCCGACAATCTCGTCCTGGACCGCGCTCCGAACCCGCACCTCTCGTTCGGGGCGGGGATCCACTTCTGCCTGGGGGCGCCGCTCGCCCGCCTGGAGCTGGGGATCCTGTTCCGGGCGATCCTGGAGCGGATGCCCGCCCTGGAGCTGGTTTCCGAGCCGGCCTGGAAGCCTCGCTTCGTCCTGCGTGGGCTCCAGGCGCTGCCCGTCCGCGTCGCCTGAGGCTCAGTCCCGGAGGGGGTACCGCCCGTCCTCCATCGCCGCGTCCACCATCGCGAGGATGTTCTCCGGGGGGACCTCGTCCATGATCGTGTGGACCGCCGCGAGCAGGTAGCCGCCTCCCGGCGCCAGCGTGGCGATCACCCGGCGGACCTCCGCCCGGACGTCCGCTGGCGTGCCGTAGGGCAGGACGCGCTTCGTGTCGATCGCGCCGCAGAAGCTGAGATGGTCGCCATGCCGGCGCTTGAGCGCGGCGATATCGGCCATCCGCCCGGACGACGTCTGGATGGGATTCAGGATGTCCACCCCGATCTCGACGAAGTCGTCGACGAGGTCGGTCACGTCGCCGTCGGTGTGGAAGAAGATGCGTGCCTTCGTATGGGCCCGGATGAACGCGATGTACTCGGCATGGATCGGCTTGAGGATCCGGCGGTACATCGCGGGTGACATCAGCAGGGATTCCTCCGTGCCGAGGTCGTCGCCGATCTTGATGATGTCGACGTCGTCGCCCAGCTCCCGCAGGAAGTGGCCCATCAGCTGCGTGCAGAGACCGGCGATCCGGCGCAGGAGCGCCTCCGCGAACTCGGGCTCCAGGGCGAGGTTGCCCAGGAACGTCTCCATCCCCTGCATGGCGAACGCCCGCTCCAGGGGGAACAGCAGCCACGGTGTCGCCATGATCGCGTACCGGTTATCGGCGGCCAGCCGGGCCGCCTCCGCCCGGACGTGCGCAACGCGCGACGGGTCGTCCATGTCCGGCCACGGGTAGGCCTCGATCGCGTCGAGGGTCTCCGCCTCCCGCAGGGGGTGGACGCCGGGATACCAGTTGCCCTCGTCCACCTCCACCTGGCCGCTGCCCCAGTCGTCGATACAGGGAGCGTGCGGCGGGCGGCCCCGGTTGCGCTGCCGAGTCGCGGCCGGAATGGCATCGAAGACGGGGCGCACGTCGGTGCCCAGGCGCTCGAGAATTGCCTCGGATGGGTTGGCCGTCCCGAGCTCCGGCCAGTCGTAGATGAAGCGATCGCCCGGCGGAAGCCCGAGCAGGCTCGCCAGGCCGCGGTACGGCCGCATCTTCATGCCCGTCGCGTTGCTGGCCCCGACGACGATCGGCACCCGGTCGGGCTCGGCGTGGTCGAGGGCGGTGCGAACGCGGTCGCGGGGGGTCAGGGACACGGTGGCAGGCCTCCAGTTCGCCGTTCGCGCATGGACCGAGCGGGGCAGAACGAGATCCGCGCCAACGCCCGCCCTGGCCAGTATGGCCCGCTGCAGCGGCCTCGCGCCGGCCGTCCCGGCCGGTGCACGGCAGCCGGCACGCGGCGGGCGTCGCGGCAGGTGCGTGCCGGCCCGCACGCGGCGGCCGTGCCATGATCCGCGTCGTGGACGCCACCGAGCGAGCCCGTCTCGCCGCGATGCTGGACCTGCAGGAGAGCCGCGGGCGCGTGCCGCTCCTGGGGGATCCCGAGATCCGCGAGGTGCTCCGCACAGCGCGCCGGATCGCGGTGATCGGGGCGTCGGACCGACCCGGGCGTCCGTCAGGCGACGTGTTCGCCGCGCTCGTGCGCGCCGGATACGACGCTGTCCCGGTGACGCCCCGTTCCCCCACGGTCCAGGGGCGGGCGGCGTTCCACGACCTTGCCGCGGCCGTCGCCGTGACCGGCCCGTTCGAGATCGTGGACGTCTTCCGCAGCGCCGAGGATTGCCCGGCACATGCGCGGGAGGCGGTCGCGGCAGGAGCTCGCGTTCTCTGGCTCCAGCTGGGAATCGTGAGCTG
>Ga0265342_10003255_pt1 | contig 13453 bp, 10 predicted proteins | sample 4CB327metaG_FD_203125 | JGI IMG/M metagenome (GOLD analysis project Ga0265342, IMG submission 203125) | Rhizosphere microbial communities from Carex aquatilis grown in University of Washington, Seatle, WA, United States - 4-CB3-27 metaG | ecosystem: Host-associated > Plants > Roots >...
AGCGCCTTGCCACCCGCCAGCGCCTTGCCGCCCGCCAAGGCCTTGCCACCCGCCAAGGCCTTGCCACCCGCCAAGGCCTTGCCTGCCGCGCAGCCCGAGGCGAGCCCGGCCGACACGCCGCTGGCCCCCTGGGAGCAGTCGCCGGCAGAATTCGCCACGGCTCCGCCGCAGCCGGACGTCGGCTCGTGGCCGGTATCTAGCACGGGTCCGATGTACGTGTGGAATCCCGCCGCCACGACCGCTCCGCTACCGGCAGTAGAAGATGACGAGGTTTCCGAACGTTAGGGCATGCTCATGAAGTGGTGGCGGAACCATTCACCGGATAAGTCCTGGCGCCGGGCCTCGAGGTAGATGGTGCCGCCGGTCCTGGTCGCGGCTTCGAGGAGGGTCCCGGTCAGGGCGAGGGGGAGCGCGGCCACGGCGGCGGCGAGGGCGTAGAGCCGCAAGGCGGGGCGCTGGGGGGCCTGGCGGGCGTGCCCGCGGCGGATGGCGTCGTACAGGTCGGGGTGCCCGGGCAGCAGGGCGACGATGCCGTGCAGCCAGCCGAACAGGACCTGGCCGCCGCGCAGGTAACTGACCCGCTCGACCTGGAACCCGAGGTCCCTGACCTGGGTCAGCAGTGCCGGGGGGGTGAGGTGGACCAGGTGGCGGGGCAGGTCGAGGGCGAGCCAGCGGTCCCCGAACAGCCGCGCCTGCAGGCTGCCCGCGTTGGGCACGGCGACGACGAGGACCCCGCCGGGGACGATGAGCGCCGCCGCGTGCCGCAGCGCCTGGACGGGCCGGCGCAGGTGCTCGAGCGAGTGCCAGAAGATCACCGCTGACCAGGCGCCGTCGATGTCCTCGAACTCGGCGGCGCGCACGTGGGGGCTGCCGCCGGCCGCGTAGGGGTCGACCCCGGCAGCTTGCCTGCCGTGCCGGCGGAACGCCTCCACGAGCGTCCCGTCGCCGGCGCCCACGTCGAGCACCGGCCCCGGGGGCAGCACCCGGTGCAGCCGGCTGGCCAGCGCCGAGCGGGTGCGCTTGAGCACCGCGTCGCCGGCGCCGGAGAACCGGCCCCCCGCGGGCCGGTACCAGGCCGCGTACGCGCCGGCGAGCTGCTCATCGCCCGGCCACGGCGAGGTGGTGGCCACCCCGCAGGCCGAGCAGCGGATGCGCCCGGCCCGGCGCTCATCCCCGCTACCGAACCGGCGCCCGCACCAGGCGCACTCCCGTGCGGGCGCCCCCGCGGTGCGCGCATGGGCCACGGCGGCGCTGACTTGTCCGGCCGGACTGTTTCCGCCCGCGCCCGGCGAAAGACGATCTCCTGGCTTTACCGATGGCAAATAAATCAGCCCCTGACGAGCATCTGACCCGGCCGCCTACGGCCAGGCTCAGGCCTACGACTTAGACGACAGAACAACGATGACCAGCCCGGACACCACCAGCACCGATCCCGCCCAGGTCCAGATGTTCGCGCGCTCATGCAGCACCAAGACGCTAGCGACCAGGATCACGAGGTAACCCACGGCGTTGAACGGATAGGCCACGTTCAGGGGCACCCGCGACAGCGCCCCCAGCCACGCCACGGCCGAGATGGCGAACACCGCCAGCCCGCCCACCACCCACGGCGTGGTCGCCGCCGCCACCACCAGCGACCCGCCCGAGGCGTGTGCCTTCGCCGTGGCCAGCTGCATGCCGTGCTTGAGCATCAACTGCCCGCCCGACGCCGCCACGACGGCGAAAATGACAAGCAGCAAGCTTCCGGCGGACAAATGAGGTCTCCCTCCACGATCTTCCCGCACGTCCGGGGCCTTCAGTTCAGGCGGATTCCGCATGCACCTTCGCCGCCATCTTCCCCGCCTCGAAGTCGAGGTACTCGGGACGCCGCTGGCCGTGCCGGCTGAGCCGGTAGTCCGCGCAGGTACGCAGCACGCCGAGACCGTAGCGGATGCTGCGGCGCAGGTTGATTGACGAGGAGTCGGCCGCGTAACGGGTCGGGCAGGAAACCTCGCCGATCCTGGCCCCCGCCACAATGGCCTGGGCGATGATCTGGTTGTCGAAAACGAAGTCATCCGAATTGCGCTCAATCGGCAGGCTGCCAAGCAGGGTGCTGCTGAATGCCCGCAATCCGGTGTGATATTCCGACAATTTCTGGTTAAGCGCCATGTTCTCGACGAGCGTGAGGAACCGGTTCGCCACGAACTTGTAGCGGGGCATCCCGCGGGCGACCGCGTTCTGCGCGAGGATCCGCGAGCCAAGCACCATGTCGTACTCGCCGTAGGCGATCATCGCCGCCATCGCCGGAACCAGCAGCGGCGAGTACTGGTAGTCCGGGTGCACCATGACGATGACGTCCGCGCCCAGCTCAAGCGCGGACCGGTAGCACGTCTTCTGATTCCCCCCGTACCCCTTGTTAACGTCGTGAACGATCGGAGTCAGGCCAAGCGTGCGGGCAAGCGAGACAGTCCCGTCCTTGCTCGCGTCATCAACGAGCACCACCTCGTCGATAACCTCGCGGTCAAGCTCGGCCACGGTGCGAGAAAGCGTCGCCTCCGCGTTATAAGCCGGCAACACCACAGCAATCCGACGCGAGTTAATCACGCGGGCAGTGTATGGGATGCCGACCAGCAAAGGAAGTAACCCCGGCGAGTCTTTCTCCGAATTGAGGCTCTATCTAGTTTGGAATGCTTTATTTATCCGTCGTGGATAAGTAACTTATGCGGGAAACTGGCAGAGACCGGACCACGGAAGGGCGCCGGGTCTAGTCGCCGGTTATCCTGGCCTTGACGTCGGACGCGTACTCGTGCACGTACTCCTGGCCGGACAGGTCCGCGATCGCCCGCATGACCTCGTCGGCGATGATGCGACGCGCCCTCGCAGGCGGATCGCCTGCCAGGTGACCGAACTCGAGCGGCTTGCCGATCCGGACCTCGATCTTCGCCGGCCGAGGTACTGGCTTGCCGGGCGGCAGCATCTTCCTGGTCCCGACCATGGCCACCGGGAGAACCGGGGCGCCCGTGTTCAGCGCCAGCCAGCCGAGGCCCGCCCGGCCGCGGTACAGCCGCCCGTCGGGCGACCTGGTGCCCTCCGGGTAGAAGCCGAACAGGTCGCCAGCCCGGAGGATCTCCGCGGCTGCCTCCAGGGTGGCCTGGGCCGACCTGGTGTCGCCCCGGTCCATCTGAAGCTGGTTGGTAGACCGCAGGTAGGCGGCCCACAGCCGTCCGAGCGGCCCCTTCGCGGTGAAGTACTCGGCCTTCGCGGGGAACACCACCGGCCGGGGGATCACCAGCGGCAGGTACATCGAATCGATGATCGACAGGTGGTTGGACGCGAGGATGGCCGGACCGCTCGCCGGGACGTGCTCGAGCCCGGACACCCGCGGGCGGCCGAGCAGGTGGAGGGCCGGACCAATGACGAGACGCGAGAGCTGATATTGCATGCCGGCGTCCTCTGCAGTTGGGGGCTGTTCAAGCCATGGGGGGCCCGCCTGCGACGGATGGTCCGGCGAAGGCTGTACCAAGATAGCCTGCCCCAGCAGGCGCTCTGGAAAACGATGAGGCCATGGCAATCATCAGCGGCACCACGAACGGGAGCGCCGCGGCGGGCACGATAACCCCTGAGTCATCAGCGAACCACCCGATCACCAGGACCAGCCAGGCGAGCCAGGCGAGCAGGCGTAGCAATGGAAACACCGCGAACGCGTCGCTCAGGGTACGCAACCGCAGCGCGGCCGGCCGCCACAGCGCGACGCCGGCCGCGACCGCGACGAGCGGGATCAGCCAGCCGAGAACGCTCTGCGTGAGAGATCCCACATTGGCGCTCACCTTTCTCTCGAGCAGGTCAGCGGCCCGGCCGTGCAGCAGGTTCCCGGCGAACGCCCCCATGTCGGACACGCCGGCCGCGGGGAGAAGATAGCTGACGCTGGCGAGCACGAGGAACACCACGAGCCCGCTTGCCGCGACGGGCAGCGCCCACCGGCCGCCGACCCGGACCCCGGCCAGCCAAGCGAGCAGCAGCAGCAGGCACGGGACGAGCGCGATCGTTCCGCCGACCTTCGCGCCGAAGCCAGGCCAGCCGGAGGCCACCACCGCAAGCAGCCCGACCGTGCCGGCGGCCAGCAGCGGCAGCCGCCCTCGCCCGCGGAGCAACAGGGCGCTCCATGCCGCGCTCACCAGGGCGCTGACGCAGTAGACGCCGAGCGCGTCGTTGCCGATACCGTAATAGCGGCCGGAGACAAGCAGCGAGAGGCCGAACGGCGCATCAAGCTGTAGGCGCGAGCCCGCCACCACGTCGACCGCGAGCAGCAGCAGGGTGGCCAGGCAGACGGCACCGAACGGGCCGATCGGCTTCTTCCGCCACGGCCCGGCGAGCGCGGCTGCGGCCACGACGAGCGTCCAGGCCGCCGTCATCCCGTACAGCCACCACGCCGGGTGCGCCAGTTGGCCCCACGGGGCAAGGTTCGCCAGGTACGAGCCGAGCGGGACCGATGCCGCAAGCGCGCCCGCGAGCACCCAGCCCACGGCGCGGCGACGACGTCGTTCCGGCGCGCGGCCCGGGTAGATCGCGGCAACGACGCCGAAGGCGAGCACTCCGGCCGCCGCGTAGCCAAGGAGGAACCAGCCGTGGGTGGCGATCCACACCTGCTCCGCGGTGTCCCTGGCCCGCAGGCCCGTCACCGTCGCCGTCAGGTCTCCCCGCTTCGCTCGGCCGATGGTGGCCCCGACGGTGCCCGCGGGAACCTGGCGGCCAAGCCAGCCCGCCACCGTGGGGGTTAGGTCGGTGAGCGCGACGATTCCCGGCCGCCTGGTGGCGGAGGAGACGAGCAGGCCGTTGGCGAAGCCGGGCCCGGTGACCATGGTCGTCATGAGATGCGGCGGTCCGGCCGGGGTTGCCCCCTGCGTCTGTTGCACCGCTGCGCCGGGGGAGGTGACGAGGAGCAGGGTGTCCGGGGGGAGTTCTGCTGCTATCACGGCGAGCTGGCGGTCGGCGGCGGCGACACGCGCACGTTCGGATGCCCCGATCTGTCCCAGGTCGACGACGGTCAGCGGGCAGCGGGCCAGCACCGGCGCGGACAGGTCGGCAGGGGACGGCAGGTAGGAGGCTACGATGCCGGCCGGGGAGGCGAGCGCAAGGGCGGCGCCCGGGCCGACGGCGGTCGCGCAGCTGGCGAGGCTGCCGAGCAGCCCCCATCGCGGTGACTCGTGATAGGGCAGGTTGGCGCGGACGATCGCGGGCAGCGCCGGGATGCTGGCGCCGCGGCCGTCCTTGACCACGGCGGGCAGCGCGGCGCACGGGCGCGGGCCCTGGGCGCGGGCGGCGGAATTCAGCGTGAGCCAGCCGTCGGCCGGGCAGGCGAGCGGCTGCTGCGCGTAGTCCACCAGCGAGCCCACCGAGCCGGCCGCGGCCAGCCGCCACAGCTCCGGTGTGCTGGCCGGCGTCACGTCGGTCCAGGTGAGGCCGGAGATGCCGACCACCACCACATGCCTGGCCAGCGCCTGCGCCGCGGGCCGCAGTGCTTGCGAGACATGGGCCGGCGCGGCATGGGCCGGCGCGGCGAGGACGCCCGCGAGCGGCACCGCGAGTACGTTGCACAGCGCCGCGCCCGCGGCCGCAAGCAACGCGCGCCCGGGCATCCTTCTCACCAGGTCAACGGTAGCGCCCCGGGCCGCACTCGGCGCCGCGTCAGCCTGCGCAGATGGACTGGTTCGCGGTCCTTGCCTGGATGGTGGCCGGGCTGGCGGTGGCGCTCGCGGTCGGACTGACGGTGCCGCTCGCAGTCGGGCTCGGGTCGGCCGATGCGGTCGCGCCGCTGGCCCGCGGCCCGGGCGACTTGGCGGTGCCGCTGGCCGACGGCCCGACCAGGTGCGCACCGGCCGACGTGATGGTGGGCGGCGCCGTGTCGAACAGCGTGCCGCTGGCCGGGACATCATCGGTGAACGAGGCGAAGATCTCGCTGTCTTCCGGCTGCGTCCACAGCACGTTGGCGGTATCGCCGGGGACCTCTTCACTGCGCGGGAAGTTCGGGATCGTGAAGAAGGCGATCTTGTCTGTCGGGATCGAGCGCAGTGACTGTCCCAGGTTGTACAGGCCGCTGATCCCGCCGAGCTGGCTGTCGATCGTCAATGATCTCGTGGCGGCGTCGAGGAACCGGTAGATGGCGACCGGGTCGAGCAGCTCGCTCTTCACCCTGCTGATCAGGGAAGACATGAATGCCTGCTGGCGGCCGATGCGCTCAAGGTCGCTGCCGTCGCCGAGCGTGTACCTGGCGCGGACGTAGCCGAGCGCCTGGACCGGCGTCAGCAGGTGCGTGCCCGCGGCCAGGTGGAGGCCGGAGTTCGGGTCGTTGATCGGGGTCGGGTTGCACTCGTACACGCCGCCAAGCGCCGCGACCATGCTCCGGAAGCCGGTGAAGTTCACCACGATGAAGTGGTCGATGTAAATGCCGGTGTCCTGCTCGAGCGTCTTCACGGTGCACGCGACACCGAGCGCGGTGTGGTTGCCGTCCAGGTTGCCGATGGCGAACGAGTCGTTGATCTTGAACTGGGTCGGCGCGGACATCTGGCCGTTGCCCATCTCGCACGCCGGGATGCTTACCCAGGAGTCTCGGGGTATCGACATCACCTCGGCCCATGTCCTGTCGGCCGGGATGTGGATGATCATCATGGTGTCGGACTGGTCGGTGACCAGTCCGGTGCCGTACGCCTTGCTCAGCCCCTGACGCGAGTCAGAACCGATCACCAGGATGTTCTCCGCCTGCGGGTGCGTGTCCACCGGCTGGGCGCCGAGCAGGCCGCGGATGTCATCCTGCTGCAGGTTCGCGTTGAAGTGCCTGAGTATCACGTAGCCGGTGCCAGCCGTCGCGACGAGCAGGACGGCCAGGGTCGACGCGCCGACGACGAGGATCTTCCGGCGCGGCCAGTGCCGTAGCCATGCCGTGACCTTCGACAGCGCACTGCGCATGCGACACTCCGCCGCTCGGGCTTGATCGTGGACTAGCACAACCTTCCCCACGGGGCACGCCGTTATGCATAATTAATGATTCTTATGCTCATCCGTGTTAAAACGTAGCGTTTTTCAGGGTATCCGCAGTCAGTCTTCTGGCTATCCGCTGGGTCACCCGACGGCGACAGCGTTACCTGGCGGCGCCGACCTGGCGGAGGAACTGCTCGTTCGGCGCGGCGGTCTTGTCGAGCAGCAACTCGAGGGCGTGCTGGCTGTCCAGCGCGGCGAGCGCGCGGCGCAGGCTGACCACGGCCGCGTGCTCGGCCGGGTCCATGAGCAGGTCCTCGCGGCGGGTGCCGGACGAGGCCGGGTCGATCGCCGGGAACAGCCGCTTCTCGGCCAGGTCGCGGCGCAGCCGCAGCTCCATGTTCCCCGTGCCCTTGAACTCTTCGAAGAGCACGTTGTCCAGCTGGGAGCCGGTGTCGATCAGGGCGGTGGACAGGATAGTCAGCGAGCCGCCCTCCTCGAGGCAGCGGGCCGCGCCAAGGAACTGGCGGGGCGGCTGGAGGGCGGAGACCGCGACGCCGCCGGTGAGGGTGCGGCTGCTCGCGGGCGCGGCGAGGTTGTAGGCGCGGCCGAGCCTGGTGAGCGAGTCGAGCATGACCACCACGTCGCGGCCGAGCTCGGCGAGCCGCTTGGCGCGCTCGATGGCTAGTTCCGCGGCCTTGATGTGGTCGGCGGGTGACTGGTCGAAGGTGGAGGCGATGACCTCGCCGCGCACCGTCCGGCGAAGGTCGGTGACCTCTTCCGGCCGCTCGCCGACGAGCACGAGCATGACGTGCACCGCGGGGTACGCGGCGCCGATCGCGCGGGCGATCGTCTTGAGCACGGTGGTCTTGCCCGCCTTGGGCGGGGCGACGATAAGGCCGCGCTGGCCTTTGCCGATCGGCGAGACCAGGTCGATGATCCGCGCGGTAGGCGACGGGTCACCGTCTTCGAGCCGGAACCGCTGGCTGGGGTAGACGGGGGTCAGGTCGTCGAAGCGCGGCCGGCTCCCGGCCTGCGCTACGGGGAGCCCGTTGACGGACTCGACGGTGAGCAGGGTCCTGTCCTGGCGCGCAGTGCCCTCGACCTGGTCGCCTGGCCGAAGCCCGTAGCGGCGGACCTGGGCCGGGGTGACCGGGATGTCGTCGCCGGAGCGGCGGTACCCCGCCGTGCGCAGGAAGCCGCGGCCCTCACCGAGGTCGACAATGCCGGACACGGCGCTGACGCCTGGCGGCCGCACCGCTTGCGTTCTTTCTTCTTTGCTGGTTTCTGTGCTGGTTTCTTCCGCGATTGCGGTCATGGGAATTCCTCGGGATAGGGGTGAATGCGCGCAGGCTGCAGCAAACGGGAAAAGCCGAAGGGCCGCGCGACTAGATGATGGGAATCTCCGGAAAAGACTTCGGATCTTCGGTTGCGCCAGTCATATACCGATTCGGGTACCGCAAGGCGCTTGGGATGCCAGCCGGGCCACTCAGATGGGCATCAAGCCGACAATGTCACTGTATCCGATAACGCGGGACCGTGCCAGGCGCATTCCCCGGCGCGGACGCGGCCGCCGAGGCAGTCCGGGCGGGCGGAGCCGCCCGCCCGGACCACACCGGGCATTTCCTGCGAAGACATTCAAAAGCACTAACAACTTTAGCAAGATCGCTAGTTTTCCATGACTACTGACCGTTGCGCATTCGACTACGGGCAGTTACGGTGTGTGATGGGCATGCGCGCTCATCGCGGATGGCGAAACCGCTTGTTATGTGCTTTAAGGCTTCGCCCCGTCAGCGGGCAGCCCGCCTGTGCGTGACGAAACGGGGGAATTCATGCCAGCACAGCAGGACCGGCGTGTCCACTTGCGGCTACATAGAGTAGTCGTGATCAGGCTACTCGTCATGGCAATGCTCGGCGCGGCGGTCGCATTGGGAACGGCCGGCGTCGCATCCGCGTCCACGGCCAGCAAGCAGTCCGTACCGCCGCCGATGCCGGCCCCACTGCCACCCGGCGGGTTCAGCACGGTAGTCACCAGCCAGACCATCGGCCCGGGCGGCGGGGTCGTCGGGCCGGTAGCCGTAGACGGCTGCGTAGTCACCATCTTCATTCCCGCGGGGGCTTTCCCCGTGCCTGTGCAGATCGACGTTACGTCGCCGGACCTCGCCGCGATCCATCCGGCGGGGGGCTTCATGGTCGTGGCCGGCGTGGGGGTCGAAGTCACCCTTGGCGGCGCCCCGTATCCGGGACCGTTCCTCAAGCCGATCACCATCGACATCGCCTCGCCGAAAATCGACGCATCGAGCCTGGTCGGGATATGGAACGGGTCGGCGTTCGTAACCGATGCAAACTCCACGGTCAGCGCTGGCAAGGCAACGATCAGCATGGACAGCGACCCTGCGTTCATCGTCGAGTCGCCGATCGCCGGGGAGGAGGGGGAGGTGCCAAGCGCGACGGCTCCGGTGACTGGCGAGCCCTTCCTTGGTGAGGGCATCCTCGCCGGCCTGCTGGTGCTCGGCGGGACAGGCGCGATTTTCACGAGCCGCCGCCGACGAGTCAAGGCCGTGTCGACAGGAGCGGCACAGGAGTTACCGGTCCGGGAAGAGCGCTGGGGGCATCTCGCCGCGGATGCGCCCAGCCTGCCCGAGACAAGTCAACGGCGACACGGGTCCGCGAAAGCAACCACAAGACAGGAGGGGAAGTAAGTGTACGGGTCAAGAACACGATCTCGTGCGGCCGGCACGGTCATCATGGCGCTAACGACGGCCGCACTCGCCGGCTGCTCGACGGGCGGGAGCGCAACCGGGCAGCCGACGCAGCCGTCCGCGGTCAAGCCGCGGCAGATCTTCGCGGCACCGAGGAACCTGCTGGCCGCGGGCCAGCCCCAGCCGAACGGGACATTCTGGGCGCTGGCCGGGGACGCGGCGAGCAAGGGACTGTTCGACATCAACCTTGCGGACGGGAACGGGATCGGCAGCGTCTCCGTCAGCAACGCCGCCAGGTCGGTGACCGAGGCGCTGAGCGGCGTCATCGGCCTGGCGCTCGGCATGTCCAACACGGGCGCGCTTGAACTGCTTGACGGCGGCACCGGCAAGGTCATCCGTACCATCCCGCTCGGCGCGCCGGCCCGCGACGTCATCGCCGGCGCCGACGGCGCCACGTTCTACGTGCTGAACGGCACGGCGAAGTCCGCCAGCGTCACCGTCGTGAACTCGAAGACCGGTGGCGTGCAGGGCACGATCCCGATGCCGCTCAACACGGTATCCATCGCGCCGGACTCACTGGGCGTCAGCGTGTACGCTCTGCAGCCCGACGGCCAGGTCAGCCAGATCGCCGTCGCCGGCGGGCAGATCATGACAAAATTCGTCACCGGGCCGGGGGCACGCTCCATCGCCCTCAGCCCGGACGGCTCCACCCTTTACGTGCTGCGGAACGCCGGGGAGGACGCCAACGTGGCGCTGGTGAACACCGCCACCGAGAGCGTGCAGCAGGTACTCCCGGCGGCCGCCCACAGCGTGCAGGTACTCGTCTCGGCGGACGGAAGCGAGCTGTACCAGCTCGTAGGCACCTCGTCGTACGGCAACATCCAGGTCTTCAACAGCTAGCCCGCGGTCGATGGACAGCGTGATAAGCGGCGGAGGCGCGGCACTCGCCGAAGAAGCGCATGCCGGTGAACGGGCACGAGGCAGGAGCCGCCGGCTCGGCGGGACGCCGATCGCCACCCGGGCCTTGCGGTCGCTGGCCGGGATCTTCGTCCTCACCTGGTCGTTCCGCATTTCCGGGTTCGGCACGTTCGCCTCCTGGTCTGCGCTGCCCGTCGTCCTCCTCGGCCTGCTCGGCCTGCTCGCCATCGTGACCGCTTGGCTCCCCACGTCGGTGGTCAGCGAGCACCGCCAGCACCTGATCGGCTGGGGCGTGCTCGCAGTGATCATCGCCGCGCTCGCGATCTGGAGCTACTTCCAGGTCTTCACCGCGCCGGACTACGGCACGGACGAGATCGCCTTCGACCAGTACGCGGCGCAGCTCGCGCTGCACGGGATCAACCCGTACCTGCACTCGATGGCGCCCGCGTTCCCGCTGTTCCACGTCTCGCCGAACGGCTACACGTTCCAGCTGAACGGTCAGCCGGTGACGGCCCTGTCGTATCCCGCGCTCGCGTTCGAGGCCTACCTGCCGCTGCTCGCCGCCGGGGTCACCACCCAGGCGGCCGTGTGGGTCGAGATCTTTTCCTGGGCGCTCGGGGCAGCCGTCCTCTACGCGGTCTTGCCGCGGAGCGTGGCGCCGCTCGCGGGCGTAGTGGCGAGTATCGACGTCTACGTCGGCTACGCGGTCGGCGGGGTGACCGACACGCTGTTCCTGCCGCTGCTCGTCGGCGCCGCCGTGGGCTGGGACCAGTTCGCGTCGGCCCGCGGCCCCCGGGCCTGGCGCGGGCCCGTGTGCCTGGGCATGGCCATGGCGGTGAAGCAGACTCCCTGGCTGGTGCTGCCGTTCGTGCTTACCGGAATCGTACTGGAATCGCGGCAGCGGAACGGAACCAGGCAGGCGGTGCGCGACGCACTGCGCTACACGGGAATCGCGTTCGCCGCGTTCGCCGTGCCGAACCTCCCGTACGCCGTCGCCGCGCCTGGCGCGTGGCTGGGCGGCATCTTGACGCCGTTCAACTCGCACACGGTCCCAGCGGGCCAGGGACTCATCGACATCAGTCTCTCGCTGATGGCGGGCGGCGGCTCGCTCACCCTGTACGACGTGGCCGCCGTCATCGTCCTAGCCGCCATGCTCGCCTGCTACGTCACCACGTACCCGGCGCTGAAGCCGGCGGCGTTCCTGCTCCCGTCGATCGCGCTGTTCTTCGCGGACCGCTCGTTCGGCAGCTACCTCGTCATGCTCGCCCCGGCGGCGCTGGCCGCGGCGGCCACCACGGCACGTCCCCGCGGGTTCACGGTGGCGCGGAACTGGCGGTGGGTTGCGGCTGGCGGCGGATTCGCCGTCCTGGCGGTGGTGGTCGCCGCCCTCACGACGCCGAGCCCGCTGTCCGTCTCGATCGAGTCGGTGCGCACGACCGGCCAGCTCGCCACCGTCGGGCAGGTGACCCTGTCCGTCACCAACAACACCGCAAGCAGCGTGCGGCCCGCGTTCACGCTGGAGAACGGCACGATCATGACCGCGTTCTGGCAACCCGTGTCGGGGCCCGCCGTGCTCGGGCCGCACCAGCGCGCCAGCTACACGATCGTCGCGCCGAGCTACCCGGCGATGCCGTCCATCCAGAGCGGCTTCCAGGTCCTGGCGTTCCTCACCAATCCGGCGTCGGTCAGCCGCACGTCCGTGTACCTGGCCAGCGACTGGCGGGTGATCCTGCAGCCCGCCGCGATCAACCAGGTCGTGCACGTCGGCCAGCAGATCACCGTCAAGGCGGAGATCGTCAACCGGCTCGACCAGCCGGTCACGGCCGCGGGAGTGCGGGTTTACCTCGGGCAGATCATCTACGCGCAGCAGGGGCTTCAGTACAGCGAGGCCTTCATCAACAACGGCCTGGAAGGACAGACACCGGTCGCGGCACTCACGAACGGGCAGGGCGTGGCGACCTTCAGGATCCGCTCACCGGAGGGCGGCCGCGATCCGGTCTACTTCGAGGCCAACCTGGTCAACCCGACCTACTTCTATCCATACGGCTACTCGCCGATCCTGACAGTGAGGTTTGGCTCATGAGCGACGTCGCGGTTACCGCTACCGGCCATGAGGGTGCAGGGGCTGCGCTACCGCCGCAGGATTACCAGTTGTGGCGCCGCGTCCGGTGGGCCGGCTACGTCCTGCTCGGCCTGCAACTCGTGGGCTACCTCGTATGGTCGGTCATTCTGTACGCGCACTTCTCAGTCACGTGGGATTTCGCGGGGTACTACCAGGCCTGGTACCTTATCGCGCACGGCAACCTCGACCCGCTCTCTACCATGTTGGATATCCCGTACTGGAAGAGCGATGCGGAGTTTATCCCCTATGTTCTTGCGCCGCTGTACTGGATCTTCCGTACCGGAATCGTGCTGCAATGGGCCCAGGACCTCAGCATCGCCGGCGCTGAACTGGTGGCCTTCGCCTGGCTGTGCGACCTAGCGAGGCGCCATTGCGCGGAACGCGAGGCAGCGTGGTTCGCCGGCCTCGGCCTCCTACTGTTCCTGGCCAACCCGTGGCTGTGGTCGGCGGTCTCCTTCGACGTCCATGAGGAATCGCTGACCCTCTTCTTCGCCGTGTTCCTAGCCTGGGACTTGAGCCGGGGCAAACGCCGCGCGTGGGTCTGGGTGGTCCCCGTCATGCTGGGCGGTGCGCCAGCCACGACTTACGTCCTGGGCATAGGACTCGGCGGGATCCTGGCTAGCAGACGGACCCGGCGCACGGGCGCCGCGCTCGCGGCGACTGCCATCGCCTACTTCCTGTTCCTTGCCCTTGTGCACGGCAGCAGGACTTCGGCCGGGGCTACCCATACGTACCTGGCCGAAGTCCTGCTGCCGTGCACAAG
>Ga0265342_10003257_pt1 | contig 13453 bp, 7 predicted proteins | sample 4CB327metaG_FD_203125 | JGI IMG/M metagenome (GOLD analysis project Ga0265342, IMG submission 203125) | Rhizosphere microbial communities from Carex aquatilis grown in University of Washington, Seatle, WA, United States - 4-CB3-27 metaG | ecosystem: Host-associated > Plants > Roots > Rhizosphere...
AGGTTGGATGCAGCTGACAGGCGGCATTGTTCAAATTCAGACCTAGCTCCTCCTTTTTAGGAGGGTGACCGCGATCACCTTCCACTTGGAGCCGGTTTGCTCCGGTCCAATCCCGGGAAAGGCACCACCCTCGCCCAAAGCAACGTAACGATTCGGACGCCACCTATCCTGCGGCCACCTGCTGCAATGTGTGTTCAGCTCACACCTAACGCCGCTTTGAGCCAACTTTGTTAATAACATACAACTGTATCTTGGAGTACACTAAGAATAGCGGCAAACTTTCTCGGTCCGATCGACTAGGGAGCGAGCACATGTCCGATAGCAGCTTGAATCGTCTACTGACGTCGAGGATCGTCCTTCGCGTGGCCAGCCCCGTGCTGGCGCTCGCTTTCGACGGGCAGAGCGGCACATCGGTTACCCCCCGGGTAGTGGTCGATCCGGAGTCGTACGCAAACATGATTCGGCGTGGAGCGCTCTCAAGCTCCATGCCTTGGATGCCGAAGAGTTAACCCGGTCGAGTCGTTGGAGGGTGCCTATGTGGAAACCTGAATTGCATGATTTCTCAGACAATTGTGTCGTTCCGATCTTGTCCATCGCCTTACTGGGAGCGTTCGCTGCGAGTTGCAGCAGTTCCGTCCCCGTGGTCTCCGGTGTGGACGATTCGGGGGTTGTCGGCAATCGCGACGCGGTAGGGGACGCGCCCGCAACCACGGTGGTCAATCTGCCGGACAGCGGCTGGTCACCTGGGATAGACAGCGGCATTTGCCAGCCCGTGGACAGCTGCAAAGTCGCAGGCGGTCAGTACTGCGGGGTCATCGGCGACGGCTGCACGGGGAACATCAACTGCGGCGATTGCCCGACGGGGCAGTCCTGCCTTGGCGGGGTGTGCGGAAGCGGCAGGGGGTACGATGCTGGTGCGCTCACCTCGTGTGTGGTCACCGGTGGGACCTACTGTGGAGACATCGGCAACGGCGCTGGCGGCAAGCTTGCGTGCGGCGCTTGCCAGAGCGGCTGGACGTGCACCAGGGGCGTGTGCACCGGCGACCCGACCATTTGCACCCCACGATCTTGCGGAAGCGGAAGCAGCAAATATTGCGGCACCATCGGCGACGACTGTGGCCATGCCAAGGACTGTGGTGGCTGCGCGGCCGATCAGGTTTGCACCAACAATCAGTGCGTGCCAGCGACGGGTTGCGTGGCCGCGACCTGCACCCCAACCGGCGGGCAGTACTGCGGTGGTCAGCTCGGCGACGGTTGCGGTAGCACCATCACCTGCGGCGACTGCACCGCGCTCGGTTGGACCTGCCAGGATCACCTTTGCAAAGGCGGCGCCTCGTGCGCGAGGATCGCGTGCGGCGGCGGTTCGGGCAAGTACTGCGACACCATTGGCGATGGCTGCGGCGGGAGCAACGATTGCGGCGCCTGCATCGCGGGCGAGGTCTGCAAGAACAACCAGTGTATGAAAGCGATCTGCACACCGCTCACTTGCAATCCCACAGGTGGGCAGTACTGCGGCGGCCAGGTCGGCGACGGTTGTGGCGGCGCGCTCGACTGCAGCGTGGCCTGTCCGGCGGGCTGGACCTGCCAGAATCACCTGTGCGTAGGTGAGTCGACCTGCGCGAAGCTCACCGAATGTACCAACGGCACGCCCTTCAACTACTGCGGCGATGTGGGCGACAACTGCGGTGGCGTTCTCCACTGCGGCAATGACTGCGCCTCGGGCCAGGTGTGCGATGCCAGCACCGGCCTGTGTAAGGGCGAAGCGAGTTGCGTCCCCGGCACCTGCGACAACGGCTCGCTCTTCAACTATTGCGGCGATGTGGGCGACGGCTGTGGTGGAACCCTCCACTGCGGCAACGAGTGCGACAAAGGCCAGACTTGCGATAGCACTACCAACCTGTGCAAGGGCGACGCGACCTGTGTCCCAGTCGCATGCGACAACGGTACCCCCTTCAAGTACTGCGGCGAAAACGGCAACGGTTGCGGCGGCGCCCTTCATTGCGGCAACGATTGCGACGTCCACCAGGTGTGCGGGGCCGACGGGATCTGCAAAGGTGATGCGACCTGTGCGCCCGTGACTTGCACCAACGGAACGCCATTCAGCTACTGTGGTGACATCGGCGACGGCTGCGGTGGCGCGGTCAAGTGCGGCACGCGCTGCAACAGCAACCAAGTCTGCGGCGCCGAGGGCCTGTGCAAGGGCAACAGCACCTGCGTGCCCAGGACTTGCGACAACGGCACTGACTTCAAGTACTGCGGCGTCGTTGGCGACGGTTGCGGTGGCGCGCTTTCGTGTGGCAACAACTGCGGTGCGGGCAAGGTGTGCGATCCCAGGAGCAACCTGTGCCACGGCGACACCACCTGCCTCCCCATCACCTCGTGTGACAACGGCAGCGACTACCACTATTGTGGTACCGTCGGTGACGGTTGCGGTGGTAGCCTCGTGTGCAGTACCACCTGCGGTGCCGGCAAGACCTGCGACACGACTACCGGTCTATGCAAGGGCGACAACACCTGCATCCCGCTCGCCGCGTGCAGCAACGGCACTGCCTTCAACTACTGCGGCACGATCGGCGACGGATGTGGCGGCAGCCTTACCTGCAGCACAGCATGCGGTCCCGGCAAGTCCTGCGATACGGCCACCGGCCTGTGCAAGGGCGACAACACCTGCACCCCGCTTGCTTCGTGCAGCAACGGCACCGCCTTCAACTACTGCGGAACTATCGGGGATGGATGTGGCAGCACCTTCACGTGCAGCACCCATTGTGGTACGGGCAAGACCTGCGAGGTGGCCACGGGCTTATGCAAGGGCGACAGCTCTTGCACGCCGCTCGCCTCGTGCGCCAACGGCACCGCTTTCAACTACTGTGGAACGATCGGCGACGGATGTGGCGGCAGTCTGGCATGCGGCAACGACTGCGCCGCCAGCCAGATTTGCGACACCGCCACCGGCCTATGCAAGGGCGATAGCACTTGCTCGCCGCTCGCCGCGTGCACCAACGGCACCGCCTTCAACTACTGTGGCGTGATCGGCAACGGTTGCGGCAGCAGCATCCCCTGCTCTACCGACTGCGGCGCCGGCAAGGTGTGCGATACCAGCAAGGGCCTGTGCAAGGGAGACAACAACTGTGTTCCCGTGGTTTCCGCCACATGCGCGGCCGCGAAGGGCGGAACCTACTGCGGAGGACCGATTGGCGACGGTTGCGGGGGTGCCATCACCTGTCCTGCCACCTGCCCCACGGGATTCACCTGCCAGAACAACGCCTGCGTGTGTACAAGCACGAGCTGCGGCCTGTGCTCGGGACTGCAATGCCAGATCGCCCGCTGCGACGCCGGTTCGACCACGATTTCGGGGAAGGTTTACGACCCGGCGGGGGTGAATCCACTCTACAACGTCATCGTCTACATCCCCAACACCACGCTCGATCCCATCGCGCACGGACCTACGTGCGATCGGTGCGCCACCCCTTCCGGTTCCCCCATGGCTGCCGCCTTGTCGGGCACCGACGGCACTTTCACCCTGACCAATGTCCCGAGCGGAACCAACATTCCCATCGTCTTCCAGGTCGGAAAGTGGCGCCGGCAAATCAAGATCCCGACTGTAACCCCGTGCCAAAACAACGATCTCAGCGGCCTGGTCGACACCAGTAGCGTTCACCTGACCCGCCTGCCACGCAACATCAACGACGGCGACGCAGGGACGGTTTCTTTGCCCAAGATCGCAATTACGGCGGGCAACGCACACCCAGCGAACAACAATAGTGTGACCGAACGATTGCAATGCCTGCTTCAGCGTATCGGCGTCAGCGCCAGTGAGTTCACCGTCCCGAGCGGCGCGGGATCCATCAGCCTGTACAATCTGTCGAATGGTTCGGATAGCTGCAATCAGGTGACCGGAAGCACCGGCAATTACCTGAATGCCACGACCAATCTTTGGGATAGCCAGGCCCACCTCAATCAATACGACATGGTTCTCCTCAATTGCGGCGGTGATGAGTCCGCTGTCAACCCCAACAACAACAATACGTTCATTTCTCATCCGGGAGCCGTGGATCGAATGAAAGCCTACGTGAACGCGGGCGGCCGAGTCTTTGCCGAGCACTTCCACTGGGGCTGGATCAAGTCGGTGGCAAACTACCCCTCCACGTTTGGCGAAGTGGCCACATGGAATACCAGCACCGGCGTCATCGGCACAACCACGCGCGATACGCTGGTAGATGTCTCTTTCCCGCGCGGCATCGCCTTCGCCAACTGGCTGGTCACTGTAGGGGCATCGACAACCAACGGGCACCTGCCCGTTGCAAGCTCGGTGAAGGCCACCGCCATGGACCAGATCGCCACGACTTCCCAGCGCTGGATCTACGAACCCGTGAGCGCTTCCGCATCCACAGGCGCGGCCCAGTACACGCACTACTTCAGCTTCAACACCCCAGTCGGCACGGCCGCCGATAGCCAGTGTGGCCGATTCGTCTACACGGGTTTGCACGTGAGTGATTCAGCCTCGACAGGGTTCCCTGGCGATCCGGCCACAGGAAGCACTTTCCCGGGCTGCTGTGCGGCTAGAACGGCGTTGTCGGCGCAAGAGAAGGCGCTCGAGTTCATGATCTTCGATCTCTCCTCCTGTATCAGCAACGTGGACCTGCCGCCGCCGCCTATCCAGACCGTACCGCCCCCCGCCGCGCCGCCACCGCCTCCGCCGCCCGCGCCGCCGCCGCCTCCTTCCTCGCCAGCGGCGCCAGCGCCACCCCCGGCGCCGTCCCCTCCACCGCCCGCTTCACCACCGCCGGCTCCGCCCGCTTCACCGCCCCCGCCGACCGCACCCGCGGCCCCGCCACCGCCGCCTGCGCCAGCCCCGCCGGCGCCTCCTCCACCGGCCACGTCGCCTCCAGCTCCGCCGTCTCCACCTGTGCCGCCGCCTCCGCCGCCGCCACCACCCGTGGCAGCGCCGCCGCCGCCTGCGCCCGCTCCTCCGGCCCCGGCTCCTCCTCCTCCTCCGCCTCCTCCTCCCACGCCACCTTCTTTTATCCCATGACGCAATCCGCGGGCAGCGACGCCTAGACCGCGCGCTTCGCTGCGCGTCCAGACTCTATGACCGCTCAAGACGTGTCCATAAATGGACCCGTCTTGAAGATTTGTACCCCACCGCTCAAGCCGCACATGGCGAGCCCAAGGAGGCTCTTTTGAGTTACACTGGCTCGGTTGCCGGAGTGTTTCCAAAGGTTCGCGTAGGAGTGAGCTCATGTTGAAAATTAGGTTGCCCGACTCTTTAGCCCTTTTTGTCTTTTCGCTCGCGTCCATCGCCATGTCGACGCTCGGCTCCGGCTGTTCAAGCCCCGGGTCGGTGGGGAGTGCTGCGAACGATGACTCAGGTCCAGGCGGCACAAAACCCGACGTGCCCATCACCAGCTATACCATCCCCGACGGCGGTGGCTCAGCTGTGGACAGTGGCGTTTGCCAGCTATTGACGAGCTGCCGGGTTGCTGGCTGGCAGTACTGCGGCATCATTGGCGACGGCTGTACGGGAACCATGAACTGCGGAGCGTGTCCTTCGGGTCTGTCGTGCATCGCCGGCGTCTGTTCGAGTGGCAGCGCCTACGATGCCGGCCCGCTGACCTCCTGTACGGTGACAGGCGGAACCTACTGCGGGGACATCGGCAATGGCGTCGGCGGCAAGCTCTCGTGTGGCGCCTGCCCGCCGAGTTGGCTGTGCACGAGCGGCCTGTGCACCGGCGATTCCACCTGCGTCCAGCGAGAGTGCGGCAGCGGACCGAGCAAGTTCTGCGGCACCATTGGCGATGATTGCGGTCATGCCAAAGATTGCGGCGGATGCGCCGCCGACCAAGTCTGCAAGAACAACCAGTGCGTCGCCCCGGTCTGCACAGCCACGACCTGCAACCCGACCGGTGGGCAGTACTGCGGCGGCGTGCTCGGCGATACGTGCGGCGGCTCTATCACCTGCGGCGACTGCACCAAGCCCGGCTGGACCTGCCAGGATCACCTTTGCAAAGGCGGGTCCTCGTGCCCCCCGGTCGCTTGCGGCACCGGTGCCGGCAAGTATTGTGGCACCATCGGCGATGGCTGTGGCGGCAGCGCCGCGTGTGGCGACTGCATTGCCGGCGAGATCTGCAAGAACAATCAGTGCGTGAAGTCGCCCTGCAGCCCTGCCACCTGCAATCCAGCGGGCGGCCAATACTGCGGCGGCCAAGTCGGCGACGGCTGTGGTGGCGTGCTCGACTGCAGTGCAGCCTGTCCGACCGACTGGACCTGCGCCGACAACCTGTGCGTTGGAGGCCCGACCTGCAAGCCCCTTACCGCCTGCACCAACGGCACCCCCTTCAATTTCTGTGGCGACGTTGGCAACGGCTGTGGCGGCACGCTCCACTGCGGCGACGACTGCGGCGTTGCTCAGATCTGCGATACCAAGACCGGCCTGTGCAAGGGCGACTCAGGCTGCCACCCCGCCAAGTGCGACAACGGATCGATGTTCAAGTACTGCGGCGACGTGGGCGACGGCTGCGGCGGCACGCTCCACTGCGGCAGCGACTGCGCCGCTGGCCAGGAGTGCGATGCCAAGACCGGCCTGTGCAAGGGCGACAAGACCTGCCTCCCCGTCGCCTGCGACAACGGTAGCCCGTTCAAGTATTGCGGCGAGACCGGCGACGGCTGCGGCGGCGCGCTCCACTGCGGGGCCGACTGCGACGCCAATCAGGTTTGTGGCTCGGACGGAATCTGCAAGGGCGACGCCACTTGCCCCTCGGCCACCTGCAACAACGGCACGCCGTTCAGCTACTGCGGCGACATCGGCGATGGCTGCGGCGGACAGTTGTCGTGCGGAACCCAGTGCGCCACCAAACAGGTGTGCGGCGTGGACCATCTATGCAAAGGCGATGCTTCTTGCATCCCTACTGGCTGCGACAATGGATCCACCTTCAGATACTGCGGCACCGTCGGCGACGGCTGCGGCGGAGCGCTCGTGTGCAGCACCAACTGCGGCACGGGCAAGGTGTGTGACAAGGTCAAAGGCCAGTGCAAAGGCGACAGCACCTGCACCGCGCTTACTTCGTGCACCAACGATACGGACTTCAAGTACTGCGGAACCGTCGGTGACGGGTGCGGCGGGAGTCTTACTTGCCCCACCACGGATTGTGGTACCGGCAAGGTTTGCGACACCGGCAAGGGTCTGTGCAAAGGCGACGCCTCGTGCGTTCCCACGGTCGCCCCCACGTGCAAGGCAGCCAACGGCGGCCTCTACTGTGGCGGCCCGATTGGCGACGGTTGCGGCGGAGCGCTCACCTGTCCCGCCACCTGCCCCACGGGTTTCACCTGCCAGAAGAACGCCTGTGTGTGCACTGGCACCAATTGCGGCGCGTGCTCGGGACTGCAGTGTCAGGTGGCCACGTGCGATGCTGGCAGCACCACCATCAGCGGCAAGGTCTTCACACCCCTCGGTGCCGGCGGCGACCCGGTCTACAACGCCCTGGTGTACGTGCCCAACGCGGCCTTGCCCACCATCACCGCTGGTCCGTCGTGCGACCAGTGCACGCCCTTGACCTCCGATCAGGCCGTAGCCGGTGCCATCTCGGGCTCAGACGGAAAATTCGTCATCCCCAACGCGCCCACCGGCACCGGCATTCCCCTGGTCGTCCAACTCGGCAAGTGGCGTCGCCAAATCACCATCGACGTACCCAACCAATGCGGCGACAACCCGATCGCCGACGGCCTGGTCAGGTTGCCGAGGAATCAAGGCGAGGGCAATATCCCGCTCACCGCCGTCACCACGGGAGCGTCGGATGCCTTGGAGTGCGTACTCAAGAAGATGGGCGTCGATGCAGCCGAGTTCCAGCTGCCAACCGCTGCTACCGGACGAATCAAAATCTACAAGGAAACGGGTGCCTCATTTACCTCCGGTACGACCCCCGATGCCTCGAACCTTTGGGGCGGTACGGGTGCGAAGGGCGGAACCGGAACCAACGGGCAACCCGGACTGTCCAGCTACGACATGGTTCTTCTGCCCTGCCCGGGCGACTCGCCCTCAGGAGCCAACAACCCCAGCACAGCAGGCGCGGCTCCTTCTAGGGCGGCAACCGATGCACCTGGTTACCCAAATCTGCTCAACTACACGACGGCAGGTGGGCGCGCCTTCGTTACCCACTACAGTTGGAAGTTCATTGCACCATCGCGCAGCCCGTTCCCGGCTACCGCCAACTGGAGCCTGGCTGGGAGTGGAACCCAGGAAGTGCAAGAGACCCGCTACTACAATGGCCCCGGCAGCACCAACCCACCGAGCTATCTGGCGGTGACTGGCGAGGTGAACACAGCTTTTACGAAGGGGGCAGGCTTCGCCCAGTGGCTCGTCAACATCGGGGCCGGGACCCTGGCAGCCGGAGTCACCACGATTTCGCTCAACAACGTCTCTCACGAAGTGAACAGCGTCATCGAAGGAACGACGACGAACCCCATCAGCCAGGCGTGGTTGACATCGCCGCTGGCATGGAGGCAATACACAGGTACCTCGGCCACCACGTGCAACGACACGACTCATGGAAACAGCTGCATCCAGCAGCAATTCGCTCACGAATTCAGCTTCAACACACCCGTTGGCGCGGCATCGGATCAGCAGTGCGGCCGCGTCGTATTCAGCGGCTTCCACGTCAACCAACCCAGCTCAGGAACGACGCCGGGCTACTGTGCGGGTTCACTTTCCCCGCAAGAAAAGGTCCTCGAGTTCATGATGCTCGACCTGGCGTCGTGTATCAGCATCGGGCCCCCGCAGACGGTCGTGATCCCGCCGCCGACGACCTTGGCGCCGCCGCCACCACCGCCGCCCGCGCCGCCTCCGCCACCGACCTCGCCGGCTGCGCCGCCACCGCCGCCAGCGCCGCCTCCGCCTTCACCACCACCGCCCGCGACCACGCCCCCGTCGGCGCCCTCGCCGCCCGTGCCACCGCCGCCGCCACCGCCGCCCCCCGTGGCCGCGCCACCACCGCCGGCACCCGCGCCCCCGTCGCAAACCGCGCCGCCGCCGCCACCACCACCTCCTCCGCCGAATATCTGGATTCCCTAGCCCCTAGTGCCAGGGCGGCGATCCCTCCGATCGCCGCCGGCTAGGCGGATGGCGAAGTGATCCAACGAGGAGCTGCAAGCACCGGCCCCTCGTGCCTCCCGCGCGCACCGTCCTCACCGCCGTCGGACGTGACTCGCGAGGTCGCATAGGCAGCGGAGCTCTGCAAGAGCCCGGGCCACGGCGGCAGCGGAGGGTACGTCTGTAGTTGGCGGTCGCTGGGCGAAAAGTCGCCGTAGCCGGGCTTCGGCGACAAGCTCGGGAACGCACAGGACGCGTAGTCGGTCCATGCGCTCGGCCACGCCAGAGGGAGGATAGCCGGCCGGACGCCGGGGGTCGTCAGCCATCACCCGCCTCCAACTTCTCCAGGTCGGCGAGATCCTGGTGGCGCCCTGCCATCCTCTTCATGGCGAGAAGCACGTCGCGCGGGACGACCCACAACGGCCCCTCCGGCAGGACAACCTCGACGGTGTTCGCCAACAAGCCGGCGAACGCGGCGCGCTCGACTAGGAAGTCGAGCATCAGGTGCTCGCCGTCTTCAATCTTGCTGAGGCGCTGAACGTGGCGCTCACGCGCGGTCCCCTCATCGAACACCAGTGGAAGCGCGGCGAATTTGTAGCCGATCGCCCGCACGGCCTCGATGGCCTTGTCCAAATCCGCCGGCGCAATCAGGATGTCGATGTCCTTGGTGGACCGGGTGGCGCCGTGGATGGTTACCGCCACCCCGCCGCAGATTGGATGGCGTCGGCTGGCAAGCCGCGCTTCACGTCCTCCAGACGATCCTGGAAGATGAGCTGTATGGCCTCGCTCAGGCTCAGCTTGGCCGCCTCGACTGTTTCTCCCTGGCCATTCGCGCCTGGAACCTCGGGGCACATTGCCCAAAAGCCCCCCTCGGGCGCAGGCTCGATGATGGCTGTTAGCTCGCCTTTCATGCTCCAAATCTGCGCCACGCATTCTCGTGAGTCAATCCCGCGCCATCGCTCATTCGGCGCACCAGAGGACCGGACGGTCGGTGCGCCGCCTACATCGTCACCACCGATCTCTGACACAGCTGCCATCGTCAGTTGTCGCTAAACGCCAATCGCGCGTATCATGACCCCTTATGAACGGGGGAGGTCAAAGGCCGCCAGGTCGGGGCGATGATGCGTCCGAGGGCGACGAATCCAAGACCACCGTTGATGGTGCGATTCTCGAAGGCGGCTATCGAGTATTCCGTGTTGTCGGTGAAGGCGGGATGGGCACGGTCTACGAGGGACTGCAACTTCGGCTGAACAAGCGCGTGGCCATCAAGGTCATGTCGCGCGAGCTTGCCGCCAATCCGGAAGCCCTGGCCCGATTCCGCCGCGAGGCCGAGGTCACGAGCAGCATCGGCCACCCGCACATCGTTCACGTCACCGATTTCGGCAGCACGCCCACTGGCGAGCCCTTCATGGTCATGGAATTTCTCGAGGGCGAGGATCTCGAAAACCGCCTTCGTCGCGTGGGACGCTTATCCCCCGAGAGTGCGGTCCACGTGGTCAGGCAGGTCGCCTCCGCGCTGACTGCCACCCATGAGCAAGGCATCGTCCACCGCGATCTCAAGCCCGCGAACATCTACCTGCTGAACGTGGCCGGCGAGGTGGACTTCGTGAAGGTCGTCGATTTTGGCATCTCCAAGGTTCGCGCGGCCGTCACCAGGCTGACCCAAGCCTCGGTCGTGATGGGCTCGCCACAGTACATGTCGCCGGAACAAGCCCTGGGTCGCGTGGATGAAATCGATCTACGCACCGACGAGTGGGCGCTGGCGAGCATCGCCTGGGAAATGCTCTCCGGGCGCTGTCCGTTCACCGGCGAAGACGTGGCCAGCTTGCTTTACCAGGTCGTGCACGAAAACCCGCCGCCCCTTGCCGCCAAGGTTCCCGGCCTCCGCCCCGAAGTCGAAGAGGTCCTTCGCATGGCACTGGCGAAAAGCCGCGAGGATCGCTTCGCGAGCATCGGCGCGTTCGCGCGGGCACTGGAGAGCGCCATCTACGGCTCGATACCCGGCTACGAGCCAACACCCGCACCACAGCCGGTGCCTTTCTCGGCTCAGGCGGAAGCCACCGGCTCTCTCGCACCGACCAGGCCCTATCCCCCTGCGCCGCAAAAGCGAAAGCTGTCGCTCACCACGTTTTCCCACACCGCTGGCGAATTCGTGCACCGACTGAGAATCCCGGTCCCGCTGACCAAGCGGATGATCGCCATCGCGGTCGGCTCGCTGCTCGCCGTCCTCTTTGGCGCGCTCTTGCTCTCTCGGTCTAGCGGCCCGGCGAAAGACGCTGCCGCGGGACAATCGGCGCACCCCCCTGCCGCGGCTCATCCAACCCGCGTGATCATCACCCCTACGCCTTCTCTTGCCCCCACGCCACCTCCCCCTGCCGCGGAGAGCCCCATCGATCAGCCTGGCCTCAAGACGGGAGAAACGCCCCCCAAGCCCAGGCGCTCCAAGCCGCCAGTCGAGCCTGCCGCAGGCCCCGCTTCACCACCCGAGCATTCCAGGGTTTCCCCCACGCCACGTCCGCGCCCGAAGGCCGAGCGCAGAATCATCACGGACATATGACCATGAACGCAGCCGCTCTTCTCGTCGCCGCCTTGCTTGCCCAGACCTCGCCCATGAACGCCAGCCCAGAGGCCAAGTCTAAAGCCAAGACCATGCTCAACGAAGGTTCCGCCTTGTATCAACTGGGCGACTACGCTGGTGCGCTGGAAAAGTTCAACCAAGCCCACGCCACCTACGCCAGCCCGAAGATCTGGTTCAACATCGGCCAAGCGAACCGGGATCTTGGCCGGCTCGACGATGCCATGGCGGCGTTCGAGAAGTTCCTCATCGGCGCCAGCGACGCATCCCCCGAGGCAATCGCCGATGCACAAAAGGCTGTTGCCGAGCTCAAGCCAAAGCTCGGCCAGGTGCGCATCGAATGCCAGCCCGCAGGAACCGAGGTGAACATTGACGGCAAGGTCGTTGGCCAGGCGCCTCTGCTCGAGCCGATCTGGGCAATGCCTGGTCGTCATCAAATCACCGCGCTTTCGACCGAGACGTCGCCGGTAGTCGAGACCGTCAACGTCGTTGCGGGCGAGGAAATCCTTGTCGACCTCAAGCCGAATGCGGTGCCCGTTGCTGTTCAGACCGAAACACCCGCCCCGGCAACAGCGATTCGCCTGCCGCTCAAGGAGAATCCCTACGAAGACTTCAGCGTTGCCCAGCCCAAGATTCACAAGCAACCAGCCGGCTGGTGGCTCGGCCGCAAGTGGACCTGGGCTGCCGCAGGATCGACCGTGGTCTTCGCGACCACGGCCACCATCGCCGGCGCGATGATGCAATCCAAGTTCGACAGCCTGAGAAGCTCCTGCGGCCGCGCCAGCCCCACCCACACCGGCTGCGGCAAGAGCGATATTGACTCGGTCAATTCGCGGAAAGACATCGCAAATGTCTTCTGGGGCCTGACCGCAGCTGCGGCAGTGACCACGGGTGCGCTGTTCCACTTCGAAGGCCGGGCCGTGACTGTGGCGCCGATGGCGGGCGAAGCTACCGGGGTTCTTGCGTTGGTGAGGTACTAGCCATGGGAACCCAATCACAATCTAGCGGTCGTGCTGGGAATGGCAAAGCAGTCGTTCTAGCTGCCATCGTGATCTTTGCGAGTTGCTCGTTCGACGCCAACGAACTGAATGGATATTCTGCGCTCGATTCCGCCGTGGCTCTTGATGGTCCTCCCCGCGCAGTCGATGGGCACAACGCAATTTGGGACAGCGCCAGAGATACTGACTTGAAGAACTCCAGCGCGGGCGTTGACGGCTTGTTCAACTCGGGCAGTGACACGTCGACCGACGCCGTAGCGGATGCCCCGACCGACTCGCCTCTACTACCCCCGTCAGATGGGGCCGCTGATAGTCCGAAGAACGCAAATGTTGACGGCGCCCCCGCCCTTGCTGGTGACGCAACCGTGGTACACGATGCCAGCGCCGGAGGAACGATTGGCACGGGGGGAATGACGACCACGGGTGGAACGATGACGGCAGGATCGACCGGCACGGGTGGAATCACGGGTGCGGGTGGAACCCCGCTGACAGGCGGTGCTTTGGGCTTGGGCGGTGTGACAAGCGACGGTGGAATTGGGGGCTTGCTCTCGGCCGATGCGGCACTCAAGCTGGACGCCCCAGAGGCTTCCAAGTGTGGTGATGGCATCCTCGCCGGCAGCGAGCAGTGCGACGACGGCAACGTCCGTCCGTTCGATGGGTGCTCACCGGCATGCACCAACGAGCCCAAGTGCGGCTACCCGAATAACGACCCGGCCCAGCCCTACCAATGTTTCTCGGTCTGCGGCGACGGTATCAAGATGCCCGACGAGGCGTGCGACGACGGCAACGTCCAGAATG
>Ga0265342_10003262_pt1 | contig 13442 bp, 10 predicted proteins | sample 4CB327metaG_FD_203125 | JGI IMG/M metagenome (GOLD analysis project Ga0265342, IMG submission 203125) | Rhizosphere microbial communities from Carex aquatilis grown in University of Washington, Seatle, WA, United States - 4-CB3-27 metaG | ecosystem: Host-associated > Plants > Roots >...
GACGCGACGGAGTCTCCCGACGCGCACGCCGCCGCCACGCGGTGTCGCAACGAGTTCGTGGTGACGGTGGCGGGTCTCGTGGAGCGGCGGCGGCCCGGGGGAGAGAACGCGAAGCTGCCGACCGGCGGCATCGAGGTCCGTGCGCGCGAGCTTACGGTGCTGTCGGAGGCAAAGACGCCTCCCTTCTACATCAACGAGCCCGACGCGCCGGTGGACGAGTCGGTTCGTCTCCAGTACCGCTATCTCGACATCCGGCGGGAGCCGATGCTGCGCCGGCTTCTGCTGCGCAGCCAACTCGTGGAGGAGATCAGGCGGGCGCATCACGCCAACGGCTTCGTCGAGATCGAGACCCCCATCCTCATCAAGAGCACCCCGGAGGGGGCCCGCGACTTCATCGTGCCGTCGCGGATGCAGCCCGGCACCGTCTACGCGCTCCCGCAGAGCCCGCAGCAGCTCAAGCAGCTGCTGATGGTGGCGGGCGTGGACCGCTATTTCCAGATCGCGCGCTGCTTCCGCGACGAGGACCTTCGGGGCGACCGCCAGCCGGAGTTCACCCAGCTGGACCTCGAGATGAGCTTCGTGACGGAGGAGACCGTGACCGGCTTCGTGGAGGCGATGGCGATCAGCGTCTCGCGAGCCGTCACGCCCGAGCGACCGCTCCAGCAGGTGCCGTTCCCGCGCTTCACCTACGACGAGGCGTTGGAGCGCTTCGGCTCGGACAAGCCTGACCTGCGCTTTGGCATGGAGCTCACCGACCTCGGCCCCCTGCTCACGGATGCCGCCGGCGCGCCGGCCTCCGGGTTTCGCGTGTTCGACGAGACGCTCGCGGCCGGCGGGCGCGTCAAGGGGATCGCGGTTCCCGGCCTCGCGGACGCCAGCCGGGCCCGCATCGACGAGCTCTCCGAGGCGGCCAGGCGCTACGGCGCGCGCGGGCTCGTCACGCTTGCCGTCGCCGCCGCGGAGATCCACGGGCCGAGCCTCAAGTTCCTCGGGGCAGAGCGCGCGTCGGCGCTCGCGCATCGCTGCGGCGCAGGGGAGGGGGACCTGGTCCTGATCGTGGCCGACCGCCCGGCCGTGGTCACCGATGTGCTGGGGCGCCTGCGGGTCGACCTCGGGACGAAGCTCGGCCTGGCCGACCCCGCGGTGCTCGCCTACTGCTGGGTGGACCGCTTTCCGATGTACGAGTGGGACGCCGAGCGGAACGGCTGGCACGCCACCCACAACCCGTTCTCGGGCGTCGTCCCCGAGGACGAGGCGCTCCTTGTCACCGCGTCCGGGGACCCGGAGCGGCCCTCCCCGGACGACCCGGCGGGCCGCGCGCGGGCGATGCAGTACGACCTGGCCCTCAACGGCTGGGAGCTCGGCGGCGGATCCGTGCGAATCCACCAGCGGGCGCTCCTGGAGCGGTCTTTCGCGCTCCAGGGCCACACGCGGGCCTCGATGCGCCAGAAGTTCGGCGGCATGCTGGACGCGTTCGAGTACGGCGCGCCGCCGCACGGCGGGATCGCGATCGGGATCGATCGCTGGGCCGCCCTGCTGGCCGACCAGGCGACGATCCGGGAAGTGATGGCGTTCCCCAAGACGTCCTCGGGTTCGGACCTGATGCTCGACGCGCCGTCCGCGCCCGACCCCGGCCAGTACGCGGAGCTGGGCCTGCGGTACGTGGGGTTTCCCGACCCGGCCTGAGTGCCCGAGGTTGTCCCGCGCGGGACAATGGAGCGGGTGCATCCATCCAGGGAGGGCCGCCATGAGCACGCAGTTCGTCGTCCAGCTCCAGAACCGGCCGGGTGCCCTGGCGGCGTTCGCCCGCGCGCTCGCGGAGCGGGGGATCGACATCCACGACATCGCCGGTGGCGGGGCCGGCGATCACGGCTACGCGGTGCTGTCGACCGACGACGACGCCGCCACGCGCGCGGTGCTGCGCTCGTTCGGCTACCCGTTCGTCGAGGGCGAGGCGCTCGTCGTGGAGATCGACGACCAGCCGGGCGGCTTCGCCGCGGTCGCCGAGAAGCTTGCTGCGGCCGGGGTGGACATCCACGGCGTACTGTTCGTCGGACGGCGCGCCGGAATCGTCGAGACGGCCTTCACCGTGGACGACGTGGGCCGCGCCCGGCGGGCACTCGGCCTGGGCTGAGACCGGCGGCCGGCCGGATCCACGGCGCGAGCGGCTGCCGGCGGGCCGTCCCGCGCGTCGACACGGCCGGCGGGGCCCGCGCGCGGCCACCTCGATCGTGATGAAAGGGAACGACGATGCAGATCGGACTGGTCGGGCTGGGCCGGATGGGCGGTTTCATGGCGCGGCGCTGGCTGCGCGCGGGTCACGACGTCGTCGGCTACGCCCGTCACGCCGAGACGGTGAACGGTTTGCTCGCCGACGGGGCGATCAGCGCCGGGGCGACGTCGCTGCAGGACCTCGTGGGCAAGCTGGCCGCGCCGCGCGTGCTGTGGCTGATGGTGCCGGCCGCGGCCGTGGACGCCACCCTCGACGAGCTGGTGCCGCTGCTGGCGCGCGGGGACGTGATCGTGGACGGCGGCAACTCCTATTACGTGGACGACCTGCGGCGCTCCGCGGCGCTCGCGAAGGCCGGGATCGACTACCTCGACTGCGGCACGAGCGGAGGCGTCGCCGGCCTGGACCGCGGCTACTGCCTCATGATCGGCGGCCCGGCCGAGGCGGTGGGACGCCTCGATCCGATCTTCCGGGCCCTGGCGCCCGGCGTCGCCGCCGCGCCCCGGACGCCGGGTCGATCGGGTGACCCGGACTCCGCCGAGAACGGCTACCTCCGCTGCGGGCCGAGCGGCGCCGGGCACTTCGTGAAGATGGTCCACAACGGGATCGAGTACGGCCTGATGGCGGCCTACGCGGAAGGCCTGAACATCCTCGAGCACGCCAATGCCGGCCGGCAGGAGCGCGAGGTCAGCGCCGAGGTCACGCCCCTGCGCGACCCGGGGCTGTACCAGTACGAGATCGACATCCCGGCGGTGACCGAGGTCTGGCGGCGAGGCAGCGTGGTCGCCTCCTGGTTGCTGGACCTGGCCGCCGAAGCGTTCCTGCGCAGCGGTGACCTCGCGGGCTTCGAGGGCCGGGTCTCGGACTCCGGCGAGGGACGCTGGACGAGCATCGCGGCGATCGACGTCGGCGCGCCGGCTCCCATCCTGACCACGGCGCTGTACGAGCGGTTCATGTCGCGCGGCGAGGCGGACTTCGCCGACAAGGTCCTCTCCGCGATGCGGCTCGGCTTCGGCGGTCACCAGGAGCCGAAGGGTTGATCTAGGTCAGTCGCGGGTCGCCGGAGGCTCCGGCGCCTCATCGGGGCCGGCCGCGACCAGCGCTCCCCATTCGTGGCGCCGGTCCGGCGGCGGCTCCGGCGGCCCCTCGAAGCGGGGCAGGCCGTCCCGCGGCGTGTCCAGGCCCAGCACGATGCCAGGGTCGCCCAGCTCGATGCTGCGGGTCGGGAGGAGGGTGGCCAGCGCCCCGGAGATCTCCTCCGGTCCCAGGTCCGCGGAGAGCGCGCGGAGCGCCGGCAGCCGCCCGACCGGGAGGAGGATCGGCCAGCCCGGAGTTGCCCGGAAGGCCGGCCGGAGGAGCGCGTCGCGGTCGGCCCCGTGCGCCTCGATGAGCGACGTCACGGTCTCCGCATCCAGCCATCCCATGCCCGCCGGCCACAGGAGCGCCGCGTCGGTCGCGTCCACCTCCCCGCAGGCGAGCTCGATCGCGCGCGCCATCTGCCCCGCCGGCCCCGCGTCCGCCGCCGCCGGGGCAGCCAGGACGACGGGCGCCCCCGCAAGGGCGGCCGCGACCGCTCCCTGGGGATCGGGGCTGACCACCACCACTGGGAGCGCGCCACCGGCCCAGGCCAGGTCGACGAGGCGGCGCACGTTGGGCGTGCCGTCCACGTCGCGCAGGGCGGTCTCGGCGGAGGAGGCCAGGATGCAGGCGGCGACGGTCACGCCGCCGATCCTAGCAGGCGCCTGGATCGGCGCCGCTCCCGGGGGGTGTCCGGCACGTGTGCGACAATCGGCGAGCCCATGACCGAAGGGAACGCTCCACCCCGCATGTCCTCCACCCTGGCACTTCCGCCGGCGCCCTCGCCGGACGCCCCGACCGTCGCCGTCCGCGCCGACCTGCGTAACGTGGCGATCGTCGCGCACGTGGACCATGGCAAGACCACCCTCGTGGATGCGCTCCTGCGCCAGACCGGGTCGTTCCGGGCCAACCAGATCGTCGCCGAGCGCGTGATGGACTCGATGGACCTGGAGCGGGAGAAGGGGATCACGATCCTGGCGAAGCAGACCAACGTCGACTTCGACGGGATCCACATCAACATCGTGGACACGCCGGGCCACGCCGATTTCGGCGGCGAGGTGGAGCGCTCGCTGAACCTGGTGGACTCGGTTCTGCTGCTCGTGGACGCGGCGGAAGGGCCGCTGCCGCAGACGCGCTACGTGCTCCAGAAGGCGATGGCGCGCCACCTGCCGGTGGTCGTGGCGGTCAACAAGATCGACCGGGGCGACGCCCGGCCCGCGGAAGTGCTGGACGACATCTACGAGCTGTTCATGGACCTTGGCGCCGACGCCGGCCAGATCGAGTTCCCGGTCGTCTACACCAACGCGAAGGCGGGCACCGCGACGCGGGCGCTGGCGGTTCCCGGCACGAGCCTGCGCCCGCTCCTGGAGCTGCTCGTCGCGGTCACGCCGCCGCCCACGTACGTGCCGGGCCACCCGCTCCAGCTGCTGGTGACCAACCTGTCGGCGAATGAGTACGTGGGCCGGATGGCGGTCGGCCGGCTCATGAACGGCACGATCCGGGTCGGGCAGCGCATCGTGGTCGTTCGCGAGGAGCCGGACGACCCGGACGGCGTCGTCGAGCCGGGGCGGACCGTCACGCTCTCCGGCACGGTGACGGCGCTCCAGACCGCCCACGGGATCGAGCGCGCTGACATCGAGGAGGCCGGCCCGGGCGACATCGTCTCGGTGGCCGGTCTGCCCGAGGTCACGATCGGCGACACCCTGACCGATCCTGCCGATCCACGTCCCCTGCCGCGCCTGGAGGTGGACGAGCCCACGCTGCGGATGACCTTCGGCGTCAACACCTCGCCGCTCTCCGGCCGTGACGGCAGGTTCCTGACCAGCCGCCAGATCCGGGCGCGCCTGGAGAAGGAGATCCTGGGCAACGTCGCGATCCAGTTCTTTCCGACCGAGTCGGCCGACACGTTCGAGGTGCGCGGCCGCGGCGAGCTCCAGCTGGCCGTCCTCGTGGAGCAGATGCGCCGGGAGGGGTTCGAGCTCCAGGTGAGCCGTCCGGAGGTGATCCTCCGGACCGTCGACGGGGAGCTGCAGGAGCCGTACGAGCGGATCACGATCGACATCCCGCCGGAGTACATCGGGACGATCCAGACCGCGCTGGCCGGCCGGAAGGGCCGCCTCGAGCAGATGTCCACCGACGCCGATGACCGGGTCCGGATGGACTTCGTGCTCCCGGTCCGCGGGCTGATCGGCTACCGCGGCCAGCTCATGACCGAGACCCGCGGGACGGCGCTGCTTCACCAGATCGGGGAGGGCTACGGCCCGTATGCCGGCGAGGTCACGCACCGGACGGACGGCGTCCTGGTGGCCGATCGCCTCGGCACGTCGAACGCCTACGGCCTGTACAACCTGCAGGAGCGCGCGGAGATGTTCATCGGCGCCGGCGTCGATGTCTACGAGGGGATGGTCGTCGGGGAGAACTCGCGCTCGGGCGACATGGACGTCAACGTGACGAAAGAGAAGAAGCTGACCAACATCCGGACCCATGCGCACGACGAGGCGCTGCGGCTGGTCCCGCCGCGGCCGATGACGCTGGAGACGGCCATCGAGTTCATCGGCGACGACGAGCTGGTGGAGGTGACCCCCAGCCAGATCCGGCTTCGCAAGCGCCTCCTGTCGCAGCACGACCGGCGCCGGCAGGCAGGCGCGCGCGAGGACGCGCGCGGGGCCGAGGGCCGCTGACGGCACGACCGGAATCGGCTGCGCGCGGGCGCCGCGCGACTACCATCAGGCGATGCAGCGGCCCAGCCTGACGTCCCTGCGCCGGGTGGGCGCGATCCTGGCGGTCATGCTCGCGGCGCTCGTCCTGACCACCCTGGCCGTGGCTGCCCTCGAGGGTGCCCTGCGCATCCCGGACGCCTCGGCGACCTACCTGCTCGCCGTGGTCTCGGTGGCCGTCGTGTTCGGCACGCCGGCAGCCGTTGCCACCGCGTTCGGGTCGTTCCTGCTGTATGACTTCCTGTTCGTCTCGCCGACGGGCGCCCTCCTCGTCGCGGACCCCGAGGAGCTGCTGAACCTGCTCCTGCTGCTGGCGCTGGGGATCGTGGTGGGGCAGCTGGCCGGGATGCAGCGGGCCCGGGCGGAGACGGCGCTGCTCCGGGAGCGGCAGGCGCGGACCCAGTACCGGGTGGGCAGGGAGCTCGCGACGGCGACGACGACCCGGTCCGCGCTGCCGGCCCTCGTCCGGATCATCGCCGCCGAGGTAGAGGCGCCGCGCGCCTGGATCGGGCTCGGGCCGGACCTCGGCCAGGAGCGCGTCGCGGCCGACAGCGATCCCGCCGCGCGCCCGCTCGGATCCACGTCCTATGAGTTGCTGCAGCGGAACCCGGACGACGACTCCGTCGCCTGGGTGCGGGTCCACGACGCGCGAGCGTCCTCGTCCCCGGCGCGTGATCCGGGCGGCGTCACGTTTCGGTGCCCGATCGCCGCGAGCGGGATTCCGCTCGGCTCGCTGTGGGTCGTCCGGCGGCGTGTCGACGGGCCGCCCGGTCGTGGCCACACCCGGCTGCTGGCGGCCGCGGCGGACCAGGTCGGTCAGGCCCTGGAGCGGGACCGACTCGCGCAGGAGGCGACCGGCGCGGAGATCGCCCGCCGCAGCGAGGCCGCCAAGACGGCCCTGCTCGACTCCGTCTCCCACGACCTGCGGACCCCGCTTGCGTCCATCCGGGCGGCCGCCGGCAGCCTCATGGACCCGGACGTGCGCCTCGACGAGGACGCCCGCCGCGCCCGCGCCGCCGCCATCGACGCCCAGGCCGCGCGCCTCAACCGCCTGGTCTCGAACCTGCTCGACATGAGCCGGATCGAGGCCGGGGACCTGCACGCGCGACTGGAAGTCTTTCCGCTCGACGACGTCGTCCAGGCCGGCGTGGAGCGAACCGTGGGCGAGCTCGGGGGCCGCCGGGTGTCCATCGCGATCCCGGAAGAGCTTCCGCCGGTCGCCGTCGACGCGATCCTCTTCGACCAGGTGTTGACCAACCTGCTGGAGAACGCGGTCCGCCACACGCCGCCCGACGCGCCGATCCGCGTTGCGGGCGCGCTGACGCCGAGCGGGATGGTGCGGCTGCGCGTCGAGGACGGCGGGCCCGGCGTCCCTGCCGCGGCCGTGGAGCACGTGTTCGACAAGTTCTACCGCGGTCCGGCGCCGGCGGGAGGGTCGCGCATCGGCAGCGGGCTCGGCCTCGCCGTCGTCCGTGGCTTCGTGGAGGCGATGGGCGGGAGCGTCACGGCCCGACCGAGCGAGCTGGGGGGGCTCGCGGTGGACGTCGAGCTTCGGGCGGCCAGGCAGCCGGCGAGTGCCCCGCCTGAAGGCGCGGCGCGCGAGGCGGTGACGCGATGACTGCCGGACCGCCGCCGGGTGCCGCGATCCTCCTGGTGGAGGATGACGTCGCGACGCGCGGGGAGGTCGCCACGTTCCTGCGGGGGCACGGCTTTCGGGTCGACGAGGCCGGGGACGGAGCCTCGGCCTGGGATCGCTGGACGGCGCAGCGGCCCGACCTGGTCGTGCTCGACCTGGGACTTCCCGACCTCGACGGGTCGGTCCTGATCCGGCGCATGCGGCGGGAGGCGGCGACGCCGATCCTCGTGCTGTCGGCCCGCGACCGGGAAGCGGAGAAGGTCGCTGCCCTCGAGTCGGGCGCGGACGATTACGTGACGAAGCCGTTCGGAGCCGCCGAGCTCCTGGCACGCCTGCGCGCCGTCCTGCGCCGCGCGGCAGGACCGGCCGGGGAGCCGACGGGCGCCATCGTCGTGGGCGACCTGCGCCTGGACGTGACCCGCCACGAGGTGAGCGTGGCGGGCCGTCCCGTGCAGCTCACGCCGCGCGAGTTCGAGGTCCTCAAGGTCCTCCTGGGCTCGGCCGGCCGCCTCGTGACGCACGGCCGGATGCTGCGGGCGGTCTGGGGAACCGCGTACTCGGACGAGGCCCACTACCTGCACGTCTACGTCAGCCAGATCCGCCGCAAGATCGCCGCCGCGGATCCGTCGGGTGGCCTGGCCGGGCTGATCGTCGCCGAGCCGGGCGTTGGGTATCGTGTCCGTCTCGGGGATGCGGAGCAATCCTGAGCGATCCTTGAGCGCCGGCGACCTCCCGGGACTGGCTCGCCTCTTGGGTGGCCCGGGGAGACTTGGAGCATGGAACTCATGCGGCAGGCCGCCGTGCCGCGTCAGGCGCTGGCGACCGCCTCGGGCTGGGACTGGGACCGCGAGATCAGACTGGCGATCACGATGGTCGCCCGGAACCCGGGCTGCCGGGTCGTGCTGTGCAGCGACTCCTGCACGGGCCGTGTCATCGCGACGCTCGCTGGAACCGCTGCGGACGCCGGCGTTGTGCTGGAGCCGAGGATCCGGCGGGGCGGTGGCTGGGACGTCGAGGTCCGCGCTGGGTGAAGTCCGGCCACGCGGGGTGAGGCCCGCGTGAGTACAGTCACGCCGTGAGCAACGACCCGAACCTGCTCCGCGGGCAGAAGCCCGCCGACCGGCGCGTGCGCGTCACCCGGCCCGAGTCGAAGTATTTCCGCTACGCGGCGCCGGGCGTCGTGGTCGCCCGGCCGACCGCGATCGAGCCGCGCACGCGGCTGGGGCGCATGGGCTTCGCGGCCCGCCGGCGGCTCTTCGGACATCCGCTCCAGTCCGAAGAAGAGATCACCCAGCGCCTGCCGAAATGGAAGGCCCTGCCGGTCTTCTCGTCGGACGTCATGTCCTCCGTGGCGTACGCGACCGAGGCGAGCCTCTTCACCCTGCTCGGCGTGGGGACCCTCGCCTTCGGCTGGCTGCTGCCGATCTCGCTGGCGATCGTGGGCGTGCTGGCGCTCGTGACGCTCTCGTACCGGCAGACGATCCGGGCGTATCCGAACGGCGGCGGCAGCTACATCGTGGCCCGGGCGAACCTTGGCGTGCTGCCGGGCCTGATCGCCGCTGCGGCCCTCCTGACCGACTACGTCCTCACCGTCGCGGTCAGCGTCTCCTCCGGCGTCCAGGCGCTCTACTCGCTCTTCCCGCCCCTGCTCCCGGTTGCCGTCCCGCTCATCGTGCTGTTCATCCTCCTGGTGATGGCGGTCAACCTGCGGGGCATTCGCGAGAGCGGCACGATCTTCGCCGCGCCGACCTACATCTTCCTCGGCAGCGCGCTGCTCATGATCGGCGCCGGCGTGCTGCGGACCGTGCTGGGGCACCCGCCGGAGGTCACCGGCGTCATCCCTGCCCAGGTTCCGGCCGAGACGTTCGGCGTGCTCCTGCTGATGCGGGCCTTCGCCGACGGCTGCTCCGCCATGACGGGCACCGAGGCGGTCGCCAACGGCGTGCCCGCCTTCAAGCCGCCCGAGTGGAAGAACGCCCAGACCACCATGCTCGTCATGTCGGTCCTCCTGGCCACCATGTTCCTGGGCACGTCATTCCTCGCCCACGTGAGCGGTGCGCTGCCGTCGGCGAGCGGCGAGTCGGTTCTCTCACAGATCGGGCGCTCGGTGTACGGCCCGGGTCCCCTGTGGTACCTGCTCCAGCTCTCGACGATGGGCATCCTGGTGCTCGCCGCCCAGACGAGCTTCGCCGACTTCCCGCGCGTCGCGTCGATTCTCGCCAAGGACGGCTTCTTCCCCCGCCAGTTCTCGTTCCGGGGCGAGCGGCTGGCGTTCAACGCGGGAATCGTCGCTCTCGCCCTGGTGTCGATCGTGCTCGTCGTCGCGTTCCGGGGTCGCGTCGAGGCCTTGATCCCGCTCTACGCGATCGGGGTCTTCACGGCCTTCACGCTCTCGCAGGCGGGCATGGTCCGCCATTGGTACAAGGAGCGCGGTCCCGGGTGGCGGCGCAGCGCGTTCCTCAACGGCCTGGGGGCCACCACCACCGCGATCGTCGTCGCGATCTTCGCCATCGCGAAGTTCGCCCTGGGCGCCTGGATCATCCTGCTCGTCGTCCCGATCCTCGTCATGCTCATGCTGTTCGTCCAGCGCCAGTACTCGCGCGGGATCCTGGAGCTGGCGGTGGATCCCGATCTCGTCTGGGGAGCACCGGTGCACCGCCGGCGTGTCGTGATCCCGGTCTTCGACGTTCGCTGGGACGTCATTCAGGCCGTCCGGTTCGGGCGCTCGATGAGCGACGACATCACCGCGGTCTACGTGACCGACGATGTCGCGACGGGCGAGCAGGTTCGCGAGCGGTTCGAGCGGCAGCTGCCCGGCATCCAGTTCGTGATCGTGGAGTCGCCCTACCGCAATTTGGTCGATCCGCTGATCCGCTACCTGGAGGTGGCTGCCGAGCGCGACTCCAGCAGCGTCACCGTGGTGCTGCTGCCGGAGCGCATGACGCACCACTGGTGGGAGCACATCCTGTTCAACCAGAACATCCACCGCATCCGTGACGCGCTCACCGGGCGGCCGGACATCCTCGTCGCCGACGTTCCGTTCCGGGCGCCCGAGCGCGGGGGCGCGCACCTGGGCGCCTGAGCGCGGCTACATCGGGAGGTCGCCCTCGTCCGGGCCCTCGTACGGATCGAGCGTCTCGGTGGCATAGCGCCCGTAGAAGTTGGTGAAGTGCGCCCCGTGGCGGCGCAGCACGGCCCGGATCAGCCGGCGGCGCAGCGGGTCCGTCTCCCGGACCGCGATCACCGGGTGGCCCCGGCGCGCTTCCAGCTCGTAGCGCCGGAAGTCCGGCGCCTGGTCCATCTGGGTGAACTGGATCAGCCGGTAGACGCGGGCAACCAGGCCGTGGTGCTTCCCGCGCCCGTCGATGCGGAGCGCCGCGTCCTCGCCCACGAAGACGCGAACGGCGTCGCGCGGCACGCCGGCACCGGCGGCTGGGAGAGGGCGGCATCGGGCGTTCGGGGCGGTCGGTCACGGCGAAAGGATAGTCAGCGGGCCTCCCGGGCGTCCCGCCGTACAATCCTGCCCTGATGGCGATCTACCTGGACCACGCGGCGACCACGCCGCTGCGCCCCGAGGCCCTGGAAGCCATGCTCCCGTACCTGGGCGGCTCGTTCGGGAATCCCTCCTCGGCCCACTCCTTCGGACGGGTTGCGCGCAACGCGCTCGACGAGGCCCACGAGCGCCTCGCGGTCGCGCTCGGTGGGACGGCTCGCGAGGTGGTGATCACGTCCGGCGGCACGGAGGCGAACAACCTGGCCATCAAGGGCGCGGCGTGGGCCGGCAAGGCGCACGGCCACCGTCTCGTGGCGAGCGCCGTGGAGCACCACGCCGTCGGACACGCCATGCGTCACCTGGAGAAGTTCGGCTTCGAGGTGGTGGAGGTCCCGGTGGACCGCTGCGGCCGGGTGGATCCGGACCAGCTGGAGGCGGCCCTGGACGAGCGAACCACGCTCGTCTCGGTGATGCTGGCCAACAACGAGGTCGGGTCGATCCAGCCCGTCCGGGAGATCGCGGACCGGCTTCGTGCCCGGCGCGGCATCCTGTTCCACGTCGACGCGGTCCAGGCCGCGCCGACGCTCGATCTCGACGTGCAGGAGCTCGGCGCGGACCTCGTCACGATCTCCGCCCACAAGTTCGAGGGTCCCAAGGGCGTCGGGGCGCTGTGGGTGCGGCGCGGCACGCAGCTGCTCGCGCAGGTCCACGGCGGGAGCCAGGAACGTCACCGCCGGGCCGGGACGGAGAACGTCGCGGGCGCCGTCGGCATGGCGGTCGCCTACGAGTGCGCCTGCGCGGACCGGCCGGCGACGGCGATGCGTCTGCGCGCGCTCCGCACCCGGCTCTCGGCCGCCTGTCTCGCGGTGGAGGGCGTCGAGCTGACCGGCCATCCGACCGAGCGCCTGCCCGGGCTGCTCTCGCTGCTGGTCCGCGGCGCCGACGGCGTCGCCATCGCCGTCGCGCTCGACCTCGACGGGATCGCCGCCTCCACCGGGTCCGCCTGCGCCACGGGATCGCCCGAGCCGTCGCACGTGCTGACGGCCATGGGCTATGCGGGCGTGGAGGCGGTCGGCGCGCTGCGCCTGTCGCTCGGCCGCGCCACCACCGACGCCGAGGTGAGCGAGGCGTGCCAGGTCGTGCCCCGCGTGATCGCGGCGATCCGCGACGGGTCGGTCGCCCAGACCGCGGACCCGCTCGGCGCGCGGCTGGGAGCGTAGGGCCGATGGCGCGCGTCCTGGTCGCGATGTCCGGCGGGGTGGACAGCTCCGTGGCGGCGGCGCTGGTGGCGGAGGCCGGCCACGAGGTGGTCGGCGTCTGGATGCGGGTCCACGAGGGAGCGGACGCCTACTCCGAGATCAAGAAGAGCTGCTGTTCCGCTGACGCGGCCGAGGACGCCCGGCGCGTGGCGGCCCAGCTCGGCATCCCGTTCTATGTCCTCAACCTGGAGCGCGAGTTCGAGGCGGGCGTCATCCGGCCGTTCCTGGCCGCGTACCTCGGGGGCGAGACGCCCAGCCCGTGCGTCGAGTGCAACAGCTACGTGAAGTTCGGCGCGCTGCTCGGCCGGGCGCGGCGCCTGTACGCATGCGACGCCGTCGCCACCGGCCATTACGCCCGCCGAGAGACAGTCGCCGGCGCGGCCGGCGGCGTGGTCCACCAGCTGCGGCGCGGCGCCGACCGGGCCAAGGACCAGGCCTACTTCCTGTACGGCCTGCGCCAGGACCAGCTGGCGCACGCGCTCTTCCCGCTCGGCGAGCTGACCAAGCCGCAGGTCCGGGAGCTCGCCCGCGCGCGCGGCCTGGCGACGGCGGACAAGCCGGAGAGCATGGAGATCTGCTTCGTGCCCACCGGTGACCCGCGCGACGCGCTCCGGGCGCGGGCCGGCTGGAGCCCGGTCGACGGCCCGGCGATCGACGCCGCCGACGGCCGGGTGGTGGGACACCACGGGGGCGCGGCCGGCTTCACCGTCGGGCAGCGGCGGGGGCTCGGGATCGCCCTGGGCGAGCCCCGCTACGTGAGCCGGGTGGACCCGGTCGCCAACACGATCGTGCTGGCCCGGCGGGCCGACCTCGAGACGCGCCGCTTCACGATCGCCGATGTGACGTTCGTCGCGGGCGGGCCACCGGTGGCCGGGGGCAGTGGCTTCCGGGCACGGGCGCAGGTCCGCCATCGCGCGGAAGCCGTGCCGGCCGACGTCCGCCCGGCCGGGCCATCGGGTCGCGGGGGGTCGTCCGGGGTGGGCTCGCGGTGGACCGTGCAGACCGACGTGCCCGTGTGGGCCGCGGCGCC
>Ga0265342_10003265_pt1 | contig 13442 bp, 9 predicted proteins | sample 4CB327metaG_FD_203125 | JGI IMG/M metagenome (GOLD analysis project Ga0265342, IMG submission 203125) | Rhizosphere microbial communities from Carex aquatilis grown in University of Washington, Seatle, WA, United States - 4-CB3-27 metaG | ecosystem: Host-associated > Plants > Roots > Rhizosphere...
CTTCATCCGCTTCAGGATTGGGTGGCACACGGAGATTTCAACTCATTCGCCGCAACACCAAACATGTCCACGGTTCCGGGTTGGAATCTTTCCGCAAAATACTCATATGCACACAACGCGCAAACAAACCAAGCTGGCATGGGCTGGTCTACAGTGGATGACACGAATTTCGATTCTACTGGGCCGAACGGCCGTCCCGTCAGGTCCGTGATGACCCAAGTAGGGACGTCCTCGTATGGCGACCCTCTTTTTATGGCTCCATTTCAGAAGGGCCATCAGCGGCTAGACCTAACCGAGAGCCTGACCAAGGCATATTTAAAGGAGTTTCTAGATTTTGTTCGCAGTAGCCCGGGCGGATGCAAATGCAAATCCGAATTTCTGGGCCAGAATCCATAAAACCCAATGAAAAGAATAGCATTTGTAGGTGGCTTAGCAGGTGTCGTGGTCGGGCTGATTATGTGTAGTGTCGCGTCTTGGTTAGGTGGGGCTGACCATAGCCGGTTTTTGAGTAGCTTCTACGGCATAGTGCATATTCCAGCAGCCGGAGTAACTTATGCGATCAGGCTTGTCGTCGGACACGCAGATGAAGGGAGTACATTCGCGATTTATCGTATTTCTATTGTAATCCAATGGGTGGCATCGGGTGCATTGATCGGTGCTTGCATAGGATTTATGGTTCTTCGTTGATTATTGTGGGTCGTCGAGGGAAGTGATGAAAGGGGTATATGAAGCGAGAAACCGACCGGCATGTGCTTAGTTTTTTCCGAGACCTCCTGGAGCTAAAGGAGCCGTGGAGGGTGGTGGCAGTGGAACTGAAAGACGCGGAGCACAGCGTGGAGATCGAAGTGGAATGGCCGGAGAGTTGCAAGGTGCCGTGCCCGGAATGCGGTCGACCCTGTGCGGTATATGATCACGCCGGGGCGCGCTGGTGGCGGCATCTGGATACGATGAACCGGACGACGCGCATTTGCTGTCGGCTGCCGCGCAGCGACTGTCCGGAGCATGGAGTGAAAACGCTTGCGGCGCCCTGGGCCGGTGCGGGTTTGCGCTTTACGGTCGAGTTTGAGGCCCAGACCATCGATGTGCTGCTGTTGGCGCGCAGTCAGTCGCAGGCGGCACAGTATCTGGCTTTGTCGTGGCAACAGGTGCATGCGGTGCAGTCGACGGCTGTGGAGCGCGGGCTGAAGCGCCGGAGCTTGGAGGACATCAAGCACATCGGTCTCGACGAAAAGAGCTTCGGCCGCGGCCATCACTACGGGACGGTACTGAGCGATCTGGACAACCGGCGCGTGCTGGAGGTCGTGGAACACCGCGAGCAAGCCTCCGCCGAGCGGGCGCTGGAGGCCCTGCCACCGGTGCAACGAGCGGCCATCGAAGCGGTCGCGCTGGATATGTGGCCGGCTTTCATGGGAGCCGCGGCGGTCAAGGTGCCGCAGGCGGACTTGGTGCATGACCGCTTCCATGTCGTGAAGCACCTCAACGAAGCAGTCGACACGGTTCGCAAGCAGGAACACGCCGAGCTCTCGGAGTCGTCGCACGACTGGTTGACGGGTCGAAAGTACCTGTTCCTGAAGAACCCCGACGACTGGAAAGCCGAAGAGAAGAAATGCTTCAAAGAACTCCGGAAGAAGGATCTGAAGGTCACCAAGGCGTGGAGCGTGCGGGAGACCTTTCAAAGCTTCTGGTTGTTTGCCTCGAAGACCGCCGCTCGCGCATTCTTTTTGCAGTGGCTGGCCAAGGCGAAAGCGTGCGACCTGTCGCCGGTCACCAAAGTGGCGACGATGCTCCAGAATCATCTGCCGGGGTTGCTCAATTACATCACCCATCAAATCACCAACGCGGTCACCGAAGGCTTCAACTCGAAGATCCAGATGATCAAGTCTTGTGCCCGGGGATTCCGCTCCTTCTCCAACTACCGCATCGCTATCTTGTTTCACTGCGGAAAGCTCGAACTTCACCCACTATAAACGGTGAAGAACCGGATTTATTAAGAGATCGGGTTGAAAGAGAACGGCCTAAAAGGGTCCATGTCACGGCTGTCCAGTTAAGGGGCCTTCGGAAATCTGCAAGTAACTGATTGATTAGGAAAAACAAAGAAACGTGTTGTCCTCGATTTGGTTTGGAAAGCCGCGTTTCCGGGGTTTCTGGTCCGGACATGATTTCCGGACCGACCGTCTTTTCCCAAATTCTGGCAGGGCGGGCCGGGACGGGGTCAGGCTGCGGAAATTGATGTGAAGCCCGACGCCAGCGGCCCACGCCCCTCGCCGACGAGGTAATTGCCGCCGTTCGCGCCCAAGTGGCATTATGGTGCATATGCTGTGATCCGCCGTGGACCCTGTCGGATTTCGAGCGACCGGAACGAAATGTCCGCGGACCCGGAAACGTTTCTCGTTTGCGGTTCCGCGCCTGCGCGCTTTGTTCACAGCGGCAGTTCGCAATTCTCCATGATCACGCCGACCGATGTGCAGCTCATTGGCTCCGAGGTGGCCATCCGCTGGGACGATGGCCGGGAGACCTATTATCCCGCCGCAAACCTGCGCGCCGCGTCGCCAAGCGCCGAGACCCAGGGCGAACGCGACGTCTTTGGCCGGCAGCACGGCGGACACGGCCCGCGGGATTTTTCCGGGGTGACCGTCACCGGCTGGGAACGAATTGGCAACTACGCCCTCAAGTTCGATTTCAGCGACGGACACCGCACCGGCCTCTACTCCTTTGAATACCTGCTGGAGCTGGCCGGGGACCAGAGGGTGTAATCCGGGTCCTTGCAGAGGAAACCAGGGATGGACACCGATCCTCAGAGGACAATCATTCGGAAAATGAGCGTCCGGCGAAGCCACCGGCCAGTGACGTACGGGCTCCGTCCTTGTCTATTCTCTCATCCGTGTTGATCCGCGATACTATCCCTTCAAACCTACCTTTTCTTCCATGATCTTCCTATGCGGCGATGATCGTGGGGCCCGTAGGGGCGCAGGCTTGCCCGTTCGACCAGCTCATCCGTTCGACGGGTTCGACAGGCTCACCGCAAGCAGGCTCAGGATGACCCTGAGCGCAGTCGAATGGGTCAGGTCCCCGAGCCTGCCGAGGGGCTGCGTCCCCTTTTGGGCGCGACCGCTTTTCTCTCGTCTCCCGTTGCCATTTCCCGCATTCGGAATCCACCTTTTGGCCACCCATCCGCCTGCAACGCCGTCACCGCACACCGCACAACCGTCCTTCTCCATGATTACCACTGCATTCCCCGCCCGCACGACCACACGCGATGTCGAACTCGGCACAACCTTGCAGCCGAAATTCGGCGCCGACGGACTGATTCCCTGCATCACGCAGGACGCGACCACCGGCCAGGTGCTCATGTTCGCGTTCATGAATGCAGAGTCGCTGATGCATACGCTGAACACCAAGAAGGCCACCTACTGGAGCCGCTCGCGCAACAAGCTGTGGGTGAAAGGCGAGGAATCCGGCAATGTGCAGATCGTGAAGGAACTCTTCACCGACTGCGATCAGGATGTGCTGTTGATGAAGGTGGAGCAGACGGGCGCCGCAAACGCCTCGTGCCACAACGGCTACAAATCGTGTTTCTACCGCAAGCTTGGCGGTCTCGACGAACCGTCGTTCAAACTCGAATACACCGCCGAGCGCCTCTTCGATCCCGCGACCGTTTACAAGAAAAAGTGATCGGATTCCGGCGCTTCAGGCTCCACCAAAATGGCGCCGCCATCTTGGTTTAGGAACCTGGAGAACAAAGGTCGACAGGTTCCTATCAGTGTCCCGGCATCATTCCGCGTTCGCTGGCGGCGGCGAACGCGAGCATGTGCTTGAACTCCGCACTGGCCGCACCCGGATGGGCCTTCAACTTCTCGACGGCTTGGGCGCGATTAAGCCCTTCGCGGAACAAGATCCGGTAGATTTGCTTGATCCGCTCGATCTGCTCCGGCGTGAATCCGCCGCGTTCCAGCCCGACCTTGTTGATCGACCGGATCACGGCCGGATTGCCATCGGCGATCACAAACGGCGGCACATCCTGGGTCACCTTGGCGAGACCACCCAGCATCGCATAGGCCCCCAGCCTGCAGAATTGGTGGACTCCCGTGCCCCACCCGATGTTCACGTGGTCCTCGGCGACAATGTGCCCGGCCAGCGCAGACTGGCTGCTCATCACAAGGTGATTGCCGATGACACAATCGTGTGCCACGTGACTGTACGCCAGGATGACGTTGTCGTCGCCCAACACGGTCATCTCCCCTTCCTTCGTGGCGCAGTGGACGGTGACGTATTCGCGGAATACATTCCGGTCGCCGGCGCGCAGCCCCGGATCGCCGCCCCGGAACTTCAAGTCGTGCGTCTTGGTGCCGATGGCTGCGTAGGGAAACACCTCGCACTGGCGGCCAAGCACGGTGTTCCCCTCGACGGTGGCATGGTGGTGGACGATCGTTCCGTCACCGATCACCGCAGTGCCGCCGACGTAAGCGTAGGCGCCGACAACGACGTCGGCCCCGATCGCAACGGTCGGTTCGATGATGGCCGTGGGATGGATTTGAGCCGCCATCACTCAACCAATGACTCGTCGATCACGGTGAACATCATTTCGGATGACGAAACCACCAGGCCGTCCACGCTGCAGGACACCTCGGCCGTGGCGATCTTGTTGTTGCGCATCCGGGTCAGCCTGGCGTTGATGACCAGCTGATCGCCCGGGCGGACGGCCTTGCGGAACTTCACCTTGTCCGCGCTCATGAACAGGGCGACCTTCCCCTCGGTGGTGCCACGCCGCAGGAGAAGCACACCCGCTGCCTGTGCCATCGCCTCGAGCTGAAGCACGCCGGGCATGACGGGGTTTCCCGGATAATGCCCCTGGAAGAACGGCTCGTTGATCGTCACGTTCTTGATCGCAACGAGTTCGTCCTCTCCGATGAACTCGACCACGCGGTCAATCATCACAAACGGGTAGCGGTGCGGAATCGTGTCGAGAAGGCGGCGGATGTCCAGGGACGTCTCCGTGGCCAGCACCTGTTTGGGGCGCGCCGACGGCTTCTTCCTGGCACCGCTCTTGAGCTCCTCCATCCGGGCATAAAGGGCCTTCGTCAACTCGGCGTTGATCGCGTGTCCCGGCCGCACCGCGATAATCTGCGCCTTCAGCGGCATGCCGAGCAGCATCAGGTCGCCAATGATGTCGAGAATCTTGTGGCGGACGAACTCGTCTTTGAAACGCAGCGGCTCCTTCGAGATGATCTTGTCGCCCTTGATCACGATCGCGCAGTCGAGGCTCCCGCCCTTGATCTTGCCAAGCTTGATGAGCTCCTCGATGTCCTCGTAGATGGTGAATGTCCGGGCCGCGGCAATCTGCGTGATGTAGGTGTCCGGATCGATCACCAATGACAGATGCTGGGTGTGAATGCCCCGGTCGTCGGCGGACGTGCAGGAGATCTTCAGCGAATCGGACGGAAGCGCGATGAGGGAGGAGCTGCCGCGCGTCACCGAGACCGGCTGGTCGAGAACGAAATAGGCGCGCTCGGCATCCTGCTCCACCGGCTCGCCCTCGAGAATCAGGTTCACAAACGGCTTCGCCGAGCCGTCCATGATCGGCGGCTCGCTCGCGTTCATCTCGACAACGACATTGTCGATGCCGCAGCCATGCAATGCGCTGAGCACATGCTCGATGGTCGAGAGCTTCGCGTGACCGGACTGAATCGTGGTGGCGCGCACCAGGTCGACAATCTGATCGACGCACGGCTTCACTTCCGGCTGTCCGGCGAGATCCACGCGTCTGAATACGATACCGGAACCGGCCGGCGCGGGCTTCAGCGTCAGCGTGACCTGTTCGCCGGTGTGAAGCGCGCTGCCGCTCAGCGACACGCCACGCAGGATGGTCCTTTGCTTCATGGGGTTTGGCGCAGTGTCGGAAGGCGCGACAAAAGGGCAAGCCCGGAGATGCCCGATGATGCGGTGAGGGTGCCCCTGCCGATTGACGATGGACGACGGACCGGAGCGGTGCGCGCCCCGATCTGAGCTCCGCAGATGCGCCCCGGCTTGACAGTGCGCAATGCGACTTCTTACTCCGTCATCTCTACAGCACTCCGAACCCGATTCCGCTACTTCCCATGTCGTCCGCGAATGACCTCCGTAAAGGCCAGGTGATCAAGTTCAACAACGAGCCGTATCTCGTGATGGATACCCAGCATCGCACGCCGGGCAACCTCCGCGCTTTTGTCCAGGCCAAGCTGCGCAACCTCAAGAACGGCCGTTCATTCGACCAGCGTTTCAACTCGACCGAGACGATGGAAGTGCTGAATACGGACCGGCGCACGCTTGAGTTCAGCTACGCCAATCGCGACAGCTTCGCCTTCATCGATCCCAGCAGCTACGACACGGTCGAGTTGAGCGAGGCCATGATCGGCGATGCCAAGCATTACCTGGTCGCCAACGGCAAGGTCGAGGTGTTGTTCGTCGACGACAAGCCGGTCACCGTCGATCTCCCCTCCTCCGTCGCGCTGAAGGTCACCGACGCCCCGGAGGGAATCCGTGGCGACACCGCCAGCAACGTCCAGAAATCGGTGGTTTGTGAGACCGGTCTCGTTGTCTCCGCACCGCTTTTCATCAAGAACGGCGACGTGATCAAGGTCAGCACCGCAGACGGCAACTATCTCGGCCGGGCTTGATCCGCGGAGTCGTTGCACGCCGGAGCCGCGGGAACGCCGCCGTTCCGGCCTTTCCTACCGCGGCCGGCCGGGCGATCCCGGCACGATCCAGTGCTGCAAACACGTTTGGAGCTCAGTCGGCCGCACCGGCTTGGCAACGATGCCGTCCATTCCCGCTTCGAGACACCGGTTGCGTTCCTCGGCACTTGCGTTGACGACGAGTCCGATGATCGGAAGCGGCCGATCCTCGAGGCGCAGGCGGATGCGACGCGTTGCCTCGAAGCCATCGATCCCGGCCAGCTCGACATCCATGAGCACGGCGCTCCAAGACTGGTGCACGGCCCGCTCCACGGCTTCGTGTCCGTTGTCGACGGGGAAGGCCTCCAGGCCCATCCGTTCCAACATCGTCTTGATGATCTCCCGATTCATGGCCTCGCCTTCGATGAGGAGCACACGTCCCTGAAGCAATGGGGCTTCGACTGCAGGCGGCTGGGCGAACGGCCCACGGCTCGCAGGACCCAAGGGAAACGCCAGTTCAAAAAAGAACTCCGAACCCTGTCCCGGTGTGCTGCGAACCTGGATCTCACCGCCCATCCGCCGGATCAGATTCTGTGAAATCGCGAGGCCCAGTCCCGACCCCCCGTGGCGCCGGGTCGCCGAACTGTCACCCTGACTGAATTTCTCGAACAGCCGCGCCTGTGTTGCCGCGTCGATGCCACGGCCGGTGTCCGAGACGCTGAAACGAAGCGAGGCCTGCGCCGGCGTGCGCGCGACGGCGGAAACGACAATTTCCACCGATCCCTTTTCGGTGAATTTTACCGCGTTCCCGAGGAGGGTGACCAGCACCTGCTTCAGGCGCGCAGGATCGCCTCGCACGTTTCGCGGCAGGTTCGTGCTCGGTGACACGCAATATTCCAGCTTCTTTTCCAGCGCCTCCGGCGCCAGCATGGCGCCCGCCTCCTCGACGATCCCGGCAGGCGAGAATTCGCTCACCACCAGTTCCAATCGGCCGCTTTCGATCTGCGAGAGATCGAGAATGTCGTTGAACAATCGCAGGAGACTCCTCGCCGACGTTGTCGCGATTCCCACCTGTTCGCGTTGGTCGTCCGCAAGAGGCGAGTCGCGCAGCAATTGAAGCATGCCGATCACTCCGTTCAGCGGCGTCCGGATCTCGTGGCTCATCGTCGCGAGGAATTCGCTCTTTGCCAGGTTGGCCGATTCCGCCCGGTGTTTGGCATGAATGAGATTTTCAACAAGCTCTTCGTTTTCGAAAATCAAACGATAGAACCTGCGGAGCGAGGCATGATGGAGCCAGGCCGTGTTAGTGAGAAAGAAGGCATAGGTGACGATCATCAGCGGCAGCGCCCAGCTCCCCGCGTCCCGATACAGGGACAAACGCACCAAGACGGGGCAAAGAGTCGTGATGAGGTAGATCAGGTAGAAACGACGCACCGAGGTCAGCGAACGGGCCGCCCCGGCGTTCAAACCGGTGATGATGAGAAATGCCATGCAGCGCGGAAGCAGCGCAGACACGTCCAGGAACATCCACCCGCCCAATCCCCAGATGAACCCCGTCAGGCTCACGCCCACGCCGAACGCAGTCCGCCACCAGGGCAATTCGCCGTCGTCGCGTCGACGCCGTTCGAACGCGATGTGAAAGCCAAGCCTGACCAGCGATATCAACCAGATTGCGGCAAGCCACGTGTAGCGGGGGCCGGGGGCGAAATAGCTCCAGGTCCCGGCGACGAGGAGCACCGACAATGCGCAATTCGAAAACAGTCCAAACCCCTCACTGCGGTAGAGCAGACGCGTCAGCTCCGCCTCGATCTTGGCATCCAGGACGCCCTGGCGCGGCTCCGCAGATTTCCCGGAAGACGATTCCTCCTCCGGGCCGTGGGGCGACAGCCTGTTCACGCCGGGCGTGCCAGCCGCGTTGCCTTGCGAAGTATTCAACGGTCGGATGCGATCAATCTAGTTTACGTTGGTCGTGTCCAGCCAATGTGGCAGAACTGGCGACGAGGTGCGCGACGCAAATGATTCACGCCAGAACACGGAATAGAATGCCGAAAACGCGTTGAATCGTTAAAAAAGCCTGAATATCACGCCGCCGCGGTCCGCAATCACAGCACTCTCGCCCAAAGCACCTTGAGGTAACGGCTTTCGAGGCAGTTCGACTGGACCGGATGGTCGGGGCCCGGACCCGTGCGGTCGAAGAACTGGAGCCGCCGGTTGAGCCGGTGGGCTGCCTTGATGACGTGCGCCTCAAATTCCTCGAGGCTCACCAGACCGGAGCAGGAGCAGGTGACCAGCAGACCGCCCGGATTGACGAGGCTGATCGCCAGCTGGTTGAGATCCTCGTATTTGCGGCGGCCCTCGTAATGTCCGGGGCCCTCGCGCGTGAGGACGAACTTCGGCGGATCGAGGACAACCGCGTCCCACTTCCCGCCATTCTGCTGCATCTGCCGGGCGTAGGCAAACGCATCGGCGTGGACCCAGTGCAATCGCGCCGGGGGCACCTGATTCAGGTTCTGGTTGCGCCGCGCCTGGGCGACAGCCGTTTCATCGAGGTCGATGCCCGTTGCGTCCGCAGCGCCACCCAGGACCGTCGCTGCGAGGGAGAACCCGCCCGTGTAGCAACACAGGTCGAGCACCCGAGCGCCCTTCACCAAGCGGGAAAACCGCAGGCGGTTGTCGCGCTGGTCGCAGAAAAACCCGGTCTTGTGCCCCTCCTCGAAATCGACCTCGTAGCGGACACCGTGCTCGCGGATGCACACCCTCGCGGGAGCCGAGGCCACCGTTTCCTTCATCAGCGACGGCTTGATGCCCTCGAGGCTTCCGAAATCGTGATCGACGTAGACATGCACCTGCTTCGTGCCGCAACACTCGTGCAGGAGGGGCAGCCATCGCGGCAGCCGCTGGAAGATTCCCAGGCTGGTGACTTCGCAGAATAGCACTTCGCCATACCGGTCGACGATGAGACCGCTGAGCCCGTCGCCATCGGAATTGATGACGCGCCATGCGTCCGATTGGGCGTCGAGCTTGAACCACTCGCGCCGCAGGGCGACGGCCCGCCGCAATGCGGTTTCAAAGTAGTCCTCTCCCACCGGATCCGCCGAATGGCAGACCACGCGCACCGGGATCTTCGCCCGCGGATTGTACAGGCCCGCGCCGGCATGCTGTCCGGTCCGATCGTACACCGCAACCAGATCACCCGGCTTCGCGTCAGATGAAACCCGGTCGAGCATCCGGGGAAAGATGTGCGGCTGGAACGTGATGAACTTGAGCTGGGCCCAGGGCTTTGACCAAGTCGACCGGTCGGGTGCGGAGTGAGGCGTCGGCAAAGGCATCGTTCCAGTCAACAAAACTGCAAAACCGCCCGGAAGCGATGGAGAATTCCACCGTGAGACCGCGCCGGACAGGGCGGATTCATTCTCGGCTGCGATTAGGGGGGGCACACGTAGGGGCGTAGCTTGCTGCGCCCTTTCCCGAGGGCGCGACGAGATCGCGCCCCTACGACGAAGGAACTCGTGTCGCAGCAACCGAGGATGAATCCGCGCTGCCGCGCCAGGGAAGGTGAGGTCAAGCCACGCGCTCGACAATCAACGGCGGGGGCGTCGGCCGCTTTGGCGCGAGGCGATAGGCGTTTTTGAAGTATTCCAGCGACTGTTCGAGTTTCGCCTCGTCGTTGTAATGGATCATCATCAGCGGCTCGCCCTGTTTCACCTGCGTTCCGACTTTCTTGATCTCCGACACGCCGATCGCGTAGTCGATCTTGTCGTGCGGAAACTCCCGGCCCGCGCCGAGCAGATGCACGCCCCGGGCAATCATCGCGGCATTGATCGTGTGAACATAGCCCCGCTTCGGAGCCGGCAGCTTGCGAATGTGCTTTGCCTGAGGGAACTTCTCCGGGTGGTCGATATAGGAGACGTCGCCGCCCTGCGCGCGGACCAGCTCCTTGAACTTCTCCAATGCGGAGCCGTCGGAGAGGTGCCGCTGAACCGTCTGCTTCGCAGAAAGCGTCGAGCCTGCAACTCCCGCGAGCCGCACAATCTCCATGCCCAGCTTGAGCACAAGTTCCTTCATGTCCTCCGGCCCGCCACCCGTTAGGAGGGCGATCGCCTCCTTGACTTCAAGCGACGTGCCAACGGTGTCCCCGAGCGGCTGGTTCATGTCGGTCACCAGCGCAACACAGCGCCGTTTCATCGAGCGCCCGACGCGCGTCATCGAGCGCGCCAGCTGCTTGGCCTGCTCGAGATCCTTGATGAACGAGCCGTTGCCCCATTTGACGTCGATGACCAGTCCCTCCGAACCTTCAGCCAGCTTGCGCGACAGCACGCTGCCGGTGATCAGCGGAAGACTGGGAATCGTGCCTGTGTCCTTGCGCAGTTCGTAGAATTTCGCGTCTGCTGGCGCCAGATCGGGCACCTGGGCCACGATCGCGCCGCCGATCTGGCTGAGCTGTTCGGTGAAATGCGGGATTGTCTGAACCCCCTTGAAGCCGGGAATTGCACTGAGCTGGTCGAGCGTGTTGATGACGAATTCCTGGTCGGTGCCGCACATCATGGGCACAACGACGCCGCTCGCCATCGCCAGAGGGACAAGGACCAGCGAAGTCTTGTCGCCAACCCCGCCCGTCGAGTACTTGTCGATCTTCGGCTTCGCAATGTGCGACAGATCGATCACTTCGCCCGACAGCATCATTTCCTCAGTCAGGATGGCCGTCTCCTGTGCGGACATGTTGGCAAAGTAGATCGCCATCAAGAGAGCCGCCAGCTGGTGCTGCGGCATCTCGCCATCCAGCGTGGAATCAATGATATATCGGATCTCCTCCTGCGTAAACTCGCCGCCATCGCGCTTCTTCTCGATCAGATAACTGAACGAGGGCTTGGTGAACCTGCGCGGTGGCAGGGGACGCTTTCTCATGTGACTAGTCATGGAACTTGTTGGTCGCCGATCGCGGGAAAAGTTTACCATAAAAAACAATCTATCCTGTTTGTCGAGCCAATTTTACCCATGTCGTGGCTGGAGGGTGTATCTCCCGATTGACGGTAGCGGCGCGGCGTTTCGCGCCGTCGGAGCCAGGCGCCCGCCGATTACGCGCTTGCGGCGGTTTCGCGCGCTTTGTTGAGTGACCGGATGGATCTCAGCTTCGATCTTGCCATCGCACTCGACCGGGCTCTCGCGGGCGCAGCCACCCGCGCCGGATTCGCGGAGCATGGCTTTGAACCCGGCGTCCGGACTGCCGATCCGGCCCACGGCGACTTTCAAGCGAACGGCGCCCTGGCCTACGCAAAGCGACAGCGCCAGAATCCGCGGGCTGTCGCCGAAAACCTGATCAAGGAACTCGGCGACTTGACGCCAGATTTCGACATTTCAGTTGCCGGACCGGGATTCATCAATTTCCGGCTGAAGCCGGCTGCGCTGTTCGCCTGGCTCACAGCCCACGGAACACGCGCCGCGCTTGCCGCCGGCGCGGCGGCAGCCGAACAGGGTCACATGGTGGTTGTCGACTACAGCTCCCCGAACACCGCCAAGCAGATGCATGTGGGGCACCTGCGATCGGCGGTCATCGGCGAGGCCATCTGCCGCCTGCTGGAGTTCAGCGGGGCGAAGGTTGTCCGGGACAACCATGTGGGCGACTGGGGGACCCAGTTTGGCAAGCTCATCTGGGCCTACAAACGCCAACTCGATCCCGCCGCACTCGCGCGAGACCCGATCGAGGAATTTGAGCGCCTCTACAAGGCGGGCAACACAGCAGCCGAATCCGATCCCGCGGTGCTGAAGGAGGCGCAGCAGGAACTCGTCCGGCTGCAAGCCCACGAACCCGGGAGCCTCGCGATCTGGAGGAAGATCGGCGAAGTCAGCCTCGCCGCTTTTCAGGACATCTACGATCTCCTCGGCATCCGGTTCGATGTCGTTCAGGGAGAGAGTTTCTACAACGATCAGCTCGGGCGGGTTTACAGCGAACTCGCCGGGTGCGGCCTCGCCTCGGAAAGCCTCGGGGCGCTGGTCGTTTTCCACCCGGAACACCCGCGCTTCAAGACGCAGCCGTTCATCGTCCGCAAGTCCGACGGGGCCGCCAACTACGCGACGACCGATCTTGCCACGATTCTCCATCGCTCCGAGCGCTTCCACGCCACGGACGTCCTCTATGTCGTCGGCAAGCCCCAATCCGACCATTTCGAGCAGCTCTTCCTCACCGCGCAAAAGTGGTTCGCGAAGACCGGCCGCGTGCTCCCGCGTCTTGTCCACGTCGATTTCGGATCCGTCCTGGGCGAGAACAACCGGCCTCTCAAGACCCGCAGCGGCGAAAACATCCGCCTGAAGGACCTGCTCGCCGAGGCCGTCGAGCGGTCCTACCGCCTCGTGAGCGAAAAGAATCCGGACCTCCCCGAGGAGGAACGCCGGGCCATCGCGCAGATCGTCGGCATCGGATCCGTGCAGTACGCCGATCTCTCGCAGAACCGGTCGAGCGATTACGTGTTCTCCTGGGACAAGATGATCTCGCTCGAGGGCAACACCGCCGCCTACCTGCTTTACGCCGTCGCGCGCATCCACAGCATCTTTCGCAGGACCGGTCTCGCTCCGGGCGACGCGGTCGCGGAGACCGGCGCCACTCCGTTCGAGACCGGCGCCGAACTCGCCCTCGCGCGCAAGCTCGCGCATTTTCCCGACGCTCTCGCCTCCGCAATCGGCAACCTCCGGCCGCATTTCCTCTGCACCTACCTGTACGAACTCGCCGGTGAATTCAGCACCTTCTACAACGCCGACAAGGTCGCGGTCGACGACCCGCCGGTGCGCGCACGGCGC
>Ga0265342_10003266_pt1 | contig 13438 bp, 15 predicted proteins | sample 4CB327metaG_FD_203125 | JGI IMG/M metagenome (GOLD analysis project Ga0265342, IMG submission 203125) | Rhizosphere microbial communities from Carex aquatilis grown in University of Washington, Seatle, WA, United States - 4-CB3-27 metaG | ecosystem: Host-associated > Plants > Roots >...
CGGTGACTGTGACCGAATTAATACGTCAGTAGAGCCAGGGAACTATTCGGGCCGTACGCTCGCTGTAAACACGGTATTGATCGCCGAAGGTGGCGATCATCAACGCCTCCTCGCGGCGAACGCGGAATAGGAAAAGTACCGCAAATCCGACGAGGCCGGCCGGACCCGCGATCCAGTTCTGCAGCAACAGGGCCTGAGCCAGCGCCGACAGAAGGAAAGACGAATACATCGGGTGGCGCACCCAGGCGTAGAGGCCGTGCGTGACCAGCTCATGCTTTTCGCGGGTTTCCAGCGAAATCGACCAGTTGCGCCCGAGCTGAACATGGGTCAGCCGGAACAGCGCCAGCGCGGCGACCTCAAACAGAACACCGACCCAGCCGAGCCAGGGATGAAACCCATAGTCGGCCACAGCGGGCCATCCGCTCAGCACATAGACCAGCGGGACCACGAACTGCCCGAGCGCAGCAATCGCAAGGACGATGCGGTCGGTAATCGGCGCCGCCGCCCGCGCGACCTTGAGCCGGGCGGCACGGCGCTGGAAGGGATAGCGAATGACATACCAGCCGACAATGCCGGCGAGCCAGACCAGTCTGGCGATGAGGGACGTAAGCATGCCCGACTGACTAGCCGATTTCTTCGGCCAGTGAAACGCGAGAACCGGACGCCTTGCGTGTGCCCCAATTTCGATTATGACGCGGCGGCAGAACGGCCCGCGTGATCAGGAAATGGTTTCGATGCGTGCACGAATTGCTTTCATAGTCGGTTTCCTTGCCATCCTGCCGCTGTCCGGCTGTCTCAGCCTTGGCGGCGGCGAGACCAGCTCGGCGCCGTTCTTCACATCGTCGCTCCCGGCCACGCCCGGCGCCTTCAGCGTAAGTGAAGCGGTGAGGCTGATCTCGCTTTATCGTGCGGCAAACGGCCTCAAGCCGGTTTCGGTCGATCCGGTGCTGATGAAGATCGCCAGCGTTCACGCTGAGCGCATGGCGAAGGCCGACACCATGAGCCACGTACTGCCGGGCGAGGGAAGCTTTCAGCAACGGCTGATCGACGGCGGTTTCCGGGCGGCGATGGCCGCCGAAAACGTCGCGGCGGGTCAACCGACGCTGCCGGTCGTCCTTGAGGCGTGGCGGAAATCGCCGGGACACAACGCCAACCTGCTTCTGCCCGACGTTTCAAAGATCGGCATCGCGCTCTCGATCGCGCAAGGCAGCAAGTACAAGTACTACTGGTCACTGGTTCTCGGCGAGCCCTACACCGGGCCGGCCTATGGCGGCCCGACCGCCGGACCGGCGGTTCTGCCCGGCAGCTTCGGCATCGCCGTCGGCCACTAGAGGGACGCGCCGATCAGACGAAGCGGCGCACGGCGGCCCGCGCGGCGATTTCGGCGCGGGCGGCGGCCAGCCCGATGGTGTGGACGGCGCTACCCCCCGGCGGCCCGATGACGAGGGTGCCGACCGCCATGCGGCCCGACCAGATGTGATTGATCATCGGATGATCGGCGATGGCGCATGAATCGATCGTCGTGATGGTCGGGTCGGAGAAGATCAGCCGGGCGACGTCGAGCATGAGCTGGGCTCCCGGCGAGAAGCGGCTCCATTCCTCGTCATAGGCAATTTTCCAGGTCCACGCGGTCACGCCGGCGGCAAAGCTCACGACCATGGCGATCGGCCGCCCGCCGAGTTCGATCGAATCGATACGGGCCTGTCCCGCCGCAGCGCGAGCGGCGACGGCGGCGCGAGCGAAGTCCCGCGTTGCGACCGACGACGCCAGGGCGGTACCGCGGCGCCCCTTCCAGCCTTTCGCTTCGAGCGCCAGAAAATGCTCGAAGGATGCCTCGACTTCGGCGGGGAGGATCGCGGCGACGAAGCGCACCTCGCCGACGTCGGCAAGACGGCGAAGCTGCCGGGCATATTCCTTGCGCCGGCGGGCGGCGAGTTCGCTGCGCGGATCGCGCGCCTGCTCCGGCGCAGCGCGTTCGAGGGCGCCGCGCACGTGCTCGTCGAGAACGTCGGCGGGACTGCCGCGGCGACGAGCCGCCTCGAGCAGTGCTGTGGTGACAGGACTTTCGATCGGGACGTCGGGCGCGATGAAGCTGAGGCCCCTGGCGCGGGGCGCCAGACCTTCGAGCAGGGTCTCGACCGCAGGCCCCATCGCGTCGCGATCGACCAGCGGCAAGCCGAGCGGCGCGTAATCGTGCGCCCATAGCCGCACGGCCGGCGCAATTCGGCCGAGGCGGGCGAGGGAGAACGGGGCGAGCGCGGCAATGCGGCCGTCGAGGCCGCGGACGACGCCGATGGAAACATCCGGCGCCAGATGGCGGATGGCCGGGATCGCAAAATCAGGATGAAAGAAGACGTTGTCGCCGGCGGCGCGCAGCGCCAGCTGTTGCCAGCGCGGCACCAGCAGTTCGGCCTCGGCAACGGGGACGACCGAGATGCCGAGAGCCGGACGGGTCGCGGCGCGCTCGGGGCGGGCAAGCGAGCGCACCTCGGTGCGTTCGGGGAGGTCAACCATGACCGGGCGCCTCAACGCGGGCCGGGCGCAGTCGCAACGGCCCGAACGCGGTCAGGATCGAACAGCGCAGGCCGAGCCGCGTCGCGATGAGCGTGTAGAGCGCGATCGTTTCGACGATCAGGGACGTGGATACGGCAAAGGCGGCGCCGCTCAGGCCATAGCGCGGGATGAGATAGATGTTGAGGGCGACATTGACGACGAACGTGCCGACGTAGACCACCGCGGCAATGCGCTGTTGACCGGCCATGGCGAGCAGAATTTCCGCTGGCCCGATCGAGGCACGCACCAGGATGCCGGCGGACAGGATGAAAAGAAGCGGATAGCCGGCACCGAAGCTCGGGCCAAAGAAGAGGAGGAGCGGCCTGCCAAACACAAACAGGAAGACGGCGAGCCCGAGTGTCGGCCAGAACGTCCAGTGAATCGTGTCGCGCAGGAAGACGGCGAGCTGGGTGCGATCACCGTTGGCGTAGTATTGCGAGAAGCGCTGGGCGCTGCCGGCCTTGACGGCGTAGTAGACGAAATGCAGCAGCACGAGCGTCTTGGCCGTGGCGTAGTAGATCGCGACCTGGTCGGGCGCGGCGTAATGGCCGACGAGCATGATGTCGACGTTGGTGAGGAGATTGAACAGGCCCTCGACGATGAAGATCGGGAAGGCGATCGACATCCAGCGGCTCGGCGCATAGTCGCGCGGGCCCGGCGGCACCGCCCTTCTGACGCGGCGGGCAAGCATGAGAAGCTGGCCGACGGAGGTGAGGTAGGTGGCGGCGATGACCGCGCCCATGCCGGTCACCGCATCCGGCACCGCGCCGAGATGAACTGCCACCCACATGAAAACGAGCACAAGCAACGGGCGTACGACGTACGTCGGCCACAGGCCGAGGTCCGCCCAGTTGAAGGCGCGCGACAAACCGTCCTGGAGTTCGGCAATCGCCATCATCGGCAAAGTGACGGCGCCGAGATAAAGCGGGATCAGGTAGTAGCTCTCGAGGCGATCGCGGAAGAAGTAGAGGCCCGTGCCGCCAATGATCGCGAGCAGCGTGGCGGCGATGAACCCCTGCACGCGACTGCCAATGACCACGCCGCGCAGCAGGGCGACCTCGCCGCGCTGCAGGTATTCGGGAATGAAGCGCAGGATCGCCGTCTGGAAACCGAGACAGGCCAGCCCGCCGACCAGAACCGCGCCGACCCACACGACGACGAGGACACCGTACTGGAAATCTCCCATCCAGCGGGCGAGCAAAACCTGTGTGAGGTAGGCGATGACGCCGGAGAGCACGCGCACGATGAAGGAGAACATCGCGATGCGCCGCGAGACGGCGCGATCGTCGGCATCGTTGAGGATGGAATCGGCGATCCGGGCAATCGGCAGCGCATGCGACCGCAGGGGTGCCGGAAGCCACCTTTCAACGACGGTGACGATTGAAATACGCACGTCCTCTACTCCGCATCGGAGCAGGTGCGGCGTTAACCAAGAGGGCGCCGCACCGCCTCCTGCAACACCCAATAGGACGCGGCCAAGGCTTTGACAATTTTGAGAGAATTGCGAGTTTTATAAACGTTAACAGAGCGTTAACGGCACCGGCGAATTTCCGGCCTAGCGACCCCTGCGGGCTGAGAATCCGGCGATCGTCAACGGATTGGCGGTGAGGGCCTGCCGATCGGGCATATCGACGCGCGGCTCGCCAAGGAAGGCGTCGAGGTAGGCGGAAAAGGCGGCTTCGTCGAAGTCGCGTGCGACCAGATCGAAGCGGAGGCCGTGGGGCGCACCGGCCCCCTCGCCACCGCCGATGAGAACGGACGGGAGGAAGAAGGCGCCATAGCTTTCGGCGACAATGGCATCGGCGGGACCGGCGCCGACGACTGCGCGCAGGCGGATCAGCGATGGCCCCCTGAGGGTGACGAGGTATTCGAGAAAGCGCTCGAGATCAGCAATCGGCATGCTGGCGTCGCGTGCCACGCGGAAACAATGGACGCGCGCTGCCTCCCCGGCGAGCCCGGCGCAGCGCGCGGGATTGCTGGCACCCAGCCAGGTTGCCGGATCGCCGGTCTCCGGCGCGAACGGTCCGTGGCCGGTGAAGACGCCGGGCGGAGCGTTTGCGGCGTCGACCAGCAGTGCGGTCGCGTTCGGAATGGCGATGGCGGGCGAGCCGGCCAGCGCCACGACGTCGGCGATCGCCACCTGACGGACGACGTCGGCACGGGTGGCAAGGGCCTCGGCAGCATCGCTGCCGAGAACCGCGACGATCCCGTCAAAGGCGAAGCGCAGCGAGAGATAAGGATGCGCGAGGACCGCGGCTGCCACCGCGGCGGGGTCGGCAGCCTCGGCCGCCTCGATGAGGACACGGCCGATCTTCTGGATGCGGCCGTTGTCGACGGCGCGCAGCAGGCGTTCGAGCCCATCGGTGAGCGCGCCGCGCACGGAGCAGCAGACACATCCGGAACCGAGCGCGAGAATGTCATCCTCGGCCCTGTCGACCACGGCAGCGGTCAAGGCGGTCGTGCCAAAATCGTTCAGGATCACGGCCGTGTGCGCAAATGCCGGATCGGCCAGCAGGCGGTTGATCAGCGTCGTCTTGCCGGCACCGGTGGGCCCGACCACCAGGCTCAGGGGAATGGGCGGTTTGCGGCCGCGCGGCATGGCGCTCACTGCGCCGTGGTGTCGCCGGGCAGCAAAGGACGCAGACGCGGAAGCGGCATGCCGAGCGCGGACCCCTTTACCGGTACCGGCTGGGGTGCGTCAGCGGCCGGCGGCGGCGCGGCGGCAACGGCGGTGCCTGCGCCCGGAAGCGCCGGGTCGGCATGGCCAGTGAAAACGGGGACCGGCGCCATCAGCACGAAGCGGGGAACAAGCGCCGAGCTCTGCGCCGAGTCTCCCGCGCTGTTGTCGTCGCCGGCATCTTCTTCGACATTCGGGTGCCTGGTGCAGATTTCGTCGTGGAGGTCGGCAGGTGAACCCAGGGTGGGGGCGGCCTCGAACGAAGCGAGCTCGGGCTTCATGCCTGCCAATGCGGCCGTGAAGACATTGAACCCATCATCGAGGAGGTGCGCGGTGAACTCAGTACGCTCGGCCCCGGAGGGAGCGCCGAGAACCACCGCGATCAGGTCGCGGGTGCCGCGATGGGCGGTCGCTACGATGTTGAAGCCCGATGCGCATACGAAACCGGTCTTCATGCCGGTGGTGCCGCGGTAGCGCTCGAGCAAGGCGTTCTCCGAGCGCAGCACGCGCTTTCCCGCCCTGATCGCCGGAATGCCGAAATAGCTGCGGTACTCGGGAAAATCGTGCAGGACGGCGCGGGCGAGCACCGCCAGGTCGCGGGCGGTGGTTATCTGGCCGTCATCCGGGAGCCCGTTGGCATTGTCATAGTGCGTCGACGCCATGCCGAGGCGGACAGCGGTCGCGTTCATCTCGGCAACGAAGTTTTCCTCGCTTCCCCCCACCGTCTCGGCAACGGCGATGGCGATGTCGTTGGCGGACTTGACCAGCATCATCTTCAGGGCGTTGTCGACGTTGATGACCGTGCCGACCTTGAAACCCATCTTGGCGGGCGCCTGCGCCAGCGCATGTGCCGACACCCGCACCGGGGACGTCATTCGCAGCTTGCCGTCCCGCAACGCCTCGAACGTGAGGTAAGCGGTCATCAGCTTGGTCAACGAGGCCGGATGCCAGAGCGCGGCGGAATTCTCTTCCTTCAGCACGCGGCCCGAATCTTCATCCACCAGGATGTAAGTGGGAGGCTCAGCGGCGCGCACTGGTCCGGCCAGAAAAAGGATGCTGCCAGCGAGAATGGCAAGAGGCCGGTTCACAGCGCTTTCGGCTCGTCTGTTCGGTGGCGGCGGGGGCCACAATTTTCATCCATGCGAGTATCTGTAACTATCGGGGTTCGTGCCGGTTGGCAAAGACAGAAGCGGGCCTGTGGCAATTTTCGCGGCAGGCGGCGACAATTGTGGCAACGCTTCCTGGGGCGACGGCCGCACCCGGACCGAAATGGCAGGAATGGCGCCAACCTTGCATGCCAGAGAGATCGCAACGGCAATCCATCGATGTCTCCTCAACTCGCACAACTTACACCCCCCTCTCCCGCTCCCGCCCCTGTCATGCAGCGGGCGCGCGGACGGCTCCAGCTGACGCTGAAGACCGGTCCGCGCGGCACGTTCGCCTTCCGGGCTTATGAAGCGGGCGCGGCGAAGGCGCGATTTCCCCGCGTCGAGACCGGGGAGGCGTTTGAGGCGACGCTGATCAACACGGCCGGCGGCCTCACCGGAGGCGATCACATCACCTGGACGGTCATCGCCGAGAACGGCGCGCACGCGACGGTCAGCAGCCAGGCCGCGGAACGAATCTACAAGCGGTCCAGTGGCGCAGCGCGGGTCGAGACGACGCTCAGCGTTGGCGACGGCGCCGATCTGGCGTGGCTGCCGCAGGAGACGATCGTCTTCGACCGTTCGGCTCTCCAGCGGACGCTGAATGCGGAGGTTCATCCTCACGGGCGCCTGATCGCGGCGGAGGCCGTCGTGCTCGGCCGCGCGGCAATGGGCGAGAGCGCGCGCGCGGTCAGCGTCAGTGACAGCTGGCGCATCTCGCGCGGCGGGCGGCTGGTCTTCGCCGACGGGTTGAAACTGGAAGGCGACACGACCGTGACGCTGGCGGGCGGCGCAACCGGAAGGGGTGCCGCAGCCATGGCTACCCTCATTCTCGTGTCACCCGATGCCGAAGCGCAGATCGAGCCGGCGCGAGCGGTGGCGGCCGGTGCCGGCGGCGAGATGGGCGTTTCGGCCTGGAACGGAATTCTGACGGCGCGGCTGATCGCTGAGGACGGGCAGATGCTGAGGGCCGATCTCACCCGCTTGATCATCGCGCTCGGGCAGGCAAACATACCACGCGTCTGGAATTGCTGAGGCTGAAGGGGACGGGATGAACCTCACCGCACGGGAGAAGGACAAGCTCTTGATCGCCACCGCGGCCATGGTCGCGCGGCGGCGGCTGGAGCGCGGAGTGAAGCTCAACTACCCGGAAGCCATCGCGCTCATCTCCGACTTTGTCGTCGAGGGTGCGCGCGACGGGCGCTCGGTCGCCGACCTGATGGAAGCGGGCGCTCACGTGATATCGCGCGCGCAGGTGATGGACGGGATCGCGGAGATGATCCACGACATCCAGGTCGAAGCGACCTTTCCGGACGGTACCAAGCTGGTGACCGTCCACAATCCGATCCGCTAAACGGAGAATTTCGATGAAACTGAAACACTTTGTTCCTGCCGCGGTCGTGATGCTGGCGGCGACGGTCCCTGCCCTTGCGCATACCGGCGTCGGCCCGACGACTTCATTTTCGGCGGGATTCATGCATCCGCTGTCCGGTCTCGATCATCTGACAGTGATGGTCGCGGTGGGCCTGTGGGCGGCCCTCAAGGGCGGCAAGGCATTGTGGGCCTGGCCGCTGGCTTTCGTCGGCGTCATGCTGGTCGGTGGCGTCTTGGGCATGGCGCATGTGCCGGTACCGTTCGTCGAGCAAGGAATTCTGGCGTCGGTGGTTGCCCTCGGCCTGCTGGTCGCCGCAGCTGCCGACCTGCCGGTCGCGGTCGGCGCAGCGATCATCGGCACCTTTGCGCTGCTTCACGGGCACGCGCACGGTACCGAGATTCCCGAGACTGCTGGCGGCATCGAGTACGCCGCGGGCTTCGCGCTGGCGACCGCGTCGCTGCATCTCGCAGGAATCGCGGCCGGACTGACGTTTGGCACCCGGTTCCGGACCGCAGTGCGGTTGGCGGGCGCGGCCTGTGCCCTGGTTGGCGTTGGTCTTCTGCTCGGAGTCGCCGGATGATCCCCGGCGAGGTTTTTCCTGCCGCTGGCGAGATCGAGCTCAACGCCGGACTGCCGACAGTGACGGTGACGGTCGCCAACACGGGCGACCGACCGATCCAGGTCGGTTCGCACTACCATTTCTTCGAGACCAACGGCGCCCTCGCCTTCGAACGGGAAAAGACGCGTGGCATGCGGCTGGACATTCCCGCCGGGACGGCCGTGCGCTTCGAGCCTGGCCAGAAGCGGACGGTGACGCTGGTGCCCTACCAGGGCAGCCGGACCGTGTACGGCTTCAACCAGAAGGTCATGGGCAAACTGTGACCCGCCGGTCCGATACGCCTTCCCCGAACTGAAGAGACGACGCGATGCCCTACAAGATGAGCCGCGCCCACTACGCCGACATGTTCGGCCCGACGACGGGTGACAAGGTGCGCCTCGCCGATACCGACCTCATCGTCGAGGTGGAGAAGGACTTCACCGTCTACGGCGACGAGGTGAAATTCGGCGGCGGCAAGGTCATCCGCGACGGCATGGGCCAGTCGCAGCGGGCGCGCAGCGAAGGCGCGGTCGACACCGTCATCACCAACGCGCTGATCATCGACCACTGGGGGATCGTGAAGGCGGACGTCGGCATCAAGGACGGCAAGATCGCCGGCATCGGCAAGGCGGGCAATCCGGACGTGCAACCGGGTGTGAACATCATCGTCGGCCCGGGCACCGAGGCGATCGCAGGCGAAGGCAAGATTCTGACCGCGGGTGCGCTCGACACCCACATCCACTTCATCGCACCACAGCAGATCGACGAGGCGCTTTACTCGGGCGTCACCACGATGCTGGGTGGCGGCACAGGTCCGGCAACCGGCACCAACGCTACCACCTGTTCTCCGGGCCCGTGGCACCTCGGCCGCATGATCCAGGCGGCGGACGCCTTCCCGATGAACCTGTCGTTCTCGGGCAAGGGCAACGCCTCGTTGCCCGCCGCGCTGGAAGAGCAGATCGTCGGCGGCGCGTCGTCGCTGAAGCTGCACGAGGACTGGGGGACCACCCCTGCTGCAATCGACAACTGCCTCGCGGCCGCCGACCGCTACGACGTGCAGGTGACGATCCACACCGACACGCTGAACGAATCTGGCTTCGTGGAAGACACGATCGCCGCGTTCAAGGGGCGCACGATCCACGCCTACCATACCGAAGGCGCTGGCGGGGGCCACGCGCCGGACATCATCAAGGTGTGCGGGCTGCCGAACGTCCTGCCCTCGTCGACCAACCCGACGCGGCCCTATACGCTGAACACGCTGGACGAGCACCTCGACATGCTGATGGTCTGCCACCATCTCGACCCCGGCATTGTCGAGGACGTGGCCTTCGCCGAAAGCCGCATCCGCAAGGAGACCATCGCGGCGGAGGATATTCTCCACGACATCGGCGCCTTCTCGATGATCGCCTCGGACAGCCAGGCGATGGGGCGCGTCGGCGAGGTGATCATCCGCACCTTCCAGACCGCGCACAAGATGCGCCAGCAGCGCGGTCGGCTGCCGGAAGAGACCGGAGAGAACGACAATTTCCGCGTCAAGCGCTACCTCGCCAAGGTGACGATCAACCCGGCGATCGCGCATGGGCTCGACGAATGGGTGGGCTCGATCGAGAACGGCAAGCTCGCCGACCTCGTGCTGTGGTCGCCGGCGTTCTTCGGTGTGAAGCCCGACATGGTGATCAAGCTCGGCACGATCGCGGCGGCGCAGATGGGCGACCCGAACGCATCGATCCCGACGCCGCAGCCGGTGCACTACCGGCCGATGTTCGGCGCCTTCGGCAAGTCGCTGACGCAGTCGTCGGTGACGTTCGTCAGCCAAGCATCGGTGAACGCGGGGATCGCGGAACGGCTCGGCGTCGAGCGGACGCTGCTCCCCGTGCACAACACACGGGCGGTCACGAAGGAATCGATGATCCACAATTCGGCGCTGCCGAAGATCGAGGTGGACCCCGAGACGTACGAGGTGCGCGCGGACGGGGAGCTCTTGACCTGCGAGCCGGCGACCGTGTTGCCGATGGCGCAGCGCTACTTCCTGTTCTGATGAAGCCAGGGCGGCAGTTCGGCGACCGACCCGATGACAACGTCGGCAAGGGGCGCGAGATCGGCCGCGCTGCTGTTACCCGAGGTGACGCCGATAACCAGACCGGCGGCGGCGGCGCGCGCCATTTCAAGGTCGTGGCGATTGTCACCGACGACGGCGATTTCGGATGGCGGAATCCTTTCGGCATCGGCAAAGGCAAGCACCATGTCCGGCGCCGGCTTGGGATGGACAACGGCGTCACAACCGATCACCCGGGCGATATGAGCAAGGAGGCCGGTGCCGGCGAGCGCAACCTGCGCCGCGGCGGTCGTATCGTTGGTGACCACGCCAAGGACGTAGCCCTCCGCGGCGAGAGCGCCGAGGGTTTCGCCGACGCCCGGCAATGGGACGGAACGCACCGCGCCATGATCGTGAAAGGCGCGATCCATCGCCGCCACGCGCTCGGCCAGCGCATCGGGGGCGAGGTCCGGATGCCAAAGGGCGGCAATGGTGCGCGTCGTGCCGGCGCCAATGGCCGAGCCGGCACGAAAGCGTCCGGTAGCGGGATCAAGCCCGCCGGCATCGAGCAGGGCGGCGGCGCGCGCCTGGTCGCCATCGGCCGCCTGCAGCGCAAGACGCGTCAGCACCGGCGTCCATGTCGCCTCGAAATCGAGAAGCGTGCCGTCCTTGTCGAACAGAATCCCCTGCATGTCCCAGAGGTGCGCCTGCGGCAGCGCCAAGGCAACGCCGTTGATGCATTTTCGCGAACCGGCGCCGGAGGGTATATGAAGCCGGGGCCGAGGCGAATGTGGCGGTTGGAGAGCAGATGCTGAGAGCGACGCGCGTTTTACCGGCCGGTACCTGGCGCTCGAGGGCGGTGGACACGGTAATCCTCGACCACGACGGACGGCACCGGAGGCGGATGGCGATGGAGGGCAAGGAGGGCGTCTCCTTCCTGCTCGATCTCAACGAAGCCGTGCCGCTGAAAGGGGGCGATGGGCTGGTGCTTGAGGACGGCCGCATCATAGCGGTCGCCGCCGCGCCGGAGCCTCTGGCCGAGGTTACCGCCGGCTCGCCGGAAGCGCTTCTTCGGCTGGCATGGCATATCGGCAACCGGCACCTGCCGGCGGAACTCGGCGGCGGGCGCATCCGCATCCGGCGCGATCACGTGATCGAGGAGATGGTGGTTGGCCTCGGCGGCCAGGTTGCCCACGTCGAGGCGCCATTCGACCCGGAAGGCGGTGCCTACCAGAGCGGTGGTGGACATCATCATCACGACGACCACGAGGGCCATCACGATCACGACCATGCCGAGCACCACGAGCACGACGATCGCATCGAAGTGCGAGGTGTCGAGCGTGGCTGACGGAGCGACGCCCGAGGGACCCCTGGCGGCGGCCGCGCTGCAGAAGCTGCTGACATGGCTCTCGCCGGCTTTTCCCGTGGGGTCCTACACGTACAGCCACGGGCTGGAGTGGGCGATCGAGGACGGCACGGTGACCAATGCGGAGACGCTGGTCGCGTGGATCGCGGAGATCCTCGCCCACGGCGCCGGACGCAACGACGCCATTCTGTTCGTCGCGGCCTATCGCGGCGACGCACCGGCGCTGCGCGACCTCGCCGAACTCGGAGCGGCATTGCAGCCGTCGAGGGAACGCCACCTCGAAGCGACGGCGCAGGGCCGGGCCTTTCTGACTGCCGTGACCGGGGCATGGCCAAACACGAAACTCGCGGCAGCCGGCGCCGCGCTTGCCGGCGTCGACGTTCCGTATGCGATTGCAGTGGCGGCAGCGGCGGCGGCGCATGAGGTGCCCTTGTTGCCGGCGCTGACCGCGATGCTGTCGGCATTCGTCGCCAACATCGTATCGGCCGGCGTGCGCGCCATCCCCATCGGCCAGAGCGACGGGCAGCGCACGATTGCTGCGCTGGCGCCGCGGGTGGCCGCGATCGCGGCGGCCGCACTCACGCTCGGTCTCGACGAACTCGGGGGAGCGGCGCTGCGCGCCGACATTGCGTCGATGAAACACGAAACCCAGTACACAAGGCTGTTCCGCTCATGATTTCACCCAACGGTCCATTGCGTATCGGGGTCGGCGGACCGGTCGGCTCGGGAAAGACAGCGCTCATGGATGCGCTCTGCAAGCGGCTGCGCGACACCTACGACATCGCGGCAATCACCAACGACATCTACACCAAGGAGGATGCCGAATTCCTGACGCGCTCGGGCGCGCTGGCCCCGGAGCGGATTCTCGGCGTCGAGACCGGCGGATGCCCACACACCGCGATCCGCGAGGACGCCTCGATCAATCTCGCCGCGGTGGCGGAACTGCGCGACAGGTTCCCGGAACTTGACGTGGTGCTGATCGAATCGGGAGGCGACAACCTCGCGGCAACATTCTCGCCCGAACTCGCCGATCTCACGATCTACGTCATCGACGTGGCGGCCGGCGACAAGATCCCGCGCAAGGGGGGGCCGGGCATAACCCGTTCGGACCTGCTCGTGATCAACAAGATCGACCTCGCGCCGATGGTCGGCGCCTCGCTGGAGGTGATGGACCGCGACGCCCGGAAAATGCGCGGGCAGCGGCCCTTCGTCTTCACCAACATGCGCTCGCGTGAAGGGCTCGATACGGTGGTCGAGTTCATCACCCGCACCGGTGGTTTGACCGATTAATCAAGCGTCATCAAGGTGTTGGGAGCGGGTGCCAAACAGCCGCCTCGCGCTTTAAGGCGCAGGCACGATATAGTGCTTCGCCTCTGGAGTTTCGTCCCACATGCCCATCGTTAACCGCTTTGCCGATTTCCAGGCCGATACCGTGGCCTGGCGGCGCGACATCCACCGCCATCCGGAGCTTCTGTACGAGGTCCATCGCACCGCGGCGACGGTGGCAGAAAAGCTGCGTGCCTTCGGCGTGGACGAGGTCGCCACCGGGATCGGCCGCACCGGCGTGGTCGGCGTCATCAGGGGACGCCGCACGACGAGCGGCAAAGTCGTGGGGCTGCGCGCCGACATGGACGCCCTGCCGCTCGGCGAGACGACCGGCAAGCCGTATGCGTCCGAGGTCGCCGGTCT
>Ga0265342_10003268_pt1 | contig 13437 bp, 9 predicted proteins | sample 4CB327metaG_FD_203125 | JGI IMG/M metagenome (GOLD analysis project Ga0265342, IMG submission 203125) | Rhizosphere microbial communities from Carex aquatilis grown in University of Washington, Seatle, WA, United States - 4-CB3-27 metaG | ecosystem: Host-associated > Plants > Roots > Rhizosphere...
GCGAATTAAGAGGCAATTCGCGGCACCAGGGCAGGTGCCCGCCAACCAGATTATCTATTTGGAGGCTCCGTGACAGCCGAACAGCAGTCGGCATCCGGCATCGAAGTGCCAGGGTCACGGCAAGGACGCCTGCTGCGTGTCGCCGGGACGCTTGGCAAGAGAAATTTCAGGCTTTTTTGGATCGGTGAGACTACCAGCCAGGTCGGCAGTGCCATATCTTCGGTTGTCATTCCCCTTGTTGGTGTCCGCGTTCTTCGCGCTGACACGTTCGAGATAGCCCTGCTCACCTCGGCAGTATGGCTGCCCTGGCTTGTATTCGGACTGCCGGCCGGGGCGTGGGTCGACCGGTACCGTAAGCGCACGCTCATGATCACTTGCGACCTGGTATCCCTAATACTGCTCGCGAGCATAGCGGTAAGCGAGTTGCTCGGGATCCTCACAGTTGCGCAGTTGCTGCTGGTGGCCCTGCTCGCCGGACTTGTCAGCGTATTCTTTAAGGCGGCATTCCAGGCATATATTCCGCAGGTACTCCAAAGAGACGAGTTGATCGACGGAAACGCCAAGCTGCAGTCAAGCGCGGCGTTCGCGATGGTGAGCGGACCTGGAATCGGCGGCGCCGTGGCCCAGTTCCTCGGTATCGCGACCGGTGTCCTTCTCGACGCCGCTAGCTTCGCGGTATCGGCGGTGTGCCTGCTTGCCACGCCTTCGGCGGAACCGGCGTCGAGGACGGCGAGTCCCGGGCGGCGCATCGGCCAAGAGATCAGGGACGGGGTGAAGTTCCTCTTGCACGACCTTTACCTGCTCCCACTGGCCGCATTCACCTCCACGCTGAGCCTCGGGGTCTCAAGCTCTGACTCCCTGATGATCATCTTCTTCGTACGCACCCTTGGGGTTAGCTCAACCGTAACCGGCATCGCACTGGGCCTGATGGGCGTCGGCGGGCTGTCCGGCGCCTTTATCTCGGCACGCCTGGTCCGGAGATACGGCAGTGCTCGCGCGATGATCATATGCCGGGTGCTGCTGTCCTCCGCGCTCCTGCTTCCGCTCACTACCCGCGGCGTAGGCCTGCTATTCAGCGCCGGATGGCTAACGGTGAATGCCGGCATCGCCTCAGGTAATATAATTTCAGCGTCTTTCAGGCAGGCCAGGTGCCCCGTCGAGATGCGCGGCAGGATTAGCGCCACCTACTACACGATGACGTATTCGGGTATGGCCATAGGCGGGGTATTCGGCGGAGCGCTTGGAACATTCCTCGGAGTCAGAGCCGCCCTGTGGGTTACGTGCGGAATCGTGGCCGCCGCCAGCGCCATACTTTTCTTCTCCCCAATACGCAAGCTGCGCGAACTTCCAGAGACGGCCGCACTCGATGGCGCGTGAGCCTACGTTCCGCGGCAGACGGAGGCATGTGCGTGCGGATGGAAAATCGGGGATCCGCACGCACATGACCAAGGAAGTCCAGGGAAAACCGGCCTACTTCTCCGTCGACTCCGGCCCGATCGTGCTCTCCGGACCGATCGTCGACTCCGGACCGATGGTGCTCTCCGGACCGATCGTCGACTCCGGCCCAATCGTGCTCTCCGGACCGATCGTGCTCTCCGGACCGATCGTCGACTCCGGCCCAATCGTGCTCTCCGGACCAATCGTGCTCTCCGGACCGATCGTCGACTCCGGACCGATGGTGCTCTCCGGACCGATCGTCGACTCCGGCGCGAATTCCGGCGTTGAATCGCTCATTTCGCTCCCGTCCATTGCTTTGATCTGGCCCAGAAACGTCACAACAGCCCCGGACGTTTCAGACGCCAGTTGATTCGTCGCCTGCCGTCGCAGGCTCACGGTAGCGAGCTTAGAGGGTGGCCGGCCACGCATGTCGCCAATATCACCAGCTGCTAGGGAATCCCCTGGTTATTCACTTCGCTTCACGGTCCTCGGCCGGCAGCGAAGCCAGCGCGGCGATAACGTCCGCCGCTTCGACCGTCTCATTGATCTGCTCGAACATCGCCAGTGCCGTGAGCCACGCGGCTCGCGCCCCGGCGATGTCGCCGGTCGAGGCGTGCACGTGCCCGAGGTTCGTGATCGCTATGCCCTCACCGACCAGGTCCCCCGACCTCCGATGAATGCTGACGGCCTCCGTGAAGCACGCGTTCGCGTCGGCGATCCGGCGCAGGGCCAGGTGGACCCGCCCGAGGTTATGCAGAGCGTGACCGAGGCCGTATCCGCCGATCTCCCGGTAGATGTCGCAAGACTCCCGGTAGCACTCGGCGGCCGAGTCCAGGTCGCCGAGGCCGAGGTGTACCTCACCCAGGTTGTTCAGCGCGATCGCTAGCAACTGTGACGCGCCCGTCGGCCGTAGCAGGTCCACTGCGCGCCGCATGCTTTCCAGCGCGGCCGGTCCCGGCCCGTTCATGTTGAGGTACCCCTCGCCAAGTGCGAGCGCGGTCTGCACCTCCCCTTGGGTGTCGCCGAGTTCCTGGCGGAGGGCCAGCGCCTTTTCCAGGTGGCCGAACGCCTCCGGGTCCCGCAGCTTCGCAAGCGCGAAGCCGAGCATGCTGAGCGCCCATGCCTCACCGGGACGGTCCGCTCCCTTGCGCGCGCTCTCCACGGCGATGCGATTCGCCGTCACGCAGTCCGCCCAGTTGCTCCGCCGGTTAAACGCGGGAAACCACGTGGGAGGCAGCCGCCAGGCGATCTCGTGGAGGCTCGCGTCCGCGGCCTGGCGTGCGGCCGCGACAAGGTTGCCACGCTCCGCGTCATACCAGCCCATCGCCTCATCCAGGCCGGCGAAGACCGGCGGCGCGGGATGGCGCACCGCCCCGTGCCTTGGCACCTGGTAGCGGCGCGGGGACACGGCGTCCGCCGCCGCTTGCGTGGTGTTCAGGTACCACCAAAGCAGGCGGCTCACCGCCTCTTCCCGTGCGTCCTGCGTCTCCTCCGACTGCGCGCGCTCCATGGCATACACCTTGAGAAGATCGTGGAAGCGGTACAGGTCGGGAGCGGGCGACTCAAGCAGGTTGATGTCGACCAGCGCCTCGAGCGCCTCCGCGGCATCGTTTGCCGACGCCCCGACCAGCGCGGCGGCGGCGGTTCCGCTGATCGACGCGCCCTGCCAGAGGCCAAGCAGCCGGAAGACCCGGGCGGGATCCACGCCGTCCCCGGTCGGCCTGAGGCTGTCGTAGCTGACCTGGAAGCTGGCCCGGACGGCGAGGTCTCCTGTCGTCAGCTCATCGAGCCGGCGGTGCTGGTCGCGGAGCCGGCCCGCCAGCGTGGCGACACGCCACTGCCTGCGCTTCGCGAGCCGCGCCGCGCAGATCCTGATCGCCAGCGGCAGCCCGGCGCAGGCGACAAGCACCTCGGCGGTGGCGTCCGGCTCGGCCGCGGCCCGTTCCTCGCCCACGATCCGTGAGAACAGCGCGAGCGCCTCGGTGTCCTCGAGCACGTCAAGGTCGACGAAGCGCATGCTGGCCAGGTCGGACGTCCGGTTACGAGTCGTGACGAGCACCGCGCACGACGAGCTGCCCGGCAGCAGCGGCCGTACCTGGGCCGCGTCCTTGGCGTTGTCGAGCAGGACGAGCACCCGGCGGCCGGTGAGCGCCGACCGGTACAACGTGGCCCGCTCGTCGTCTCGCGCGGGGATCTTGTCGCCCTCGATGCCGAGGTCACGAAGGAACCTGGCAAGCACCTCGCCCGGTGTCGCCGCCTGGGGGCTGGCGCCAAGTAGGTCCACGTAGAGCTGGCCGTCGGGGAACTCCGAGCTGACCTGGTGCGCCGCGTGCACGGCGAGCGTGGTCTTGCCGAGGCCTCCCGCGCCGTTCACCACCGCGATGCGGACCACGCCGGGGCTGCTCGCCACGCTGCCCCCAAGCAGCAGGGTGCGCAGGTGCGCCACGTGCGCCTCGCGGCCGGTGAAGTCGCCGATGTCGGCCGGAAGCTGCGCCGGACGCAGGATGCCCGCCGGGGCACCCGCTATTCCACCGGGCAGCGCAAGCCCGGCCTCGGCCAGGTCGGCGACCGCGGCCAGGGTCGGCTCCGCGAAGGTGCCGATCGCGATGCTGCCCGGTGGCTCGGTTCCCGGCTCCTGGCCCGCGCCGCCAGTGGTGTCATCGGCGACAAGCGGTCCCGCAGCCGTTCCGCTAGGCACCGCTGGGGCCATGGTGGCCGCCGCCGCGGCGGCCGGGTCGGGGATGACTGGGGTCCTGCGTGGCCGTGGCCGTGGCCGGGGCGGCGCGACTGACGACGGCGACGCGTCGGCGGCGAGCAGCTCCGCGTACAGCCGCTGCAGTTCGACACCGGGATCCACGCCGAGCTCATCGGCGATCACCTGCCGCGCCTGCGCGTACCTCTCGAGCGCCTCGGCCCGCCGGCCCGCCTCCTCAAGGGCCCGGATCAGCGAGGCCCACAGCCGCTCGCGCAGCGGATGCTCCCTCACCAGGCCGTGCAACTCGGGTATCACCTGGACCGCGCGGCCGCAGGCAAGGTCCGCCTCGACGCGCAGTTCCGTGGTGGTGAGCCAAAGCTCGGCGGCCCGGTCGGCCTGATTGACGATCAGCGATGTCTGCGGTACGTCGGCGAGCAGTCGGCCGCGCCACAGCCCGAGTGCCTTGCCGAGCACGTCGGCGGCCCGCTCCTCCTGGCCGGCGACCAGGGCGCCCGCGCCCTCGGCGGCGAGCGACTCGAAGTGCTCGATGTCCAGGTCCCCCGGCGCGACCCGGAGCATGTAACCGGGCGCCCGGTAGACGAGCATCTTGCCCTCGGTGTCCCCGATGACCTTCTTCAGCCGATGTACGTAGATGCTGACCAGGTTGTTCGCGGTGCCCGGCGGGTTGTCTCCCCACAGCTCGTAGATCAGGCTCTCGGTCGGCAGGAGCTGCCCAGGCCGCAGCAGCAGGCAGGCGAGCAGCGATCGCCACTTGGCGGCGTTGATCGCCGTCCACCCGTCGGGGGACAGCACCTCAAGCGGACCGAGGATGCGAAAGCGCATCAGGCCGAGCCGTCCGAACGCACGTTCTCCTCCGCCTCGGGATGACACGTGTCCGGCTGGCCGGGTGCCGCCCGCTCTCTATTTGGGCCATGGGTGAAGGGTTTTCTTGACCCTACTCAATCACGACTCAACCGCACGGTAAATCGCATGTCACCCGGCCCGGCTGAAGCCACCAGGCTGAACCCGGTTATGCAGCCGCCCGCCGGTCGGCTCAATCCCCGCTCAATAGGTGCCTGCAATGATCTTCTCACCGGATGGAACGGCACCGGGCACAGCCCGCGTCGGACCAGACGATAACCGGGGCATCGTCCGGTAAGACGCGGGATGTGTGTAGACAGCCCGCGGAGCTGACGGTTCGGGACCGAGGGGTGGCCGGTCCCGGACCGTCGTGAGAACCCCGTCCCGCCCGACCGGGGAAAGGCGGGACGGGGCCTTCTCGTCACCGGGCAGTAACTGCCGTTTCTCAGGACTGGCCGTCGAAGAGGCTGGTCACCGAGCCGTCGGTGAATACCTCGTGAATGGCGCGGGCGATAAGCGGCGCGATGGACAGCACCTTCAGCTTGTCAAAGCGCTTCTCCTGAGGCACCGGCAGCGTGTTGGTGATGACCACCTCGCTGATCCGCGAGTTCTTGAGTTGGTCAATGGCTGGACCGGACAGCACGCCGTGGGTCGCCGCGACGATTACCCGCTCCGCGCCCTGCTCGAACAGCGCGTCGGCCGCCTTCACGATGGTCCCGCCGGTATCGATCATGTCGTCCACCAGGATGCAGGTGCGTCCCTCGACGTGTCCGACCACCTCGAAGACCTTGACCTGGTTGGCCACGTCCGGATCGCGCCGCTTGTGGATGATGGCGAGCGGCGTGCCGAGCCGGTCGGTCCACCGCTCGCACACCCGGACCCGTCCCGCGTCGGGCGCGACCACGGTCACGTTCCGCACGTTCAGCTTGCTCTCCAGGTACCCCGCGAGGATCGGGAGCGCGAAGAGGTGGTCCACTGGCCCGTCGAAGAAGCCCTGGATCTGCGCGGTGTGCAGGTCGACCGCCATCAGCCGGTCGGCGCCCGCGGTCGCGAACAGGTCGGCCACCAGGCGGGCCGAGATCGGCTCGCGGCCGCGGCTCTTCTTGTCCTGCCTGGCATAGCCGAAGAACGGCATGACCACGGTGATCCGCTTGGCCGACGCGCGCTTGAGCGCGTCGACCATGATGAGCTGCTCCATGATCCACTGGTTGATCGGCGCGGTGTGACTCTGCAGCACGAATGCGTCGCAGCCGCGGACCGACTCGAGGAACCGGACCATGATCTCGCCGTTGGCGAAGTCGTACAGCCTGGCCGGGGCCGGCTCGATACCCATGCAATCGGCGACCTCGGCGGCCAGCTCGGGGAAGGCCCGCCCGCCGAACAACATCAGCTTCTTTCTGCTGGGCGCTGTCATGCCGCTCACCTGGTCAAGTCTCCCTTAGGCCCGGACTACCAATGGAATTATTCGCAGCGGGTGCGTTCCGCTGCCGCCGCCGACCGCGAACCGGGCCGGTTGCGCAGGACCCATCCGTCGGAGTTGTGCTGCCGGCCTCTGGCCACCCCCAGGTCGCCGGCCGGGACGTTCTCGGCGATCGCGGACCCGGCCGCGGTGTAGGCGCCGTCGCCGATCGCGACCGGCGCCACGAGCACCGTGTTGCTGCCGATGAAGACGTTCTCGCCGACGTCGGTATGGTGCTTGGCCGCCCCGTCGTAGTTGGCGAAGATCGTCCCGGCGCCGATGTTGGACCCGCTGCCGATGGTCGCGTCGCCGACGTAAGTGAGGTGCGGGACCTTCGCGCCGGGCCCGACGAACGCCTTCTTGAGCTCGACGTAGGTGCCGATGTGGGCGTCGGCGGCGATGCTCGCCCCCGGCCGCAGGTAGGCGAACGGCCCGACGGTGACCCGCGGGCCGATCTGCGCCTGACGGCAGACGGCGTGCAGCAGTACGGCGTCCTCGCCCACGGTTGTGTCCTCAAGCAGGCAGCCCGGCCCGATGCTGGCTCCCTCGCCGATCACGGTGGTGCCCGCCAGTTGGACCTGCGGCCCGATCTCGGCGTCCCGGCCGATCGTGACGGTGGCGTCGACCCAGGTGGAGGCCGGGTCGACGACGGTGACGCCGGCCAGCATCCAGTCGGTGAGTATCCGGTCGTTGAGCGCCCGCCGCGCCTGCGCGAGCTGCACCCGGTCGTTGACGCCCTTGATCTCCGCCGGGTCGGCGGCGAGCATGGTGCCGACGGGGTGCCCGTCGCCGCGCAGGATCTCCACCACGTCGGTGAGGTACTCCTCGTGCTGGCTGTTGCTCGCGGTCACCCGCTTGATGGCGTCGGCGAGCAGCGTGCCATCGAACGCGTAGCACCCCGAGTTGAACTCGTCGATCGCCCGCTCGGCTTCGCTGGCGTCGCGCTCCTCGACGATCCGCAGGAACTCGCCGTCGGCGTCGCGCACGATCCGCCCGAAGCCGGGAAATTCACCGCGCGCGGTCAGCACGGTGACGGCGTTGCCCGCGTGGGCGTGGCGGCTGGCCAGTTCGCTGAGCGTGCGACCGCGCAGCAGCGGCATGTCCCCGTAAGTGACGACCACCGTGCCTGGCATGACGCCCAGGGACTCGATAACCATCCGCATGGCGTGGCCGGTGCCGAGCTGAGGGTCTTGGACGACGATGGCCGCCTGCGGCGCGGCCGCGACGGCCGCCGCGGTCACCTGCTCCTTGGCGTGCCCGACCACGACCACCAGCTGTCGCGGTGCAAGGTCGCCGGCCGCCGCGATCGCGTGGCCGAGCAGCGACCGGCCGGCCAGCGTGTGCAGCACCTTGGGGGTCCGGGACTTCATCCGGGTCCCCTCGCCGGCAGCGAGGATCACCACCGCGGCGAGTACTCCAATCTTGCCCTCGCCAGAGGCATGACTCCCGTCCAGTGGACGCAAGATTGGAGTGCTCGCAGTTTCACTCACGATTAACGCATCTCCTCGGGGTCGCACGCCGACTGTTGTCTCCCGGGGGAAAACGCCCTGCCCGCGGCTAGAGCCGCGATGACAGGGCCGGCCAACGTACCGGACGGACGGGTAGGTCGCCATTGTCTCCCGCGGTACCGGAGCTAAGCTTCCGTACCCTCTTGAAAGCCGAAGTCACGAAAACCTGTTAACCAGATCCTCATTCGCAGGATACCTGCCCGTCGCCGGCTCGCCATGACCGCAGGGGGTGCACCGCCCGGGACGGGCCCGACGGCGGGTACCGACGTCGGGTGGGCCGCCCCGGACGGGCGGAACCACAGCATGGTTCCTTCGGACCCGCATCCAGCACCGCGCTCGCGCCGCGCCGGACGTGCCTTTGACGCGCAATGCTAGCTGGATATACCCGGCTTGTCGGCCTTCTCTGGCGTGTCTTGCGCCACGTCGGGGCTGACGAGCTCGGCGGGCTCGAACGTGCCCTCGCCCACTACGCCCGCCAGCTCGGCGCCGAGCGGCTCCGCAGCGCCCGCGCTGCCCTTCGCGCGCCCGGTGAACGCCGAGGCGACGGCCGCGACCACGCAGGCCGCGATCGCGAACCCGAACGCGACGCCGATCCCGTCGTGGAACGGGCCGGTGATCAGGCTCGGGAAGAACTGCCTGCCGATCACGTACGCGGCGTGCGCGGGCGACAGGTGCGAAAGCAGCGGGCCGAGCAGCTGCTGCATCGGGTTATAGCCGAGGAACGCGGCGAACAGCACGCCGATCGGCGGCAGGTGCGAGAGCGAGCCGGCCGCGGAAGCCGGAACGCCCTGCGCGGTCAGCCCGCCGAACATGGCCGACGGCAGCCTGCTCGACAGGCCCGCCACCATCAGCGAGAAGAAGATGCCGATGGACAGCACGCCCGCTGAGTTCATGAACGTGGCGATCATCCCGCCGGCCGCGCCCCGCTGGCTGGCCGGGACAGAGTTCATCATCTCGGCGCGGTTCGGCGCGGTGAACAGGCCGTTGCCAAAGCCGTTGACGCCCACGAGCAGTGCGAACTGCCAGTAGCTGAAGTTCACCGGCAGGAACACGAGCAGCAGGAACGTCATCGCCGTCAGCAGCGCCCCGCCGATGGTGAACGCCTTGGCGCCGAGCCGGTCCGACAGGATGCCGGACAGCGGCGCGGAGATGAGGAAGCCGATCGTCAGCGGTATCAGGTAGATGCCCGCCCACAGCGGCGTCTGGCTGAAGCTGTAGCCGTGCAGCGGCAGCCAGATCCCCTGCAGCCAGATGATCAGCATGAACTGCATGCCGCCGCGGCTCATCGCCATCGCGAGGCTCGCGATGTTGCCCGCCGCGAACGCCCGGATCCTGAACAGCGAGATGCGGAACAGCGGCTCGGCGACCTTGGTCTCCACCCAGGCAAAGATGATCAGCAGGGCCACGCCGCCGATCATCGCGGTGAGCACGAACGGGCTGGTCCAGCCCATCGCGTGCCCGCCGTAGGGCTGCAGGCCGTAGGTGATCCCGACGAGCAGCGCGATCAGGCCGACGGCGAACAGGATGTTGCCCCACCAGTCCATCTTGGCGTGCTTGCGCAGGCCGATGTCGCGCAGCATGAAGTACGCCCACACGGTGCCGAACACGCCGATAGGCGCCGAGACCAGGAAGATCAGGTGCCAGTTCACCGGGGCGAGCGCGCCGCCGAGGATCAGCCCGATGAACGAGCCGGCGATGGCGGCGATCGAGTTCAGGCCGAGCGCCGTGCCGCGCTGGTTGGCCGGGAACGCGTCGGTGAGGATCGCGGTCGCGTTCGCGAACAGGAACGCGCCCCCGATGCCCTGGATGATGCGCCAGATGATCAGCCACAGCGCGCCTGCCACGCCGTGCATCCAGGTCGCGGTCAGGAAGATCGAGCCCACGGTGAAGATCGCGAAGCCCATGTTGTACATGCGGACGCGGCCGAACATGTCGCCAAGCCGGCCGAACGCGACCACGAGCACCGCGGACACCACCAGGAAGCCCATGAACATCCACAACAGGTAGCTCGTGTTGCCGGGGCTCAGCGGGTCGAGCCCGATGCCGCGGAAGACGTCGGGCAGCGCGATCAGCACGATGGACTGGTTGATCGTCGCCATCAGCACACCGAGCGTGGTGTTCGACAGGGCGATCCACTTGTAGTGCGGCCCGAGCGCGCGGGCGGGCGACTTGGGCAGGCCAGTCACCTCGGAGGTACCCGTCATGGGCGGAAATGCCCCCCACCTAGTCATGAACAGTTAAAGGCTATGCACAGGCTCAGAACTTGCTTGCCCTCAACCAACCATAACTCACCGGAGCCCGCCTCCGTATAGGGCGGTCCCGGCGCAGGCAGGTGCCCCTTGGCGGGGAGCAGGGAGGGGATCCGGCCTCGCTGAGGCTCCCGGAGGAGGATTTGAACCTCCATTGGCGGAACCAAAATCCGCTGTCTTGCCTGGTTAGACGATCCGGGACTGTTCGGGTCCCCAGTCTATCGGGAACTACCGGGCCGACGCTGACTTCGCGCGCCCGGCAGGACCCGGCCAGCCTAGGTGTCTGGGCGGCGGGCTCGGGTAGTGGGCTTGGCGGAGAGCCCGGCGGGGCTCGACCCCGGGGCCCGTCAGCGGTCCTTTACCGGCGCATATCCAAGAATTCATCTCAGGCTCTTGCGCAACCTACGGTGTCGTAGGCTACGGTTACGTAAGCGTACAAGCTCGCCGCCCGCGGGCGCCCTACCCCAGGGGAGAACATGGCAACGACTCCGTCCACACGCGAAGCAAGCAGCGCCGCCCTCGCGCCGAGTGAGGACACCGCGCTGTCCCTCGATCCGAGCGCCGCGCCGCTGCTGCGCAAGGTAATGCCCGAAATCGACGAGAAGCCGACGACCAGGGCGCAGCAGGTCATTACCGGCGTGTTCGTCTTCGCCCCGATGCTGGCGCTGCTCGCCGCGATACCGTTCGCGTGGGGCTGGGGCCTCGGCTGGCACGACATCGTGATCGGCGCGGTCTTCTACTGGATCTCCGGGCTCGGCATTACCGTCGGCTACCACCGGTACTTCACGCACAGCTCGTTCAAGGCCAAGCCCGCCCTGCGGGTGGCGCTTGCGATCGCGGGCAGCCTGGCGATGGAGGGACCGGTCGCCACCTGGGTCGCCGACCACCGGCGGCACCACAAGTACAGCGACAAGGAGGGCGACCCGCACTCGCCCTGGCGCTACGGCGACAACGCGAGGGCGCTGGCGAAGGGCCTGGCCTGGGCGCACGTGCTCTGGCTGTTCGACCCCCACCAGACCTCCCAGGAGAAGTTCGTGCCCGACCTGCTCGCCGACCGGAAGATCCACCTGGTCGACGCCTGGTTCCCCGGACTCGTCGCGTTCTCGCTCCTTGCCCCCGCCGTGGCCGGCGGCTTCTGGACCTCGACCGGGATCTGGTCCTGGCACCTGGCCATCGAGGCGTTCTTCTGGGCTGGCCTGGTCCGCATCACGCTGCTGCACCATGTGACCTGGTCCACCAACTCGATCTGCCACACCTGGGGCAACACGGACTGGCAGTCCCGCGACCGGTCAGTGAACGTCTCCTGGCTGGCCATCGCCTCCTTCGGCGAGTCCTGGCACAACCTGCACCACGCCGACCCGACCTGCGCACGCCACGGCGCGCTCAAGGGCCAGATCGACCAGTCCGCCCGGGTGATCCAGTGGTTCGAGAAGCTTGGCTGGGCCTACGACGTGCGCTGGCCGGACGAGGCACGCCTGAACGCCAAGCGCGCGGCGGACGCAACACGTAGCTTCGGGAGCATGACGAAGCGTAACGATAGAGCGGCGAAGGCCGACAACCAGGCTGACAAGGCGGCGGCGTAAGTCATGATGGTTCGGTGACCGACCAATCCCCCAAGACCAGCAGAAAGCGGATGACCGGCCAGGAACGGCGGCAGCAGCTGCTCGACATCGGCCGGCGGCTGTTCGCCGAGCGGGGATTCGACGGCACCTCGATCGAGGAGATCGCCGCGCAGGCAGGGGTGTCCAAGCCGGTCGTGTACGAGCACTTCGGCGGCAAGGAGGGCCTGTACGCCGTGGTGGTGGACCGTGAGGTCGAGCGGCTCACCACGGTGACCATGCTGCTGTTCCAGGGACCGCACTCCAGGCCGAAGTTCGAGGCCGCGGCCGTCTCCCTGCTTCGCTACATCGAGGAGAACGCCGACGGCTTCCGCATCCTGGTCCGCGACTCGAGCCAGGGAGCCAACAGCGGCACCTACGGGACGCTGCTCGCGGACATCGCGGGCCAGGTGGACAACATCATGGCCGACTTCCTGAAGTCCCGCGGCCGCGATCCCAAGCTGGCCCCGATGTACTCGCAGATGATGGTCGGCATGGTGGCGTTCACCGCCCAGTGGTGGCTGGACGCGCGCAAGCCCAGGCTCGAGCAGGTCGCGGCGAACCTGATCGACCAGGCCTGGAACGGCCTCGCCCAACTCGACGCCAAGGCCTAGCCGGCCGGGACTTTCCGCTCAGTACGCGCGGGACGCCCCGGGCGCGATCATTACGGTGCTTTCCTCAGGACGGGCCGTGGGCAGCCCCGCTGCCCGCCAGGCCAGGTAGCCGCCTGCCACGTCGGTGGCCCGGTCGAAGCCAAGCTCCTGCAGCGCGGCGGCGGCGAGACTGGACGTGTAGCCCTCCGCGCAGATCACGATCGGCCGCAGGCCGTACCCGGTGACCCAGGGCAGCCTGGCATCGCTCTCCGGGTCGATCCGCCATTCCAGGTGGTTCCGCTCGATTACCACCGAGCCCGGGATCTCGCCCTCGGCGGCCCGCTGCGCGGCAGGCCGGATGTCGATAAGCACGGCGCCCGTCCGGGTCTCCGCGAACGCCTGGTCCGGCGTCACGCGGGTCAGCCGCGAGCGGGCGGCCGCCAGGATCTCGTGCACGGAGCGCGCGCCGGGGGGCCGCGCGCCGGGGGGCCGGGGCGTCACCAGTCCTCAGCCCCTTCCGTCCGGACTGACACCAGGCCGCCCGGGGTCAGGTCGTAGCGGGTCATCGCGGACAGCGGCGGCGAGTACGCGTGCACGCTGACCGCGACCGAGTCCGCTGAGGAGTTGCGCACGTCGTGCACGTGGTGCGCGCCGAAGGCGCGGACCTGCCCGGCGGACACCGCGCGGACGGCCGTGCCGACGGAGCCGGCCGGCCCGCCTGAGCTAGCTGACCCGGGGCCGCGCGCCACCATCTGCTCGTCAAGCTCGCCCCACACCACGCCGAACGCCCCGTTGGCGCCGCCATGGTCGTGGAACCCGGTCGACTGGCCCGGTAGCCAGCTGATCAGCCACAGCTCGCACGAGTCGTTCACCCTGATCTGCTCGTACCAGCGGCCCTCGGGGTCCAGGCGGACCCGGGCCACCCACTCGGCGGGAACGGAGGTCAGCCGCCGCACCTCCGCGGCGAGCTGCTGCGGCGTGAGAAGCCGCTGCTTAACAGTAGTGATCGTCTGGTGCACCAGGAAATCATGCCACGC
>Ga0265342_10003269_pt1 | contig 13437 bp, 15 predicted proteins | sample 4CB327metaG_FD_203125 | JGI IMG/M metagenome (GOLD analysis project Ga0265342, IMG submission 203125) | Rhizosphere microbial communities from Carex aquatilis grown in University of Washington, Seatle, WA, United States - 4-CB3-27 metaG | ecosystem: Host-associated > Plants > Roots >...
CCAAGCGAATGTCAAATCCAAAACTCCACTAGAAACCTATATTTTTGCTAGTGGTCCTTCCAATTCCAACATTCGCGAAGCGGCTGCCGAGAAGGGATGCGAATGTTAGAATTGGACCACTAGCACCGGCAGCCCCCATTTGCGGCGCGCCATATCGCATTCGGCGTCGCCTGGCATGCAGGTTCGGCACACTTCGGGCCGCACTGCATAGACCACGCACGACGTTTCAACCCCGACTTGTCCTGACAGCGCCGAGCAGCGATCGCCTTCGCAGCGCATGCCGGATTGTTTCGCGTTGACGAATTTTGCCGGGATGAGTTCGAGCGCGGCATCGTCTTCGGTGGAAAACCGCGGCCAGTTCTCCGAATAGGCGCAGCACGCGCCGCAGGACTGGCACGGGCTGTCCGATGTCGAAGACTGATTTGCCGTTGTCACCATCACATATCGCTCGGGGCTTCCCAGACCAGGCTGCGCCGCCATTTGGCCCGCAGCAGGTCGCGCCTTTCAGGGTATTTTTCGTCGAGATAGACCGCATCGACGACGCGGTCGGTGCGAAAAGAGCGGAAATCCCGGCGCAATTCACACCATGCCGCGAGCAGCCGCACGGCTTCAAGGTAGCCGATCGCAATCGGCCAGACGGTGCGCTCGCTGTCGCGTCCTTGCTCGTCGCGATAACGCAGCGTCATCTTCTTGCCTTCGTGAATATGGGTCCGCGTCCGCGCCATGTCGATGCGGTCAGGCTCCTTGCGCCAGGCCGGCCGCGCGCGGCTCGCCGGTTCAAGCACGAAGGGCCGCAAGCGCTCTGGCACGGTCTCGGAGATCTTGGCGATCAGGTCGGCGGCGGCGCGCGACAGCGCTTCGTCGGCGTGACCGGCGACCCACTGCGCCCCCAACACCGCGGCCTCGATCTCGTCGGGCGTGAGCATCAAGGGCGGCAGGTCAAATCCCTTTTCCAGGATGTAGCCCATGCCGGCCTCGCCGCGGATTGGCACGCGCTGCTCCATCAGCGTTGCGATGTCGCGATAGATCGTGCGCTTGGAAGTTTCGAGTTCGGCCGCGATTGCATCCGCCGTCAGTGGCTTTCGGGTGCGCCTTAGCACCTGAATGATCTGAAACAGACGATCGGCACGTCGCATGAGAGGTCTCGTATCTCTTTCCGCTCGCATTTTTTCCCGAGGGAGCGTTCGGATGCTGACACCATGTTGGCAGCAGGCGGCAAGTATACCGGTGACAGCACTCGAATCGAGAGGGGTTTGTCCCATGATCCTACTTTACGGCCTCGACCTATGGACGACGTTTTCGCCACTGCTGACACCACGGTGGCAGCAGGGTGTCGCTAGCCTGAAGGAGTTTTTCAGGAGAATGGGAGTGCTCCAGTGATCACGCTTTATGGCTTTGGCCCCGGCTTCGGCCTGCCGGAAATAAGCCCGTTCGTGACCAAAACCGAGGTCCAGCTCAAGATGGCCGGCCTCGGCTACGTCAAGGAAAAGGCGAGGCCCAACGCATCTCCCAAGGGGCAGTTGCCCTATATCGTGGATGAGGCAGAGTCGATCGCCGATTCGACCTTCATCCGCGCGCATGTCGAGGGCAAATACGGCTTCGACTTCGATGCGCCGCTGAATTTGCAGCAGCGTGCTCAAGCCTGGGCGTTCGAGCGCATGATCGAACACCACATGTACTGGGCGCTGGTCGGCGCCCGCTGGACCGACCCGGACAATTTCGCCAAGGGGCCGTCGCATTTCTTCGATGGCGCGCCGGCGCATATGCGCGAAAAGCTGCGCGAAGACGCCCAGTTCCGCGTCGCCGAGAATTATCTGATCAGCGGCCTTGGCCGTCACGCGCCGGACGAGGATGTCGATCTGGCCGTCCGTTCGCTGCTTTCATTGTCGGTGCAGCTCGGCGACAAGCCCTACCTGATGGGAAAGACGCCCTGCGCCACCGATGCGACTGCCTTCGGCGTGATGGCCGGGATTCTGACGCCTTTCTTCGTCTCGCCCCTGCGCGAGCGGGCCCAGCAGTTCGACAACCTGATCGCCTATGTCGACCGCATGATGGAACAATACTATCCCGACTTTGCCTGGACGCCGCTTTGCGAGGCGGCCTGAGGTTCGCCGGTACTCTTGGGAACGGACTGGCCCTTGAAGGCGGCCAGTTCCCCTTCAAGCTCGGCAATCCGCTGATCACGCGCGGCGAGAGCGGCTGCGACATCGGCCGCATCGAACTTCTGCGGAATGTGCTGCGGACAGTTGGTGTCCCAGGCGGCGATCTTGAACAGGATCGCCTGCTCGGGACGCGCCCGATAGCCTTTCGGCATCAGCGATCGTAGCAGCGCCGGGTCGTCTTCGATGACCTTCGCCTCGCCCCAGAGCTTAACCCTGCGCCGCCGCGCATAATCCATGACGAAGATATAGGCCTTCGGATTCTCCGACAGATTGCCTTGCGTGATGTATTGCTGGTTGCCGGCGAAGTCCGCGAAAGCAATCGTGTTGTTGTCGAGAATCCTGATGAACCCTTTCGGCCCGCCACGGTGCTGGATGTAGGGCTGGCCGTCGGCGGAAGCGGTCGCGAGATATATACTGCTGGCGTCCGTCAGGCGCGCCGCGAGATCTTCATCGATTTGGGTTCGCCATCCGCCGCGTTCCTCGACATGGGCATAGGCTTCGCGCGAACCCTTGCGGGCCTGGATGGCTTTCACGGTCGGCGTGAAGGCGACGTCGCTGGAAAAGGCATTCTTTGAATAAGTTTGGGTCTCTGACATCGGAAATCTCCGGAGCGGTTGTACCCGTTGCCGCAAACATGGCCCTTGCCGCCCTTTAAAACAATCATCGCGGTTGACAGGAGATAATTGCAATATATGAAATAATCCCATGGATCGGCTGGATGCCATGCAGGCTTTTATGACGGTCGCGGATCTCAAGGGATTTGCAGCCGCCGCGCGCAAGCTTCGTCTGTCGCCGTCCGCCGTGACCCGGCTGATCGCGTCGCTGGAAGACCGCATCGGCGCGCGCCTGTTGCAGCGGACCACACGGCAGGTCGCGTTGACGGATGCGGGCGCGCGCTATCTCGAACGTATCAGGCGCATTCTGGCCGATGTCGAGGAGGCCGAGACCGCCGCGGAAGGCGAGCGCGCCCGCCCCACCGGGAGACTTGTGATCTCCGCGCCAGTTGGTTTTGGGCGGCTTCATGTCAGTTCGGTTGTAACCGCCTATCTCAAGCGCCATCGCGAGGTGTCGGCCGAATTGAGGCTGGAAGACCGCGTCATCAATCTGGTGGAGGAGGGCGTTGATCTCGCGGTTCGCATCGGTCAGCTTCCGGATTCCTCCCTGGTCGCGCGCCATGTCGGCGACATGAGGCGCATCATGGTGGCCTCGCCCGGCTATCTGAAGTCCCGCGGCGAGCCGAAAAGGCCGCAGGACATCGCAGCCCACGACACCATCCAGTTCGGCTCGAGCGGGGGCCAGGCCGAATGGCGTTTTGTCGAAGGCGGAAACGAGCTCCGCATGGACCACGCGCCGCGCCTCGTCACCAACACGGCAGATGCCGCGATCCGGTATGCGGAAGCGGGTGGCGGCCTGACGCGTGTCCTGGCCTATCAGGCCGCGGAGGCGATCAAGCGCGGCCGGCTCAAAATCGTGCTGGCGAAATTCGAGCAGCCGGTGCTGCCGATTCACATTGTCTATCCGACTTCGCGGCTATTGTCGGCGAAGGTGCGCACCTTCATCGATCTCGTGGTCGAAATCAGCGACTGGCATTTCGGCCGATAGGGCGCCTAGGCTTCCTTTGCCTTGACGACGCGAAAGGTTCCGTTGGCGCGGGCGATCACCGCTTCATCGGCGGTGACGCGGCATTGTGCGAAGCAAAGCGTGCCGCCGGTCTTGATCACGTCGCTTTCGATCACCAGCCACTGACCGATCTGGGCACTGCCGATGAAATCGATCGACATGCTGACCGTCACCAGCGAATGCGTGCCGCGCAGCTTGTGACCGCAACTATGGCCCATGGCTTTATCGGTCAGCGCGGCGATCAACCCGCCATGGACGAAGCCGCGTGCGTTGGTGTGCGCCTTGGCCAGCCGAAGTCCCAGAACGATCGCGTCGGGCGTCTGCTTCGAATAAATCGGTTCCCAGGGATCGGTGAGGGGGCTGGGCCGGGTTTGGCGTTCAAAGCCTTCGGGAATATCGGAAGGAGACATGTGCAACGCCGGAAAAATTGCGCTGCCTCATTGAACCCAATCGGATGACGATTTGCACGGCCTACAAAGTTTAAAACAAGCTAAAACGGAAGGCCGACGTAGTTTTCGGCGAGCGAGGCGGCGGCCGCCTTGGAGTTCACGACATAGTCGAGTTCGGCAAGCTGAATCCGCGCACCGAACGGGCCGTTGTCCGGAAACTTGTGCAGCATCGAGGTCATCCACCACGAGAAGCGCACGGCCTTCCAGACCCGTGACAGCGCCTTGGCCGAGTAGGCATCGATGCCGGCGGACGATTTTTCGTCGTAGAACTCACGAAAGGCCTGCGCGAGGTAGTGCGCGTCAGAGGCCGCCAGATTGAGACCTTTCGCGCCGGTCGGCGGCACGATATGGGCGGCGTCGCCCGCCAGAAACATCCGCCCGAACCGCATCGGCTCGGCGACAAAGCTGCGCAACGGCGCGATGCTCTTTTCAATTGATGGCCCAGTGATGAGCTTGTCGGCGGCCTTCTGGTCGAGACGCCGTTTCAGTTCGTCCCAGAATCGGTCGTCCGGCCATTCCTCGATACGATCGTCGAGCGGGCACTGTACGTAGTAGCGGCTGCGTTTGGTCGAGCGCATCGTGCACAGCGCAAATCCGCGCGCGTGATTGGAATAGATCAGTTCATGGCTGACCGGCGGGGTGTCGGAAAGAATGCCAAGCCAGCCGAACGGATACACCCGCTCGTAGGTTTCGATGGCTTCAGGCTTGACGCTGGCGCGGCTGACGCCATGAAAGCCGTCGCATCCGGCGACGAAGTCGCATTCGAGTTCATGCATGACGCCGTCTTTGACATAGGAAATGCGCGGACGATCGGTGTCGAAATCGATCGGCTTGACGTGCTCGGCCTCGTAGATGCTAGTGAGCCCGGCCGCCTGCCGCGCATTCATCAGGTCGAGCGTCACTTCGGTCTGGCCGTAGATGGTCACCGTCTTGCCGGTAGGCTTGTGCAGATCGATACGGTGGCGCTCGCCGCCGAACGCGAGCTCGATGCCCTCATGCACCAGGCCTTCGCGGTGCAACCGCTCGCCGGCCCCCACCTCATCGAGCAAGGCGACGGTGCCTTCCTCCAGAAGGCCGGCGCGGATCCGGCCGAGGACGTAGTCGCCGGTGTGACGTTCGAGAACGACGTTGTCGATGCCGTAACGATGTAGCAGCTGTCCGAGCAAAAGGCCCGCCGGCCCCGCGCCGATGATGGCAATTTGTGTACGCAAGTCCCGTTCTCCCCGGTTGCACGACTCTGCGATCCGCAATCGTCATATGCAAGTGGCGGAACTGATTATAACGTATAACAGTCGGCGCCCTAGTGTCCCGATTGCGAAGTTTGGATCATTTTGCGAAGCCACGTTTGCGAACTTCGGAATCGACAGGACACTAGCAAACCTATTGGTCTAGTGTGGCTTAGGTTCGGAAGTCCGCATGTAGGACCTCGCGGCAATAAGGATGCAGACTTTTGAACCGCCAAACGTTGGAGCGCTTGAAGCGAAATCCACCGCTATATAACATGTTAAATAACCAGACCGGCCAAGCAAGGCCGCCGCTACCCCAGGGGAGGGAGACTGATGAGAAAAGCGCTGCTTGCCGTGCTGTTCGCCGCTTTTGCGGTGCCTGCTTTCGCTCAGGAAAAGATCTTCGAGCTGAAAATTTCGCATTGGGTGCCGGCCTCGCATCCGCTGCAAAAATCGCTGGAGGACTGGGCGGCTGCGGTCGAGAAGGCCTCCGGCGGCACCATCAAGTCCAAGGTCTTCCCGGCGCAGCAGCTTGGCAAGGCGTTCGACCATTACGACATGGCGCGTGACGGAATCGCCGACGTCACTTACGTCAATCCCGGCTATCAGCCCGGCCGCTTTCCGATCATGGGTGCCGGCGAACTGCCGTTCCTGATGTCGGACGCCAAGGGCGGCTCGATGGGACTGGACGCCTGGTATCGCAAATACGCCGAAAAGGAGATGAAGGACGTCAAATTCTGCCTCGCCTTCGTCCACACGCCGTCATCTCTGCATACGAGGACCAAGAAGGTCGTTGTGCCCGACGATATCAAGGGCATGAAGATCCGCCCGGCCGACGCGACGATCGCGAATTTCGTCACCCAACTCGGCGGCACCAACGTGCAGTCCTCGGCGCCTGAAGTGCGCGATATCATCGAGCGCGGCGTGGCGGATGGCGTCTTCTTCCCGGCGGGGTCGCTGGTGCTGTTCGGGGTCGACAAGGTGACGAAGTTTCACATCGACGCGCCGATGTATGTCACGACCTTCGTCTTCGTCATCAACAAGGACAAGTATAGCGAGATGTCGGAGCGGCAGAAGAAGGCGATCGACGACAACTGCAACACCGAGGCCGCCAGCCGCGTCGGCGAGTTCTGGGGCAAGTTCGAGGACGCAGGCATCGACAAGGTGAAAGCGCAATCAGGTCAGGACGTCTACACGCTGACGCCGGAGCAGGTCGCGTTGTGGAAGAAGGCGTCCGAGCCGCTGATCAAGACCTGGGGCGACGGCGTGCGCAAGACCGGCGTCGATCCCGATGCCGCGCTCGCCGAATTGAAAGCCTCGCTCGCCAAGTACAACGCGCTGGCGCCGTAGCAACTCACCTTCTTCCCGCTTGATCGCCGGAGCGCTACATGACGCGCCACTCCATGGATCGCTTTATCGACACGATCGAATGGATAGCAGCCGCCTTTGTCGGCCTCGTCGCGCTCGATATTTTCGTGTCGGTACTGCTGCGCAACCTTTTCAACTACGCGATCCCGGATTCCTTCGACATCGGGCGGATGCTGCTCGGCATCCTGATCTTCTGGGGCATCGCCGCAACGAGCTACCGCGGCACCCACATCACCGTCGATCTGGTCTGGGGCAACGTCAGCCCGCGATATCAGCGCTGGATCGACGTATTCGCGACGCTGGTGCTCTTGTTCGTCGTGACGGCGCAGACCTGGACCTTGTTCGACAAGGTACGCGGCACCTATCGCGACAATGTCACGACCTTCGATATGCATATGCCGACTTGGCCGTTTTTTGCGGTCGCCTGGATCGGCGACGTCTCCGCGGTGCTCTTGATCGCGATTCGGACCTATCGTCTGATATTCCATCCTGAAGATATGCACGACCCAAAGTTCAAAGCGACGGAGTGAGGGCCGCATGAGCACCGAGGCCGTCGCGATCTTCGGATTTGTCGCGCTGTTCGCGCTGATGCTGTTGCGCGTGCCGGTTGGCATGGCGATGGGCCTCGTCGGTGTCTGCGGCTTTGGCTATCTCACCGGCTTCACCCCGGCGCTGAAACTGGTCGGCCAGACTTCGATGCGCACGGTGACGGACTACACGTTCGGCGTGATTCCGATGTTTCTGTTGATGGGCACCTTCGTCAGCCACTCCGGCATGAGTCGCGACCTGTTTCGTGCCGCCAACGGCTTTGTCGGCCATTTGCGCGGCGGGCTCGGCATCGCAACGGTCGCAGCCTGCGGCGGTTTTGCCGCGATCTGCGGCTCATCAGTCGCAACCGCGGCGACGTTTTCCGCCGTCGCCTATCCGGAAATGCGCCGCTTCGGCTATCCGCAATCCTTTGCCACCGGTGTGATCGCGGCCGGCGGCACGTTGGGCGCCATGCTGCCGCCGTCCACCGTGCTGGCGGTCTACGGCATCATCACCGAGCAGGATATCGGCAAATTGTTCATGGCCGGCATCATTCCGGGACTGCTCGCGATGACCATGTACATGATCACGATCGGGTTGATCGGCTATCTGCGGCCGGGATTCCTGCCGACGGGCAAGCAAACCCCCTGGCGCGACAGCCTTGCCGCTTTGAAGGATATCTGGGCGCCGGTGCTGCTGTTCATCTTTGTCATCGGTGGTCTCTATGGCTTGCCCTATCTGCCGCGTTTCACGCCGACCGAAGCCGGCGGCGTCGGTGCCACCGGCGCGTTCCTGATCGGCGTCCTCACCGGCCGGCTCGACCGCGAAAAGATTCTCGCCTCGCTGTTGCAGGCGACGCGCACGGCGGCTGCCGTGTTCACCGTGCTGATCGGCGCGCTCATTTTCGGCTATTTCCTCACGGTGACGCAGACGCCGCAGAAGGTCACGGAATTCCTTACCGGGCTTGGCCTCGGCAGCTACGGCGTGCTCGCCGTGATCATGGTGATGTATCTCGTGCTCGGCTGCCTGATGGACGCCATGGCGATGATCATCCTCACCGTGCCGATCATCTTTCCGGTAGTCTCGCAACTCGGCTTTGATCCGATCTGGTTCGGTGTCATCATCGTGATGACGGTCGAACTCGGCCTGATCCATCCGCCGGTCGGCATGAACGTCTTTGTGATCAAGAGCGTGGTCAAGGACGTCTCCTTCACCACGATCTTCAAGGGCGTGCTGCCCTTTGTCGCCACGGATATCATCAGGTTGATCATCTTGATTGCGTTTCCGCTGCTGGCAACCTGGTTGCCGCAGCAGATGATGGCGCGTTGAGAGTTTGTCCATGGTTCGAGACGCGCGGCGTGATCACGCCGCGCTCCTCACCATGAGGACCTCATCCTGAGGAGCATCGCGGCGAGATGCGTTTCAGAGGATATGAATTGCAAAAAAGGTGGCTCGATGGAACCGGTGCTCACGACCCGTTATGTCTTCACCATCACCGTTGAAGTCGCCGGGATCACCTCGGCCGGCGACATCGGCGTCGGCGAGCGCCGTATCATTCCGATCGTCGGCGGCGAGGTGAGGGGCAAGGAGATCAACGGAAAGGTCTGCGCGTTCGGTGCCGACTTCCAGATCGTGCGGCCGGATTCCTCGATCGAGCTCGAGGCAAAATATGCGCTTCAGACCGACGATGGTGCGGTGATCTATGTCGAAAACCGCGGCATCAGGCGCGGACCGATCGAACTGATCCAAAAACTCAACCGCGGGGAGGCGGTCGATCCCGCGCTGCTCTATTTCCGCACCGTGCCGCGGTTTGAGACCGGCGCTGCAAAATATCGCTGGCTGATGCAAAGCCTGTTCGTCGCTTCCGCCGCGCGCCACAGCGATCGCGTGGTGATCGACGTACATCAGGTGTTGTGATGTTTACCCCCTGTCCCTGTGGGAGAGGGTGGCGAGAATAAGCATAGCGAAATTCGAGCCGGGTGAGGGGTTTTGTTCTATCGTTGGAGCCGGACCCCTCACCCGGCGTCTCACTACGTTCGAAACCACTCTCTCCCGCAAGGGGAGAGGGCCAGTCGGCTTGCCCCTGAGCGCGGAATTATTGACTCCACCTGTATTAGTTATAAAACATAACTATTCGGGAGGCGGACACCGGGTATGGGCATAAAGGCCGACCTGTCTTTGCAAGCGAGCAGCGCGCTGCCGCCGATCGACGGCGGCCTTCCCCCTTTGCGCCCGATTTCATTCAGGGATCCTGAAATATCGGTCGATCACCGCGCCGACGGCACGATCTATCTGCGGCCGCAACAGCTCGACATTGAGTATCCAGTCCGGCTGACGGACTCTTTGCGCTATTGGGCAGCCGTCGCGCCAGACCGCCTGTTCATGGCGGAGCGCGATGCCAGTGGTGGCTGGCGCAAGGTAACCTATGCCGAATTGTTGAACGCAAGCCGCTGCATCGCATCCAGCCTATTGGCGCGCGATCTCTCGGCCGAGCGGCCGGTCGTCATCCTCTCCGGCAACTCGATCGATCACGCGCTGGTCGCGCTCGGCGCGATGATGGCGGGTGTGCCGTTCTGCCCGGTGTCACCGGCCTATTCGTTGATCTCGAAAGATTACAGCAAGCTTGCCTACCTGATGAAGCTTCTGACGCCGGGGTTGGTCTTCGTCGACGATGCCGATCCATTCGTGGCCGCGCTACAAGCCAATGTGCCCGAGAATATCGAAATCGCGGCCTCGCGCGGCGCTTTTCCGGGCCGCGCCCTGACGACTCTTGCGGACCTGCTGGCGACGCCGCTGCATCCCGATCTCGATGGGGTGCAACAGGCGATCGGTCCGGACTCAATCGTCAAGTTTCTGCTGACATCGGGCTCGACCGGCAATCCCAAGGCCGTCATCAACACCCAGCGCATGCTCTGTGCCAACCAGGTGATGATCCGCGAGAGCATGACCTTCCTGAAGGAAGAACCGCCGGTCATCGTTGACTGGCTGCCGTGGAATCATACGTTTGGCGGCAACCACAATCTTGGGCTCGTGCTGTTCAACGGTGGCTCGATCTATCTCGATGCCGGCAAGCCGATGCCCGGCGGCATCGAGGAGACTGTGCGAAATCTGAAGGAGATTTCGCCGACCGTCTATTTCAACGTGCCCAAGGGCTTTGAATCGCTGTTGCCCTATCTGCGCGGCGATGCGCAGTTGCGGCGGACGTTTTTCGCCAAGCTGCAGGCGATGTTCTTCTCGGGCGCGGCGATGTCGCCGTTTGTCTGGAAAAGTCTCGACGAGATCTCAGGCCGTGAAACCGGTCTCCGGGTGCCGATACTGACCGGGCTCGGCGCGACCGAGAGCGCGCCGCTCTCGCTATCGGCGACGCCGCGCACCAGCCGCTCCGGCCATATCGGGCTTCCGGTGCGTGGCAACGAGATCAAGCTCACACCATGCAATGGCAAGCTCGAATTGTGCGTCAGGGGGCCGAACGTCACACCAGGCTACTGGCGTCAGCCGGAGCTGACTGAAGCTGCCTTCGACGAGGAGGGCTTTTATCGGTTTGGCGATGCCGCGAAGCCTGCGGTGGCCAAGGATTTTTCCGCCGGGCTCGATTTCGATGGCCGCATTGCCGAAGACTTCAAGCTTGCGAGCGGCACCTGGGTCAGCGTCGGTCCGTTGCGCGCCCGCTTCGTCGCGGCTTGCGCACCGCTGGTGCGCGACGTGGTGATCGCCGGCATCAATCGAGATGAGGTCGCGGCGCTTGTCATCCTCGATCTCGATGGCTGCCGGCTGCTCAATCCGGCGCTGCCGTCGGGCGATGTCGGCGCTTGCGCCCGTGACGAGGCGGTACGAAACGCCTTCCGGCAGCGCTTTGCGGCGTTTCATGCGACCGCAACCGGTTCTTCGACGCGGATCGTCCGCGCGTTACTAATCGACGTGCCGCTCTCGATCGATCGCGGCGAGGTCACCGACAAGGGATCGGTCAACCAGCGCGCGGTGCTTGAACACAGAAACGCGCTGGTCGAAGCACTTTATTCGTCCATCTTGGACGCCAACGTGATAACGCCTTAAGAGAGGTTCAGGAGGAAGCGATGCAATTGAAGGATCAGGCTGCGATCGTCACCGGCGGTGCGTCGGGATTGGGTGCTGCCACCGCGCGGCGGCTCGCGAAAGAGGGCGCCAAGGTCGCGATCTGCGACGTCAACACCAAGCTAGCCGAGACGGTTGCGAAGGAAATCGGCGGCCTTGCGGTCACCTGCGATGTCGCCGACAGCGCCTCGGCGGAAGCCGCGATCGCAGCGGCCGCCAAGGCCCATGGCCCGGCGCGGGTCTTAATCAACTGCGCGGGCATCGGCGTTGCCAAGCGGGTGATCGGTCGCGAAGGCCCGATGGCGCTGGCCGATTTCGACCGCGTGATCCGGATCAATCTGATCGGCTCCTTCAACATGATCCGCCTTGCGGCCGCCGACATGACCAAACTCGAGCCGCTCGCGACCGGTGAGCGCGGCGTGATGATCTCGACCGCCTCGATCGCTGCCTATGACGGCCAGATCGGGCAGGCCGCCTATTCGGCCTCGAAGGGCGGCATCGTCGGCATGACGCTGCCGATTGCACGCGAATTTGCACAGTTCGGAATTCGCGTACTGGCGATTGCGCCGGGCCTTTTTCTCACACCGCTGCTCGCCGCGCTGCCGCAGGAAGCGCAGGATTCCCTTGCCGCCGCCGTTCCATTCCCGCACCGCCTCGGTGATCCCAGCGAATTCGCGTCGCTCGTGATGCAGATGATCGACAACGCCTATCTCAACGGCGAGGTGGTGCGGCTCGATGCGTCGCTGCGCATGGCGCCGAAATAGGACGGCGTCTTCATGTTCGTTCACCGCAGGGACGTGCAAATCCAGTGGGGCGATTGCGACCCTGCCAATATCGTCTATTACCCGCGCTACTTCGAGATGTTCGACGACTCCACCTCGATCATGTTCGAGGCGGCCGGCTTCTCCAAGCAGGACATCGTCAGGAAATACGGCCTGGTCGGCATTCCCATGGTGGACACGCGGGCGAAATTCTACATCGCCTCGACCCATGGCGACTGGATCACGATCGAGAGCCGGGTCGAGAGCTTCAAACGATCGAGTTTCGAGGTCACCCACAAGGTCTACAAAGGAGAGGCGCTGGCGATCGAGGCGTTCGAGACCCGGGTGCTGGTCGGGCATGACCCCGCCGATGCCACGCGGCTGAAGTCGACGCCGGTGCCGGAAGAGATCGTCGAAAAATTCACCAAAGGATAATCGTCTCGTTGGAGACGAACTGATAAGAAGACAGCCAGGGAGGAGTTCATGACCAAGATGATTATCGCGGTGGCAGCCAGCGCCGCGCTCGCGCTGTCGGGACCGTTGGTCCATGCGCAATCGGCCGAAATCACCATCGGCATTTCGATTTCGACGACGGGCCCTGCGGCAGCGCTCGGCGTGCCCGAGCGCAATGCGCTTGAATTCGTGCCCAAGGAGATCGCGGGCGTTCCGCTGAAAGTCATCGTGCTCGACGATGGCGGCGATCCGACCAGCGCCACCACCAATGCGCGGCGCTTTGTAACGGAATCCAAGGCCGACATCATCGTGGGATCGTCGACCACGCCGCCGACCATTGCGATCTCCAACGTCGCCAACGAAGCCGGCATTCCGCATATCAGCCTCGCGCCGTTTCCGGTGACGCCGGAGCGCACCAAATGGTCGGTCGTGCTGCCGCAGCCGGTGCCGATTATGGGCAAGGTGCTCTACGAGCACATGAAGGCGCATAACATCAAAACCGTGGGCTATATCGGCTACTCCGATTCTTACGGCGATCTCTGGTTCGACGACTTCAAGCGCCAGGGCGTGCCGATGGGGTTGACCCTGGTCGATGAAGAACGCTTTGCGCGTCCCGACACATCCGTGGCGGGTCAGGTGCTGAAACTCGTCGCCGCCAATCCCGACGCGATCTTGATCGGTGCGTCCGGCACCGCGGCCGGCCTGCCGCAATCGAGCTTGCGCGAGCGCGGCTACAAGGGCTTGATCTATCAAACCCACGGCGCCGCCAGCATAGATTTCATCCGCATCGCCGGCCCCG
>Ga0265342_10003271_pt1 | contig 13430 bp, 9 predicted proteins | sample 4CB327metaG_FD_203125 | JGI IMG/M metagenome (GOLD analysis project Ga0265342, IMG submission 203125) | Rhizosphere microbial communities from Carex aquatilis grown in University of Washington, Seatle, WA, United States - 4-CB3-27 metaG | ecosystem: Host-associated > Plants > Roots > Rhizosphere...
TCGTGCATGGCTTCGAACCCCATCTCGCGCCCGTAGCCCGAGCTGGCGACGCCGCCGAACGGGGAGCCGGGGTTCACGCGCTTGTAGCAATTGATCCAGACCATCCCCGTGCGCATGGCGGCGGCGAGGCGGTGCGCGCGCTGCAGATCGCGCGTCCAGAGACCGCCGCCCAGGCCGTAGGGCGTGCCGTTGGCGATCGCCACGACCTCCTCCTCGTCGCGGAACGTCGTCACGCTGACGAACGGGCCAAAGACCTCTTCCTGGCAGACGCGGTCCGAGGGTTTCGCCCGCACCACCGTCGGCTCGAGGTAGTAGCCCTTGGCGAGCTCGCTCGCGGCCGGCGCGCCGCCGCCGAGCAGCACTTCCCCGCCCTGCTCTTTCGCGATCTTCACGTAGCCGAGCACGCGGTCGCGGTGCTGCGCCGACGTGAGCGGCCCCATCTCCGTCGACGGATCCAGCGGGTTGCCGAGCCGGATCGTGCGCGCCAGCGCGAGAAAGCTCTCGAGGAACGCGTCGGCGATCTTCTCGTGCAGGATGAGGCGCGAGCCGGCGATGCACGCCTGGCCCTGGTTGTGGAAGATCGCGAACGCCGCGCCGCCCACCGCCGCCGGCAACAGCGCGTCGTCGAACACGATGTTCGCGCCCTTGCCACCCAGCTCCAGCTGCACGCGTTTCAGATTCCCGGCCGACGCCTCGACGATCTTGCGCCCGATCGCGGTCGACCCGGTGAACGCGATCTTGTCGACCCCGGGGTGCTCGGCCAGGTGCTGGCCCGCGGTCGCCCCGTAGCCGGGCACGATGTTGACCACGCCGCGCGGAATGCCGACGTCCCGGCAGAGCTCGGCGATCTTCAAGCTCGAGAGCGGCGTCAGCTCTGCCGGCTTCAACACCACGGTGTTGCCTGCCGCGAGCGCCGGCCCGAGCTTCCAACTGGTGAACATCAGCGGAAAGTTCCAGGGGACGATCTGCCCGACCACGCCGACCGGCTCGCGAAGCACGTAGTTCAGGAACCCCTGCTCGACGGGGACGACGCTGCCCTGCACCTTGTCCGCCATGCCGCCGAAGTAGCGGAACGTGACCGCGGTGCGCGGCGCGTCCAGCGCGCGCGTGTCGCGCATGGGGTGCCCCGTGTCGATCGCCTCGATGTGCGCCAGCTCGTCGGAGTGAGCCTCGATGGCGTCGGCCAACTTGAGCAGCAGGTGTCCGCGATCGCCGGCCGCCGTGCGCGACCAGGCCGGAAACGCCGCGCGCGCCGCCGCGACCGCGCGGTCGATGTCGGCCGCACGCGCCTCGGCGACCTCGGTGATCACCGAGCCGTCGTGCGGGTTCAGCACCGGAATGCGCCCGCCGCCGTCGGCGTCGGCGAACTCACCGTCGATGTAGAGTCGGTTCTGGATCGATGGGGTGGCGGTCACGAGACCTCAGCGCCTAGAAGTCGACCGGCCAGGGCTTGAGCTCGCCGCGCTCGTAGCGCTGGGGCAGATCCGCGGTCGCGTTCTCCCAGACCAGCAGCATCGAGCGTTTCTTCGAGAAGCCCTGGTGGCGGATGTCGGCCGGCATCGCTGCGACGTCGCCCGCCTTCATGGTCAGCCGCGCGCGCGGGCGCCCGGTCTCGCGATCGGCGACCTCCCAGGTGATCTCGTCGGACAGCTGCATGAACCACTCGACGCGATCGTTGCCGTGAATGATCGGCAGGATGTACTCCTCGGTCGTCGGGCAAAACAGGCTGCGCCCGCACACCGACGTCACCGACGGGTTCCAGGTGACGTCCGAGCGCGACAGGTATTTGAACAGGTTGAGCGCGTGCAGCTCGTTCTCGAAGCCCGGCTCGGCGCGGATCTCCGGCTCGCCCTGGTCGACGTCGGCGAACGCGCGATTCACCGGGAAGCCGGCGGCGTCGGTGCGCAGCGGCGAGTCGCCCTCGATGCCGGTCATGCGCTTGGTGGCCACGCGGAAGCGATCGATCGCCGCCAGGTTGCTGCCGTTCTTCTCGCCGAAGGGGCTGCCCTGGACCTCGGCGGGCGCGGCGAACGGATCGAATCCGGCGTTGACCCAGTCGGCGAGGATCTCCTTGAACTTTGCCATCGCCGTCGGACTGTCGAACGCCTCGACGTAGGAGAGGCCCGCGCCGTGGATCGCCTCGTTGTAGCGGCCGGCGAACAGCTCGACGCGGCCGTAGAGGTTGCGTGTGCCGAAGACCGCGTCGAAGTTGACCAGGCCATAGAAAAAATTCCACGCGACGTCGCGCATGATCGCGCGCAGGAACGCGTCGGCGCTCATGGTGTGCGACTGGCGCTTGCCCTTGGCGGCGACCCCGCCGCCGGAAGCGACAGGCCAGGTCACGGTGACGAAGTACTCGTCGCGCGCGAACATGAACTCGCCCAGCTGGAACGTCCGGTAACCGGCAATCTTCTCGCCGGTGGTCTTGGCGGAAGCTTCGTGAGTCGTCTGGACCTGCGGATTGGCGGCCATGGCATCCCTCCTAGCGGAAACAGATCTCGGCCCACTTCTCGACGGTCAGATCGCCCTTCAGCGTCTGCTGGATCATCGCCGACGGGCGCGCGGCGTTGAATCGATAGGCGGCGCCGACCGGCAACAATGCCTGGTGCCCGCGCTTGAGGTGGATCGTCCCCATCCGCTTGCCGTCGGGCTCGCCGGCGAGCAGCACGGTCCCCGGCTTCGGGGCGTTGTCCGGACCAGCCGCGGGCGCGTTCGCCAGCTTGACCAGCTCGACCTCGACCTCGCCATCGAGGACCACGACGAACTCGTCGTGCGCGCAGGTCATCCAGCGCGAGCGCCCCTCGGCGCGGATCGCCTCGATGACGTACTCGAGATTCTTCGCGACCGCGGTCTTCTCGTAGGGCTTCGCCTTGCCGACGACCTCGAACACGTTCGAGTAGACGTAGTGCTTGGGATCGTCGTTGATGATCTCGATCGTCCCCTTTTCGTGCTTGTCGAGCGAACCGAACACCGTGCGATAGGTCGTCATGTCCGTACCTCGAGTAGGGAGATGAGCCGCCGAGGGCGTGGGGCGGGATCGCCGTGGAGGTCAGATACTCCCACAGCGAACGAAAACGGCAAGCCGGAGAGCGTCGGCGTATTCTCCGGTGCGTGAAAGCGATCGTCGTCAGCCGGTTTGGTGGGCCCGAGGTTCTGGAGCTCCGGGAAGTGCCGGCGCCCGTACCGACGCGCGGCGACGTGCGCGTGCGGGTGCGTGCGACGGCGGTCAACCGCGCCGACCTGCTCCAGCGCGCCGGGTTCTATCCGGCGCCGCCCGATTCGCCGCAAGACATCCCCGGCCTGGAGTTTGCGGGCGAAATCGACGCCGTCGGCGAGGGCGTGACCGAATGGACGCCCGGTGATCGGGTCGTGGGCCTGTGCGGCGGCGGCGCCTACGCCGGGGCGGTCGTGGTCCCGAGCCGCACAGTGGCGCGCCTGCCCGCCGGGATGGCGTTCACCGACGGTGCCGCGATCCCTGAAGCGTTCATCACCGCCTGGGACGCAATGGTCGTCCAGGCGCGCCTCACCGCCGGGGAACGCGTGTTGGTTCAGGCTGCGGGCAGCGGCGTTGGAACCGCGGCGATCCAGATCGCGCGCGCCGTGGGCGCGCGCGTGATCGGCACCAGCCGGTCGCCCGCGAAGCTCGAGCGGCTGCGCCCGCTGGGCCTCGACGACGCGGTCGCGATCGACCGCGCCGGCCGGTTCGCGGCGCCGGTCATGCAAGCGACCGGCGGCGCAGGCGCCGACGTGGTGCTCGAGCTGGTCGGCGGCGCCCACCTCGCCGAAGATCTGGCCTGCGTCGCACTGCGCGGGCGAATCGTGCTCGTGGGCATGATGGCTGGCACCACCGCCGAGCTGGATCTGCGCGCGATCTTGAGCCGGCGCATTCAGATCACGGGCACGATGCTCCGCTCGCGGCCGCTCGAGGAGAAGATCGCGGCGGTGCAGCAGCTGGCACGCCACCTGATGCCGCTCTTCGAGCGCGGCGCGCTGCGCCCGATCGTCGACCGTGTGCTGCCGCTCGCGCAGGCCAGCGAGGCGCACGCGTACCTCGCATCCAACGACAGCTTCGGCAAGGTGGTGCTGTCGGTCGACTGAGGGGACCCGGCGCCGTTCACGCGCGGCCGCTCGCCGGCGAAGATTTGCGAGCGCGCGTGTTTCGTTGTGTCATGCGCCAATGGAGTTCCTCTTGGTCGTCTACGGCACCGAGCGCGACGTGCTGATTGACGGCGTCCCCGCCGGGCTCACCAACCACCTGATCACACTCGCACCGGGGGCGTACACCATCTCGCTCGATGGCGACAAAGACTTCACGCCCGTCGAGCGGGAGATCCTGGTCACGGGCACCTCTCCCTTGAAGCCGATGAGGGTCGAATTTGCTTAGCCCGGGCCGGAGAGAACCGCGCGGCGTCGCATTCGTCGCCGCCGGCGTCATCGTCATTGCCATCTCCGGCCTGACCGGCTGCGCGCACTACCCGTTGACCACGCCTCTGCCGCCGCAGAAGCCGGCCGCGCGCTACGCGTTCGAGCAGATCCCCTCGACCGGCGCCGACGACGATCTGTTCGTCTGCCTGACGTTCTCGGGCGGCGGCACGCGGGCGGCAGCGTTCTCTTACGGTGTGCTGCAGAAGCTACGCGACACCTCGATCGTGCGCGCAAAGGACGGCCGCCACGAGACGCTGCTCGACGAGGTCGACTGCATCTCGTCGGTGTCGGGCGGCTCGTTCACCGCTGCGTACTACGCGCTCTTCGGCGCGCGCATCTTCCAGGACTATCGCAGCATCTTCCTCGACCGTAACGTCGAGGGCGAGCTCTTCTGGAGCGCGGCCAACCCGCTCAACTGGCCGCGCCTGCTCTCTCCCTACTTCAGCCGGATCGATCTCGCCGCCGAGCTCTACGCGAACACGATCTTCCAGAACAAGACCTACGCCGATCTGCTCGCTGGCGCGCACCGGCCGTTCATCATCCTGAACGGGACCGATCTGGCCACCGGCGACGGGTTCGAGTTCACGCAGGATCAATTCGATCTGATCGGCTCGGATCTCGCGGCGCTCCCGATCGCGCGGGCGGTCGCCGCCTCTTCGGCGTTCCCATTCCTGCTGACGCCGATCACCTTCAGCAACCACACAACGCCGGGCTGGTACACTGCGCCGCCGGGTTTGAAGCACGCCGCCGGCGACTACTACATCGACCGCCGCCGGTACATGTGGGCGAGCCATCAGTCGACCTACCTCGACAAGGGTGCGACCCCCTATGTACACGTCATGGACGGTGGGCTCGCCGACAATATCGGGCTGCGCGCGCTGGAGCGGCAGCTGGTGGACCCGACCGGGTTCGTCGCGCGCCGCTATAACCTCGCCAAAGCGTCGAAGGTGATCTTCATCGTCGTCGATTCGAAGGCGGGCGAGCCGGCCACCTACAACAAGAGCGAGTCAGCGCCCGGCCTGGCCGACGTCGCTTTCAAGACCGCCACGACCAGCATGGACAATTTCAGCGCAGAGACCATCGAGTTCCTGCGCGACCGCCAGCGCGAGCTGGATCAGGCGCGGCAGGACGTCGAGGTGTGCAAGCAGCTCGCGCGAACGCCGAGCGACTGCCCCAGCTTCGCGGCGCCGGCCGAGATTGAGGTCGTTGACGTCAACCTCGAGGCGATCGCCGATCCAGCGCGGCGCACGCAGCTGCTGTCGATCGGCACCAATTTCTCGCTGCCCAGCACCGATGTCGATCTCCTGATCGCGGCCGCCAGCGACCTGCTCGATCAGAACCCCGCTTTCCAGAAGCTGCTGGCGGCGCTGCGCTCGGCAACCGCCGGCGCGCCTTAGTTCTGCGCCTGGGCGCTGCGCCGATAGACGGTGAAGGACGCCGTCTCGCTCGCCTGCGGGTAGGGCCACTTCGCGCTCAGGTCGGTGAGAAAATGGACGGCGATGCCAGTTCGCCGTTCAATAGGGCGCCATGGCGTTCGAGGGCGACGTCGCGACGTTCCCGGTCGGCGATCTGCTCGCCTGGCTGGCGCAGCGTCGCGCGACCGGGGTCCTCAGCCTCACGCGTCGGCTGACGGCGCGGCGATTTCACCTGCGGGCCGGACAGGTGCGCCTGGTCAGCTCGTCGGAGCAGGAGATGCTGCTCGGCCAGATGTTGATCGAGCGCGCGCTGCTGGGCCCGGACGCGCTGGCCGAGACGCTGGCCTCGCGCGGCCGTTCGCGCGCGCGACTCGGGCGCCTGCTCGCGCGCGGCGGCCTGGTGACGCCGGCCCAGCTGCAGGCGATCCTGGCCGAAAAGACGCGCCGCCTGCTCGCGGACGCGATCACCTGGGACGAGGGTCGCTTTTTCTACGAGGCCGCTGACGAACCGGCCGCCGCGTCCGAGCGGCGACGGCGCACGCGCAGCGAGGACCAGCGGGCCGTGGCGGTCGTCGTCGATCTGGCCACGGCGCTCGAGCAGATCCGCCGCGACGCCGCCGAGCATCGCGCGGCCAAGGACGGCAACGGCGACGTTGCGACCGACGGCTACCTCGACATCGACGACGCCGACGTCGTCGAGACCGTGCTCGCGACCGGGGCCGCGGGCGACGAGACCGGCGACGACGCACCCGACGACGACGCGAGCCGGACCCACTGACACCCGGCCGCCGCCGTCCGAGGCGATTCTGGTAGAGTCGCGCGGCGCGCGAGATGAAGGACGCCACCTTAGCCCTGCCGTCCCGCGGACGCGCGCGACCCGCGCCCTCGGAAGAGCGTATCTCCTCCATCGACGTGCTGCGCGGCGTGGCCGTGCTGGGCATCCTGCTCATCAACATCGAGGACTTCGGCCTGCTGCACTCGAACAAGAGCGCCGCCGGAACCGAGTGGGTCGGTGTCTTCGTCCCGGCCCACCTCAGCCACGCGGCGATCGCGGCGTGGGTCGCGCTGCGCACAATTTTCGAGGGGAAGATGCGCGCGATCTTCTCGATGCTGTTCGGCGCGGGTGTGGTCCTGCTGACCTCGCGGCTCGAACGGCGCGACGACGGCACGCGCGTCGCCGATATCTATTACCGGCGCACGCTGTGGCTGCTCGCGATCGGCGTCGCGCACGCCTACCTGCTCTGGGAGGGCGACATCCTCTACAGCTACGCGATGTGCGGGCTCTTTCTCTTCCCGTTCCGCCACCTCGCTCCGCGCCGCCTGATCCTGCTCGGCGCGCTCGCGCTCGCTATCTCGGCCCCGCGCGCCGCCGCCGTCGCCGTCCACCGCGGTGATCTGCGCGCGCGGGCCGCCACCGCGAGCGCCGACAAGGCGGCGGGCAAGACGCTCACCAAGGCGCAAGACGACGCGATCGACGACTGGGAGGGGATCACCGACGACTACCAGCCCGACGCCGAAACCCTGCGCGAGATGAACGCCGACTACCACGCCGGCTACGGGCACCTGTTCCTGCGCCGCGCGCAGCTCGTGCGCTACGTCGAGTCTTCGGACTTCTATGGCTGGGCCTTCTTCGACAGCATCGGGATGATGCTGATGGGCATGGGCCTCCTGCAGCTGGGCGTCTTCAGCGCCGCGCGCTCGCGCGGCTTCTATCTGGCGATGATCGCGATCGGCTACGGGCTCGGGCTGCCGATCGGCGCCGCGGCCAGCTACGGCTTCTACGTCAACCGCTTCGATCCGGTGAAGGTCGTGTGGCTGACCGCCGCCTACGATCCCGCGCGCGTCGCGGTCGCGTTCGGCCACATCGGCGTGGTGATGCTGATCGTGAAGTCGAGCCGCCTCCCGTGGCTCACGCGCACGCTCGCCGACGTCGGGCGCATGGCGCTGACCAGCTATCTCGGTGCGACGCTGATCTGCACGACGCTGTTCAACGGCTACGGCCTCGGCCTGTTCGGCTCGCTGCGCCGGCACCAGCTGTACCTGGTGGTGCTGGGCATCTGGATCGCTCAGCTCGTTTTTAGCCGCCTGTGGCTGCGGCGCTTCCACTTTGGACCGGTCGAATGGCTCTGGCGCTCGCTGACCTACTGGCGACGCCAGCCGCTCTCACGCTCACATGGTGTGGGCGCGGTGGCGCGGGACGCTGGTACTGGCTGACCCGCGCGACAGGAACTCCGCGCCCACGGTCACGCCCCAGAAGGGAACGTACTCGTCGGCGAAGCGCGGCGTGATCGTCTGGCCAGTGTCGGGATCCTTGCTGGGCGTGAAGTTGGTCCAGGCCCAGCCGACCTTCAGCCCCACGTAAAAGACGTCGTTGAGCGCGTAGTAGAGCGTGGCGGTGCCGAGCACGTCGAACATGTTGTCGCGTACGACGCTCAGATCGGATTGGAGGATCTTCATACCCGCGCCGAATTGCAGCTCCAGCTCGACGCGCTCGCCGAAATCGAAGCGCTTCTCGAAGCGCGGGTTGATGTATCCCTGGCTGCCCTCGACCGCCTCGAGCGGGCCTTTGCGAAATCCGGCGATGTAACCGAGGTAGAGAAACGCGAGGTGGCGATAGCGCGGCTCCACCGACAGCGAGAAAAAATACGGCGCGCTGGTACCCACCAGGCGGGCCTCGGCCCCGGGATAGCCGACGACCGCGACCTCGGCCTCGACGCCGAAGCGCTCGCGCCGCGCAAAGGCATAACTCGCGAACAGGTCCTGCTCGGCGCCCAGGCCGGCGGCCACGTTCGACACCAGGTTGTCGCCGCTGATCTGGTTGGCGGCGGCATAGCCGATCGAGAAGCCGGTCTGCGGGACAGTCCAGATGATGCGCGGCCTCTCGACCCACTTCTGCTCGCCCTGCCCCTCCGACTGAAACACGTTGTAGCCGCGAAAGACGTAGGCCGAGAGCAGATCGATGCTGAGCTCGAATTCGGGCTGCAGGCCGCGGCTCGCGGCGGCCCCGCGCGCGACCGGCCCCTCAACCAGGTCGAAGGGCTCGTTGTATTCCTCGAGCGCGGGAATGAGCGCGCGGGCGGGCCGGGCCGGTCCCAGCAGGCCCAGCGCCACCGTCAGCCCAACGACCGCAGCAGGCGCCCTGCGCCTGCTGGGAATCACAGCGATTGCTCCAACCAGGCTACGTCGCGGGCCACTTCGGGGGCCACGCCCGCAACCGGCGCCTCGGCGGCGACCGGCGGCATCGCGACCGGGCGCGCTGCCTCGGCGGTCGGGATGCCGAGCCAGCGCGTCTCTGCTGCCAGCGTCTCGCCCTTCATCAACAGCGACAGCGGGCCGACCAACGACCCGTCCTTCATCTCGGTGTCGTACAGCACCACCGCCATGTTGCCGACGGTGCAGCGATCGCCGATCTGAACGATCGAAGCCTTCATGATCCGATCCTCGAACAGGTGGTTCTGAATCACGGCGCCTGCGTTCAGCGCCGCGCCGTGACCAATCTGGACCAGATCGAACTCCGAGAACAGCGTGGTCTCCAGGTAGACATCGCGCCCGATCTTGCACCCGAGCATGCGCAGCCAAGGAGCCACGAACGGCGTACCCAGCAGCAACGTCAGCACTGGCGCCGCCACCGACTCGTACGTTCCGTTGAGCGCTTCGTTGAGCCACACGAACATCGACCAGAGCGGCTGCATCGTGGGTACGAACGTACCGATCAAAGTCAGCTTCACCGCAACCACGGACAACAACGCGGCCGCGGACAGCCCGATCTCGATCAGCGGCACGCTGAGCAGCCACAACCCCAGCGACAGCCGATCGTGCGTGGCCGAGGCCAGCGCCGAGAACGCGACGAGCACCCCGGTGACGATGGTGGCCGGCAGCACGATGCGCAGCGCATCGACCAGCAGGCGCTGTGCGATCAACTTGCGCGTCGGCTCGTGCGTCACGGCACGATTGAACCCGCCCACGCGCGGCCGCCGCGGCAGCGCGAAGCTGGGCGAGCCGAGCCACTCGGTCCCGTCGGGCGTGCGCGCGTTCGCGGTCGGCGGCGCGGACAGGCAGCCGAGCAGGCAGTCGTTGCCCAGGCTCGCGCCCACCGGCAGGATCGCGCCGTTGCCGACGAAGCTGCGGCGACCGATGCGGCTCTCGGCGAGCTCGAGCAGGCCGCGGTGAATCCGGTTGCCGCCGATCATCGACCCATCGGCGAAGAAGCTCTGCGCGCCGATGTGCGTCAGCTTGGGCGAGATCTGCGACACCGTCGAGATCTCGGCGCGCCGCCCGATGCGCGCACCCAGCATCCGCAGCCAGGCCGGCAGGTAGATCGTCGTATAGATCGGCCGCGCGATCGTGCGCGACAGCTGCATCAGCAGATCCGAGCACCATTTCCGCACGTAAAAGAGGCTGTCGACGCGGTAGACGCCTGGCTCGACCGACGGCAACACCAGGTGGTTGAGCACCACCAGCCACAGGCAGAAGACCGCGATCGTCAGCGTACCGGCCGCGGGGATCGCCGCCAGCACCCAGCCGAGCCGGTGCGAGTCCTCGGCGAGCGAGATCAGCATCCAGCCCGGCACCACCGTCGGCAAGAGCGCGATGAAGAGCCCGGCATACGCGAGCAGCTGCAGCGCGCCCAGCATCGCCCAGCGACGGCGCAGCGGCGCGCGATCGCGGGCCATGGCCAGCGAAGGCAGGCGCACCTCGGCCGGTTGCGCCGGCGATCCGCGACGCGCCTCGCCGGCCGGGATGCGCGTGTCGTCGGGCAGCAGCGATTGATCGTCGAGCCGCGTATCGTCGCTCATCCAAGCGTCGAGCCCGACCGCCGCGTGCGTGCCGACGTAGCAGCGGCTACCGATGTCGACGGATCCGATATGGAGCATCCCGTCCTCGACGCGGTAGCCGAGGATCTGGGTCTCGGCGCCGATGCTGGTGTCGTCGCCGATGCGCAGCAGATCGAACGCGCCGAAGAACGGCGTCGAGATGGTGCACCCGCGCCCGACCTTGGCGCCTAGCGCGCGAAGATAGACCGCCAGGAAGGGCGTGCCGCAAAGATACCCGGAGCCGGAGATCAGCTGAAATCGCCGCGCGAGCCAGAAACGCACGTAGTACCAGCTCCGCAACCGGTATGCGCCAGGGCGATAGCGTCCGATCAGGATCCACTTTGCCGCGATGCTGAGCAACAGCAACGCCGGCCAGATGCCGGTGAGCACCAGCAGCGACAGACCGACGCACGAGCCGGCCGACAGACGTCCGGCGCGCCAGGCGGCCGCGGCAAAGTAAATGCCGTAGTACGGCAGCGCCATGACCGCGTAGACCAGATAGAGGCCGAGCGCCTGCGCGCCCGCGAACGCTGCTCGCACGGCGCGCGCCGTGACCCCGAGCGACGGCCCCGCGGGCGCAGCGTCGCTCTCGATCGCGGGAGGGGCCGGCGCGCGCACCCGCTCTCGTGCCCGGCCCGCGCCCTTCGCGCGCAGGTGCACCGCCAGCGCCGCGATCGTCGGGTGGTTGTAGACGTCGCGGATCGCCACCTCGACGCCCAGGGCCTTGCGCAGCTCGGACACCAGCTGCGCCGCCAGCAGCGAGTAACCGCCCAGAGCCAGGAAGAAGTCGTCATCGATCGAGATCGCCTCGTTGCGCAGCACGCGTGCGTAAGTGGCCAGCAGATCCGCCTCCAACGCGTCACTGGGCGCGCGCATCGCGCGATCGGTCCGCACCAGCGCCGCCTGCGGCCTCGGCAAACGCTTGCGGTCGACCTTGCCGCTCGGCAGGGTCGGGAACGCCTCGAGCACGTCGAGGGACGCCGGCACCATGTACGCGGGCAGCCGCGCGGTCAGGTTCGCCAGCAAGCGGTTGCGATCGATCCCCGCCGCGAGATCCCGCGCGACCACGTAGGCCGCCAGCGTCGGAGGGCCGTCGGGCGCGCCATCCCCGTTGACTGCGATGACCGCGGCCGCGCGGATCGCCTCGTCCTCGACGAGCACGCTCTCGATCTCCGACAGTTCGATGCGGTAGCCGCGCACCTTGACCTGGTTGTCGAGCCGTCCGTGAAACAACAGGTCGCCGGCGCGGTCGACGCTGACCAGGTCACCGGTGCGGTAGGCGCGCGTGCCCGGCGCGCCCGAGCCGACCGGCAGCGGCGCGAACCGCTCCTCGGTGAGCTCGCGCTGTCCCAGGTAGCCTCGCGCGAGGCACGGGCCGGTGATGAACAGCTCGCCGCGCTCGCCGTGCGCGACCGCGCGCCCCTCCTCGTCGAGGATGTGCACGCCGTAGCCGTGCAGCGGACGGCCGATCGTGACCGGCCGCCCGGGCGTGCACGCGGCGACGGTGGTGTTCACCGTGGTCTCCGTCGGACCGTAGACGTTCAGCATGCGCCGGCCCGGCGTCGCCCAGCGCGCGACCGCCTCGGGCGGGCAGCGCTCGCCGCTGACGATCAGCAGCCGCACCGACGGCAGAGTGTGCGTCATCATCGCCAGCGAGGTCGGCACCGTCGAGAACACCGTGACGTTGCCGCCAGCGACCAGCAGCGCCAGATCGTCGCCGAAGCGTGCGGCGCCCCGATCCGGGACCACCAGCGCGGCGCCGTTCGAGAACGCCATCCACATCTCCTCGACCGAGCCGTCGAAGCCCAGTGAGAATCCCTGGAACACGCGGTCCCGCTGGTTCAGCTGCACGACTTCGTTGAAGGCATGCACGAACTCGACGACGTTGCGGTGCTCTGCCATCACACCCTTGGGGCGCCCCGTCGAGCCCGACGTGTAGAGCACGTAGCAAAGATCCGATGGCGAGACGCCGGTCTGCTCCGGCGACAGGCGCATGGTCGACAACGCCTGCCACGGCTGGCAGGGATCGTCGACGGCGACCACGCTCGCGCCCGCCGCGTCGACGACGCCGAGGGCCTCGGCGCCGAGCTTGCCCTCGCTGACCACGGTGGTGATCGAGGCGTCGGCCAGGATGTGTCGGATCCGCTCCGGCGGATGCGTCGGATCGAGCGGCAGATACGCCGCGCCCGCTTTCAGGATCGACAGGATGGCGAGGATGGCATCGGGCGAGCGCTCGACCATCAGGCCGACCAGCTCACCGGTCGCGACACCGCGGCTTCTCAGATGGCGCGCGAGCTGATTCGCGCGCTCCTCGACTTCCGCGTACGACATTGCAGCGTCGCCGCAAACAATCGCGGGCGATTCCGGGTGGCGGTCCACCTCGCGCTCGAACAGGTGATGCAGACAGGACACTCGACCTCCGGGGGGCTCGGAACGGGCGTGGTCACTCTTAGGTCAGGGCCTGCCGACGAAAAACCTAGGCCATGCAGGGCTCTAGGCTTGTACCCCCAACACCCACAAAGCAGTCAGAACAGGCGAAGATTTTGCCGGGTACGGGAACTAATATGTGGGAAGATCACGGTTCGTGGATCGCCCCGAGGAATTCGGCGAACCCGATCGTGACTGGCATCACCAACCAGCCTCGCCGGGCGATTCGCGCACCCTCGCGCGCCGCTTCGGCGCCCCGGCGCCGTCAGTTGATCTTGACGCTGCCGCCCTTGATCCGGTTCACGCCCTTGGCGTGGGTCTCGACGTAGGCGCCGCGCAAGATCAACTT
>Ga0265342_10003275_pt1 | contig 13426 bp, 9 predicted proteins | sample 4CB327metaG_FD_203125 | JGI IMG/M metagenome (GOLD analysis project Ga0265342, IMG submission 203125) | Rhizosphere microbial communities from Carex aquatilis grown in University of Washington, Seatle, WA, United States - 4-CB3-27 metaG | ecosystem: Host-associated > Plants > Roots > Rhizosphere...
CTCTCAAGCTGATCACTGACACGGGCATCAACTCCACCGCGAAGTTCCCGGTGGACACCGCCAAGCAGTTCGTCCCCGTCTCGCCGGAGGGCGGTGTGATCGGCGACGGCATCCTGTTCCGCGAGTCCGAGGAGGAACTCACCTTCGTCGGCCGGGCCCCGGTCGCCAACTGGCTGCTTTACCAGGGGTCGCAGGGCTACAACGTCGACATGGTGCTCGACCCCAGGTCACCGTCCCGGCCCTACGGCAAGGTGGTGACCCGCAAGGTCTGGCGGTTCCAGATCCAGGGCCCGAACGCGTGGCCGGTGATCGAGAAGCTCAACGGCGAGCCGATGGAGCAGGTCAGGTTCTTCCGTATGGGCTGGATGAACATCGCGGGCGAGAAGGTCCGCACGCTGCGGCACGGCATGGCCGGCGCACCGGGCCTTGAGGTCTGGGGCCCGTACCAGTCGTACGACAAGATCCGCGACGCGATCCTCGAGGCGGGCCGCGAGTTCGGGCTCGAGCCCTGCGGCGCGCGCGCCTACTCCTGCAACACGCTGGAGTCCGGCTGGATCCCCTCGCCGCTTCCGGCCATCTACACCGCGCCCGGGCTGCGCGGCTACCGCGAGTGGCTCGGCGCGGACTCCTACGAGGCGACCAACGCGATCGCCGGGTCGTTCATGTCCGACGACATCAAGGACTACTACACCAACCCGTGGGACCTCGGCTACGGGTCCTTCGTGAAGTTCGACCACGACTTCATCGGGCGCGACGCGCTCGAGGCGCTCGACCCCGCGGTGCAGCGGCGCAAGGTGACCCTCGCCTGGAACGCCGAGGACCTGGGCCAGGTCCTCGCCTCACCGCTCGGCCCCGGCCCCGGCTACCAGTTCTTCGACCTGCCGAACGCGAACTACGGCTCGTCCAACTTCGACTCGGTGACGGACTCGGGCGGCAAGGTCGTCGGGCTGTCCATGTTCACCGGGTACTCGGCGAACGAACGGTCCGGGCTGTCGCTCGCCACCGTCGACCCCGACGTGCCGATCGGCGCCGAGGTCAAGGTCATCTGGGGCGAGCCGGGCGGCGGGTCGAAGAAGACCACCGTGCAGCCGCACGAGCAGGTCGCCGTCCGCGCGGTCGTCTCGCCCGCACCGTACTCGAAGGTCGTTCAGGAGAGCTACCACCGCGGCTGGCGCTCGCAGGCCTGAGCGGATATCCGCTGACGCGACCGCCCCGCCAGGCCGGTTCGGGGCGGTCGCGCCTTTGCGGCGTTCGGCGTTCCGGGAGGGGATCGCGGGGCCGACGGGCTTAGTGGTGGCCGCCTGCCGCGCCGCCGCCGTGCGCGGCGTGAGCCGCCGCGTCGGTCGCGGCGGAGACGGCGGCGTCGGTGGCCGCGCTGACCGCCGCGTTGACCGCCGCGTCGGTGGCGGCCTGGACGGCCGCGTCCATCGCCGCCCGGGTGGCCGCGTCCATGGCCGCCCTGCTGGCCGCGTCGGCAGCGGCCGCCGACGCGTTGTCCGCCGCGTTGATCGCCGCGGCCGACGCCGGGTCGCGCTTGCCCGCCTCCCGCAGCCGCTTGCGCGCGGCGCTGCCGGCCCGGCCGGGGAAGGCGACGAGGGCCACGCCGGACGCGGCCGCCAGCCCGGCGAGCGCGGCCTGCTCCTGGCCGACGGGCCCGGTAGCGGCGGCGACCGCCTCGAGCCGGGCCCGCGCCGCGGCCGCCCGGGCGGTGTCGGTGACCAGCCAGCGGGTCACCGGGATGAAGCCGAGCCGGGTGCCGCGCTCCTCGCGGATGGTGCCGGCGGCGGCCGCCCGCGCCAGGTAGAGGTGGACAAGCCCGGGCCGGTGGCGCGCCACCCAGGCCTTGGCGGCCGGCCCGCGCCGCCCGCCGGCCATGCTGGCCAGGGCCGCGTCAAGCAGCTCATCGCCGGTCGGCGTGGTGTCGAGCACCACGATGCGGCCACGGGTGATGTCGACCCGGCGGGCGGCGGCGAGCCGCACCAGCTCGGCGCCGGACACCCCGAACCGCAGGTGTGCCGGGAGGGCAAGGGTGCCGTCAGGGCGCACGGCAAGCAGCAGGAGGTCGTCGCACAACTCGTCCATGCCGGTGACGGTACCGGCGATGGCGCCCACGCAACCCCGCGCTGGCGCGGGGTTGCGTCGCGGGCGGCGATCAGCGGGCGGCGGGCGACGGGCGGGGTTAGCGCGAGGCGCCGCCGCGGGCGGCGATCAGCTCGAGCTGGCCGGATACCCAGTCGTGCACGTCGTGCGTGCGGACCTGCTCGGCCATGGCGGCCATGGCCTGCTGCCTGGCCTCCAGCGGCAGCGCAAGCGCCTGCTCGATTCGGTAGGAAAGTCCCTCCACGTCGAACGGGTTGCACGGCACGGCCTCCGACAGCTCGACGGCGGCGCCGGTGAACTCGCTGAGGACCAGGACGCCGCTGCTCCCGTGGGCCTGCTGCACGGTGACGTACTCCTTGCAGACCAGGTTCATGCCGTCGATGAGCGGGGTGACGAGCAGCGCGTCGGCGAACGCGTAGTACGCCGCGAGCTGCTGCGGCGAAAGCCCCCGGTACAGGTAGTGCACCGGCACGTCGGCGCCCGGCTCGGTGTACATGCCGTTGATCCGCCCGACGTGCCGCTCCACGGTGCTGCGCAGCTGCCGGTACTCGGGCACGTCGTCCCGGCTCGGCACGGCCAGCTGCAGGAACGCGAGGCTGGTGCGCAGCTCCGGGTTCCGCTCAAGCAGCATCTCCACCGCGAGCAGCCGCTCGATGATGCCCTTGGTGTAGTCGAGCCGGTCCACGCCGAGGACCACGGTGCGCCCGCTGAACTGCTCCGTGAGCGCCTCGATGCCCGTCTTCACCTCGGGGTCGGCGGCGAACGCGGCGAACTCCCCCGCGTCGATGGAGATGGGCGCCGTGGACGTGGTCACCGCCCGGCCGTCCGGCAGCACGACCGACGGCCCGCGCACCTCGACGCCGGAGTCACCGAGCTGGCGGGCGACCGACCAGAGGAAGTTGTGGCGGTACTCGTCGGTGTGGAACGAGATCACGTCCGCGCCGAGCAGGCCCCACAGCACCTGGTCCCGCCAGGGCAGCCGGGCGTAGATGTCCGGCGACGGCCACGGCACGTGCAGGAAGAACCCGACCGGCGCCTCCGGCCGATGGTTGCGGATGAGCTCGGGCACCAGCATCAGGTGATAGTCGTGCACCCAGGTGATCCCGTCCGGGTACTCATCGACGGCGGTCATCGCCCGGTCCGCGAAGACGCGGTTGACGTCCTGGTAGGCGCGCCACCAGGAGCGCTCGAAGCGCGGCTTCTCGATCGCGTTGTGCAGCAGCGGCCACATCGTGGCGTTGGCGAAGCCGCGGTAGTAGTCGCGGACCTGCGCGGCGGACAGCCCGACTGGCAGCAGCCGGACCTCAGAGTCCGGCAGCCTCGCCGGCATGCCCTTGCTGCCGCCGTCCCAGCCGGCCCAGGCGCCCGGGTGGGTGGCCATCACCGGCCGCAGCGCGGTGACCAGGCCGCCGGGCGAGAGCTCCCAGCCGTTGTCGCCGTGCTGCAACGGCAGCCGGTTGGCGACGGCGATTACCGGCCTGTCCTGTTTCACTGCGCTGTCCTGCCCACGGCTTGCTCGCTACCCAGGTCGACGGCCCTGAACCACTCAGGGTGCGTGGTACGCCTCACAACGCCCTTCTTGTCACTTCAGCTTCCATGCAGATCACTCGCCCCGGCCAGTCGTTATTGACGGATGACGATCTACTGCGGCATACGATGTTGACGTGGTTGCCGTTGCCCGTGTCACCGAGCCTGCGGCCGAGGAGGTCGCGCGCGCGCACTACGGGTTCTCCGGGAGCGCGCAGCGCCTGGCGGCCGAGCACGACGACGTATTCCGCATCGTGGCCGGCGACGGGTCGTCGCGACTGCTGCGGGTCAGCGTCACCACGCCGCGCAGCGGGCCGGCCGACGGGGTCTCGCTGCAGGCGGCCATCTTGCTGCACCTCGCGTCGGCCGCGCCGCGACTGCCGGTGCAGCGGGTCATCGCCTCGCTCGACGGCCGGCCCGAGGTGCTGCTGGCCGGGGCGGTGCCCGGCGACGCGGCGCCTGGTGAGGCCGGGCCGCCCCGACTGGCCCGGATGACGTCCTGGCTGGACGGCGACCCGCTCGGCAAGGAAACCGTCGGCCACGACCTGCGCACGGACATCGGCGCCACCCTGGCCAGGCTGAGCCTGGCGTTGCGCGGGTTCAGCCACCCGGACGCGCGGCGGACCCACTGGTGGGACCTGCAGCAGCTGGGCAGGCTGCGGCCGCTCCTCGGCGACCTGCCGCCAGACGGCGTGCTCCCCGAGGTCCGCGCGGCGCTCGACGCCGGCGGCCTGCCCGCGAGCGACGGGCGAGGCGGGGCAGACAGGCACGGCGGGGCGGGCGGGCTAAGCAGAGCGCTCGGTGACTCCCTGGACCACTTCGACGCGGTGGTCCGGCCACGGCTGGCCCGGGTGCCTGTGCAAGTCATCCACACCGACTTCCACGGGCTCAACCTGCTCGGCGACGGGGAGCGGATCACCGGGATCCTCGACTTCGGCGACGCGCTCGCCGGCCCGGTCGCGATGGACGTCGCGGTGGCGGCCTGCTACCAGCTCGGCGCGGGCGCGGACCCGCTCGCGCCCGCGCTGGACGTCGTCGCCGGGTACCACGCCGTCGACCCGCTCAACCGCGCGGACCTGGAGCTCGCGGCGGAGTTCATCGTGGCGCGGGTCGTCGCGCGGATCATCGTGTCGCAGTGGAACGCGCTGCGCGAGCCCGCCAACCGCGGCTACCTGCTGCGGCGCACGCCCCAGGCCATCGAGCACTACACCGCGCTGCGGCGGGTAGGCACCGACGAGATCGCCGCCCGGCTGCGGGCGGCCTGCCCATGAGAGACGCCTGCCCATGAGAGAGACGTGCGAGGTAGACCAGTGACCGGGCCAGGGCCTGTGAAGGACACGAGCGAGGGGGACCAGTGACCGAGCCAGCGCCTGTAATGGTTAACGCCTTCGATGGCTCGCACGCCGCGAGCCTGCCGCCCGGCCCCCGGGACCTGGTCCGCCGCCGGGAGACCGCGCTGGGCAGCGCGTACCGGCTGTTCTACGCCTCCCCGGTCGAGCTCGTCCGCGGCGCCGGCGTCTACCTGTACGACCCGGCGGGCGAGGCGTACCTCGACGCGTACAACAACGTGCCGTCGGTCGGTCACTCGCACCCGCACGTCACCGAGGCGGTGACCCGGCAGCTCGGCACGCTCAACACGCACACCAGGTACCTGACGGAGGGCGTTGTCGGTTACGCCGAGCGGCTGCTCGCCGCCCACGACCTCAGCGCGCCCGCGCGCGCGATGTTCACCTGCACCGGCAGCGAGGCGAACGACCTGGCGCTGCGGATCGCCCGGCGGCGCACCGGCGGCACCGGGGTGATCGTCACCGCCAACGCCTACCACGGGGTCACCGCCTCGCTCGCGGAGCTGTCCCCGAGCCTGGGGCCGAACGTCCCGCTCGGCCGGGACGTCCGGGTGGTGCCCGCGCCGGCCGCCGGGGTGAACTTCACCGCCGCGGTCGCCTGGGCCATCGCGGACCTGGAACGGTACGGCGTCCGGCTGGCCGCCTTCCTCGCCGACTCGCTGTTCTCCTCCGACGGCATCTTCCCCGACCCGGCCGGGTTCCTCGCCCCGGTCGCCGAGATCACCCGCGCCGCGGGCGGCCTCTACATCGCCGATGAGGTGCAGTCGGGCTTCGGGCGGACCGGCACGCACATGTGGGGGTACCAGCGGCACGGGGTCGTACCGGACATCGTCACCATGGGCAAGCCGATGGGCAACGGGCTGCCCATCGCCGGGCTGGTCGCGCGGCAGGACGTGCTCGACGACTTCGGCCGGGACGTCAGGTACTTCAACACGTTCGGCGGCAACCCGGTCTGCGTCGCCGCCGCATCGGCCGTGCTCGACGTGCTCGAGGCCGAGCGGCTCCCGGCCAACGCGGCGGCCACCGGGGCGTACCTCAAAGACGGGCTTGCCCGCCTCGCGGCGGGCCGGCCGGTCCTCGGCGAGGTGCGCGGCGCCGGCCTCTACCTGGGCATCGACGTCGCCGACCCGGTGACCGGCGCACCGTCGGGCGACCTGGCCGCCGCGATCGTCAACGGGATGCGCGAGCGCCGCGTGCTGATCAGCGCCACCGGGCCGCAGGGCAGCGTGCTCAAGGTCCGCCCGCCGCTGCCCTTCGGCCCCGAGCACGCCGACCAGTTCCTCACGGCGCTGGCCGACGTAACCGCAGCCCTCGGCTGACCCCGGTGCTGGCCGGGGTCAGCGCCGGCCGGCCTGGGGCGCCGGCCACCTGGAGCGCCGCGCACCTAGAGCGCAGGCACCTTGAGTGCCGCGCGACGCACGCTACCGTTCGGGATAAGACGGCAAGCCCCAGCGGGAGCACAGCGTTTTCTGACCTCTGTCGCAGCCTGTCCTAATACAGGCCCTAATACTCGGCATTATGAGCTACTCAGCCCCGACGTCCGGGGTGCCCCTTATCGAGATCGTTATCCCGGTCCGGAACGAGCAGCGAGAGCTCACCGACCACGTCACCCGCCTGGTCGAGCACCTGCGGGCCGGGTTCCCTTACGCCTGGCTGATCACCATCGCGGACAACGGGTCGACGGACGGCACCTGGTCGCTCGCCCAGGAACTGGCCGGCCGCCACCCTGGCCGGGTACGGGCCGTGCACATGGAACTGCCCGGGCGCGGGCGCGCGCTGCACGCGGTCTGGTCGGCGAGTGACGCCGACGTGGTCGGCTACATGGACGTGGACCTCTCCACCGACCTGAAGGCGCTCCTGCCGCTGGTCGCGCCGCTGGTGCTCGGGGAGGCCGACGTGTCCGTCGGGAACCGCCTGGCGCCCGGCTCGCACGTGGTGCGCGGGTTCAAGCGCGAGGTCATCTCCCGGGCCTACAACCTGCTGCTGCGGATGGTCTTGCGGGTGGGCTTCGCCGACGCGCAGTGCGGGTTCAAGGCGCTGCGCGGCGATGCGGCGCGGGCGCTGCTGCCCCTCGTCGAGGACCGGTCGTGGTTCTTCGACACCGAGCTGCTCGTGCTCGCCGAGCGGTCCGGGCTGCGCGTTCACCAGGTCCCGGTTGACTGGACCGACTCGCCCGACTCCCGGGTGAAGATCATCCCGACCGCGCTGGCCGACCTGCGCGGCATCGGGCGGCTGCGCCTTGGGCTGCTCACCGGGTCCCCCGTCCTGCGGCAGGTCGCTGGCCGCCGCGCTCAGCTTGAGGAGAGCACGCCATGAGCGCCACCACCGTGACCGCGCCCGGCCTGGCGGTGAGCGCCGGACGCGGCCTGACGGGACGGCTGCGCGCCCTGTGGCGCGGCCCGGGCCGTGACCCGGCCTGGGCGCGGCCCGGGCTGCTCGGCCTGCTCGCCGTCACCGGGGTGCTCTACCTGTTCAACCTGAGCAGGAACGCCTACGCGAACGACTTCTACGCCGCCGCGGTGCAGGCGGGCACCCGCTCGTGGAAGGCGTTCTTCTTCGGGTCGTTCGACTCATCGAACTTCATCACCGTGGACAAGACACCTGCCTCGTTGTGGGTCGACGAGATCTTCGCGCGCGTCTTCGGGTTCTCCTCGTGGACGCTGCTCGCCCCGCAGGCCCTTGAAGGCGTCCTCACGGTGCTGGTCCTGTATCTCGCCGTGCGCCGCTGGTTCGGGCCAGGGGCCGGCCTCATCGCGGGGCTGGCCTGCGCGCTGACCCCGGTGGCGGCGCTGATCTTCCGGTTCAACAACCCGGACGCGCTGCTCACGCTCCTGATGACCGTGTCCGGCTACAGCGTGATGCGCGCCGTGGAACGCAGGCGCGGCGCGCTGCGCTGGCTGCTGCTCGCCGGGCTGCTGCTCGGCTTCGCCTTCCTGGCGAAGATGCTCCAGGCCTTCCTCGTGCTGCCCGGGTTCGCGCTCGCCTACCTGGTGGCCGGGCCGGCGGGCTTGCCGCGCCGGATCTGGCACGTCCTCGCGTCCGGCCTGGCGGTGATCGCCGGGGCCGGCTGGTGGGTGGCCATCGCCGAGCTGTGGCCGGCCGGGTCCCGCCCGTACTTCGGCGGGTCGACCAACAACAACATCCTTGAACTGGCCCTCGGCTACAACGGCCTCGGGCGGCTCGACGGGGTCGAGACCGGGTCAATCGGGTTCAACAGCAGCTCCGTGGCGGGCTTCGGCGGCGGTCCGGGCGGTGGCGGCTTCGGCGGGGCGACCGGGATCTTCCGGCTGTTCCAGTCGGAGTTCGGCGGGCAGGTCAGCTGGCTGATCCCGGCGGCGCTGATCTCCCTCGCCGCGCTGCTGTGGGTCGCCCGGCCGCAGGCCTGGCGACCCCGCCGCGCACGCTGGCAAACCACGGGCGGCGTTCCCTCCGGCACCGGTCCTTCCGATTCCGGTGCCGAGCCGGCGACGCCGGTGACCCGGATGCGGGCGTTCGCCGCCATCTGGGGCGGCTGGCTGATCGTCACCGGGCTCGTCTTCAGTTACATGCAGGGCATCATCCACCCCTACTACATGGTGGCGCTCGCGCCCGCGATCGGCGCGCTCGTCGGCGTCGGCGCGATGTCGCTCTGGCAGGCGCGGCTCGGCTGGGCGGGGCGGGTCGCCGCGATGATCGCGATCCTGGTCACCGCCTGGTGGTCGAATGAGCTGCTCGACCGGACACCGCACTGGCTGCCGTGGCTGCGCGCCACGGTCATCGCGGCGGGCATCGCGGGAGCGGCGGCGGTGCTTGTCACCGGCCTGCTCGTCACGGGCCTGCTCGCCTCGGGCCCGGTCGCCGCGCTGCCGGGCCTGCGGGCCCGGCGGGCCCGGCTGGCCGGCTGGCGGGGAACCCCGCTCGCGCCGGACGAGCCAGGCGAGCGGGACGACCGCGATGCCCTGTCCGCAACCGACACGGCAGACGGGCTGGACGTGCCCGAGATCCTGTCCGTGGGGGATGAGGCGGGCCGGCTGGATGTGCCGGCACCCAGCCGGGCACCCAGCCGGGCTCGCGGCGGCGGCCGGGCCGTGGCGGCCGCGGCCGTCGCGGCGACCGGCGCTGCACTTGTCGCCGGGCTCGCCGGGCCGCTCGCCTACACGCTTGACACGGTGAACACCAGCTACACCGGGGCGCTCCCGAGCGCGGGCCCGGCGGTCACCGGGGCATTCGGCGGCCGGGGAGGCTTCCCCGGTGGCTTCGGCGGCGCCGGGGGCGGCTTCCGCGGCTTCCGCGGCGGCGGCACGGGTACTGGCGGAACGGGCACCTTCCCGGGGGGCGGAACGGGCGGCGGCGGCTTTCCTGGCGGTGGCTTCCCCGGAGGCTCCGCGGGCACTGGCACCGGGGCAGGAAACGGGACCGGGACCGGCACGGGAGGCGGCTTCCCCGGCGGCCCCGGAGGCGGCGGTGCTGGCGGTGTTGGCGGGGGCGGGCTGTCCGGCAACACTCAGGTGAGCAGCGCGCTCGTCAAGCTCCTGGAAACCGATGCCAGCAAGTACCGCTGGATCGCCGCCACCGAAGGGTCTCAGGAGGCCGCGCCGATCGAGCTGGCCACCGGCGGGCTCGCCGTCGTCGCGATCGGCGGCTTCAACGGGTCCGACCCCGCGCCCACCCTGGCGCAGTTCGAGTCCATGGTCGCCGCGCACGAGATCCACTACTACGTGGGCCGCGGCGCCCAGAGCTTCGGCGGGGGTGCGGGCTCCTCGTCCATCACCTCCTGGGTCGCCGCGCACTACACGGCGCAGACAGTAGGCGGCGTCACCGTCTACGACCTGACCAAGCCGTCCTGAGAGCAGCACGGAATGGCCAACGGAAACCCTGGCCTGCCTCCATGGCCGTCCGTTGGCCGTTCCTGTTTGCATAGCTGGTGACTACGTTCGGGCTCCTTTGCATAGCGGGCGCCCATGATCACATTCGATTTGTACCGAATGTCCAGCCACCGGCTATGCAAAGGCGAGGATCCGTGGTCCTGGGCTATGCAAAGCTGACTCATCCCGGGAGAAGGTCACCCTGCCGTGGAGATTCCTGTGACTGCCGTTGGGGGCGGGACAAGGGAGAGGATCTCTACGGTCAGCAAGATCACTTCTGGTGAAGGCCGCGCTGACCTGAAGATGATTCGCGGTTACGGCCCTGGGCGGGACATGGTGAGGCTCACTATGGTCCGGCGGCCTCTTACCGGCGCTCGTTCGGCAGCGGGGATTGGCAGCGGCCATCGGCGGCGCTGCCTGGCTTGCTTGCCGACTTTGCTTAGTCAGGGGCGGGACCATGGCCGGTTACCGCTGGTTTACCCTGAAGGAGGCAAAGCGCCAGGAAGGCGGCCGCGATGGCGGAGCTGGTGCCGGTGACCATCACCGGGGTGGTCCGGGGGAGCGACGACGGGCCGGAGCGGGGCGAGCGGTTCTTCATCGAGCTGGCCGCGGCGGGCGAGGGCGACGCGGCGGGCGAGGGCGACGCGCGGCGGCTGCGGATCGGTGTCGGCGACGCCGAGGCGATGGCCCTGGCCTTCAGCCTCCAGGGCCACGAGTTCCCGAGGCCGATGACCTACCAGTTCATGGCGGCGCTAGTGGCGGCGGCCGGGTCGGCGGTCAAGGCGGTCAGCGTGACCGGGCGGCGCGACGGCGTCTTCTACGCCGCGGTGATGCTGCGCGGCGGCGCTACGGTGGACGCGCGGCCGAGCGACGCGCTCAACCTCGCGGCGATCACCGGGGCGCAGGTCTACGTCGCGCCCGAGCTGCTCAGCTGGCCGGCCGTGCTCGGCGAGCCGGGCTCCTAGCGGACCGCCTGGCGCGCCCGAGCTGCTCAGCTGGCAAACCAGGTGGAGTACGCGGGCCCGCGGGTAAGCGGTGGCGCCCCGGTCGCGCTAGCCGTCGCGGCGGCGGTCGAGGAACGCGGTCATCCGGTCGTACTTGTCCTGGCTGCCGAACAGCAGGGCCTGGGCGGCGACGTCGAAGGTCGTGGTGGCGGGGCGGTGAGAGCGCAAGGCCAGCTTGGTGAGCTCAAGGGCACGCCAGGACTGCCGGGTGATCTTTCCCGCGAGGACGACGGCCGCGGCCGATGGGTCGTCGGCGAGCTCGTCGGCGAGGCCGGCGTCGCGGGCCTCGGCCGCGGTAAGCCGCGCGCCCGCGTAGAGCATGCGGCGGGCGACCTGCTGGCCGGCGGCCTGGGCGAGCCGCCAATTGCCGCCGGCGCCCGCCAGGATGCCGAGGGACAGCTCGGGCTGGCCGAAGTACGCACGCGGCGAGGCGATGCGGAAGTCGCAGGCGAGGGCCAGCTCGCAGCCGCCGCCGAGGGCGGGACCGTCGACGGCGGCGATGGTCGGCCAGCGGTGCGCCTCGAGCTTCTCGAACAGGCCGGCGTTGATGGCAAGCAGGGCGGCGTCGGCGTCGCGCTCCCGTAGCTCGGCGATGTCAGCGCCGGCCGCGAAGATGCCCGGGGTGACGGAGTGCACGATGAGAACGCAAGGCCGCGTGCGGGCGTCGTCCAGGGCGGCGGAGAAGGCGCTGCTCGTGGCCTGGTCGATGGCGTTGCGCTTATCCGGGCGATTGAGGCCGATCCACCGGATGTCGCCCTCGTCGCGCACCTCGATGAGACCCATCGCTCCTCCTCCGGTTCGGTCGCTCAAGCGCTTCTTGCTGTTATCAGGATTGAAGATGGTCGGGCGCGGGGTGGACGGGCGCGGCGGTCGCGGGGTGGGCGAGCGCGGCGGATGCGGGGTGGGGCCCCGTGGCGGCCGCGCGGTGGGAGAGCGCGGTGCGGCGCAGCAGCGGGCTCGGGCGGTAGCGGCCGTCGCGGTACCAGTCGTCGAGGCTGTCGAGGATCCGCAAGACGGTGCCGATCCCCCACTGGCGGGCCCAGGCGAGCGGGCCTAGCGGGTAGTTGACGCCGAGGCGCATGGCGTTGTCGATGTCCGGCTCGGTGGCGACGCGGCAGGCGAGGGCGTCGGCGGCGAGGTTGGCGAGCATCGCGACGGTGCGGGTGACGATGAGGCCGGGGGTGTCGTCGATGAGGTACACGTCCAGGCCCGCCGCCTGGAGCAGGCCGATGGCCTCGGCGGCCGCGACGGGCGGGCAGCCGTCGGAGACGGCGATGGCGATCGCGGTCGCCGTCGCGGGGTCGAGGACGCGGTCGGCGACGATGACCGGCCGCTCGAACGCGGCCGACAGCGCGGTGGCGGTCACCCCCGCGCAGACGGCGAGCAGCGCGCCGGACGGCAGTTCGACGAGGTCGCCGGGCAGCCCGGCGGCGGCATCGTCACGGTTACCGGGCACGATGGCCGCGCCGGCCCGCTCGAGCAGGGGACGCAGCGGTGACGGCTCGCGGCCGGGGGCGGCACTGGGCGGCGCGTGCTCGGTGACGGCGGGTGGCGGCGGCGCGGGCGGCGCGGGGGCCGGGGCGGGCGCTCCTTCGGCGGGATAGATCCCGCGGCCGGACTTGCGGCCAAGCCAGCCCGCCTCGACGAGGGCCCGCTGGGCGAGCGAGGGCGCGAACCGCGGGTCGTGGCCGAACGCGGCCCAGACCGACCGGGTCACCGCCTCGTTGACGTCGTGCCCGATGAGGTCCATCAGCGCGAACGGTCCCATGCGGAACCCGCCGCCCCCGGTCAGCACCGCGTCGATGTGCTGCGGAACGGTGGCGTGCTCCTCATACAGCCGCCAGGCCTCCGCGTAGAAGGGGCGGGCGATCCGGTTGACGATGAACCCGGGGGTGGCGGTGGACCGCACCACCGTCTTGCCCCACTCGGCGGCCAGGCCGGCGGCGGCGTCGGCTACCTCGGGCGCGGTGGCCAGGCCGGAGATGACCTCGACCAGCCGCATGGCGGGAACGGGGTTGAAGAAGTGCAGGCCGACCAGGCGCCTGGGACTGGTGAGGCCGGCCGCCAGTGCGGTGGGCGACAGCGAGGAGGTGTTGGAGGCGAGGATGGCGTCGGGATCGACGACGGTCTCGAGCTCGGCGAACAGCGCACGCTTGACCGCGAGGTCCTCGACGACCGCCTCGATGACGACCGCGCAGCCGGCCAGTTCGGCGACCGACTCGACGGCGGTGAGGTCGAGGGCGTCGGGATCGACGCTCAGGCGGCCCTTGGCGACCTGTGCCTTGACCCGGTCACGGACGGCGGCGACGGCCCGCGCGGCCGCGCCCGGCACGGCGTCGGCGATCAGCACCCGCCGTCCGGCGACCGCGGCCACCTGGGCAATCCCGGCCCCCATGGTCCCCGCGCCGACGACACCGACCGGGCCGTTCACCTGCGTGCCGTCCACCACTGGACCATCAACCGCTGGGCCGTTCATGGCTTGCCCGCGCCTTTCGCTCATTCAGTGTCCCTGGACGTCACCATCATGCCGGGGCGTGAGTGGCTGGCGCGCAGGCGGGGTGAGGGGCTTGGGGTGAGGGGGGTGCGGGGGGTGAGGGGGGGGAGG
>Ga0265342_10003276_pt1 | contig 13425 bp, 13 predicted proteins | sample 4CB327metaG_FD_203125 | JGI IMG/M metagenome (GOLD analysis project Ga0265342, IMG submission 203125) | Rhizosphere microbial communities from Carex aquatilis grown in University of Washington, Seatle, WA, United States - 4-CB3-27 metaG | ecosystem: Host-associated > Plants > Roots >...
TATCCCCAACTCCAACACTGTCATAAGTTATGACCCCAGCGCGACCTATGGCGCATATTTTTACTTTAACCACGACTTTAGCAGCTCGTTCAACACCCTAAGTTATTACAACGGCCAGGAATTGACCTACAAATACGTTATTAATAAATCGCCCGACGGCAAGCTAGCCGACCAAGACGGGCACTTACTGCCCGCGGACTATGATTCCATGGGTTTTTCTGCCAACGGCCAGTGGATGATAGTTTCTGACCCTAACAATGCCATGTTGCGCGTTAACTTGGATACCTTCCAAGTAACGCCATTTGCTGTTGGTTTTAACTACCGGATTGGCCTTGCTCCCGTTGTGCAAACTGCCATTACTAACGACGGACGCTACGCCGTTGTAGCCTCAAAGAATTTCGGCTTCATTAAGATTTACGACCTTAGCACATGCGATCCGGTTCCTAGTACATTCGCCGGGGCTGTAGCCTGCCAGTCGCGCGACTTGCAGAGTTTTGTGACTGAACAAGTTGGAGGTTTTATAAATGCCAGCTATCTGCGTTTTATCACCGATGATACTTTGAGCCTGTACGCAACATCCGTGCAGAATGGTACGCAAACTACCGCTAAATATGTGCTAAGTACCGGCACCGGCGGCCTGCACCAATTGGATTATTTAACCTTGGGCGATTCCTATATTTCCGGCGAGGGCGCTTATGACTACCAGGCCGGTACGGACACGGATAACAATGGGTGTCATGTCTCTTTAATTTCGTACCCGCTATTGCTAGGACGCGATTTGAACTTTAACTCGTATCATTCAATTGCCTGCTCGGGCTCAGTTACTGGCGATATAGTGAATACTAGCAGCACCTATTTAGGGCGCGCATCGCCCAAAACTAAAAGAAGTGACCGTGCAGATTCACAAGTTCATACAATCCTATCAGACTTCCTGCCCGGCTACATTGACCAGTTGGATTTCGTCAGCCAGTACCAGCCCAAGATTATTACCCTTTCAGTAGGCGGCAACGACATGGGCTTTTCGGCCATCCTCAAAAAATGTATTGAGCCCGGGACTTGCTACGGCAGCTACGAAGACCGCTTGGAGCTGGTGCGCGAAATCAACAATTCGGTTTTTCCCAAGCTGGTCAACACCTACCAACAAGTCAAAAGTACTGGCGCGCCGGATGCACGCATTTACGTTATTGGCTATCCGCAAATCGCCAAGGTCGGTGGCGACTGCGGCGACAATGTCCACCTAAGCGCCCAGGAAGTTGAATTTTCGACCCAACTTATCAGCTATTTAGATAGCGTCGTACAGGCTGCAGCAGCCAAGGCCGGAGTGATTTATGTCGATACGCAGCACGCCCTGGACGGCCATCGCCTCTGCGAGGCTGCCAACAAGTACGAATCAGCCGTCAACGGTCTGACCGCCGGTAATGACAGCCCAAGATCGCTGGGTGGTCCGCTTGGCAACGAAAGCTATCACCCAAACTTCATTGGCCACGAACTGCTGGAACAGGCAGTGCTGATAGCTACCCAAAATCTAACCCAATTAATGCCGGCCAGCGCTGACCTAAGCGCCGCACCGCCCGCCGAGGCGGGCCAGCCTATTCTGGATGAACCGCAGAGTGGGCGCGCCATCAATGTTACTCAATATGACCCCGGTATCAGTGATGATGTAATCTACAAAGGCTCGCTTGGAAACATTTCTGTAAACGGTATAGACCACTCCCTGCCAGGCGGCTCTACTCTGCAGGCTTCCCTGCACTCCGACCCAGTCGTACTTGGATCGTTCACTACTGATACCGTCGGCAATCTGTCCGCCCAAATTCTCATCCCGGATAGCGTCCCGCCCGGCTATCACAGCCTGCACATTTACAGTACAGACTTAACCGGTCAGTCAGTTGATATATATAAAACAATCTACATTGCCGGTAGTCCTAACGATTTAGACGGCGATGGCATTCCGGACAATCAAGACTCCTGCGTTGGCGTACCGGCATCTGGCAACGATATTGACCAGGATGGCGCGGATGATGCCTGCGATGGTTTCATCAGTACGCCGTTGCAGCCTACGGCGGCGGCCGACCCGGCCGTGCTGGCGGCCAGCCAAACCAAGTCCGAAGGACCAACGCCAACACAAACCTCAAATCAATCCACTTCGTTAGACCCCAGAGTTTTGGCCGCCAGCAACAACAAAACAACAGATAAATTGCCGGCTCCAGCCCAGGCCGTAACTGCGGAGCAAAACTTGCGGCTATCGCCGGTTTACCTAATAGGTTTTGGGTTGGCCACGGCAGCAACCATCGCCTTGGCCTATGCTACGAAAGACTAGGTTATTTCTCTTTGGACCCGGGGCCGGGGTTCATCATAGCCATAACCAAGGCGCCCACTAAAACACCCCCGGCGGCCGATACGAATGCCGCACGCGGGTGGGTAGCCATAGGCGCGACGTGCCAAAGCAGTACAGCCACCACCCAAAAAACCCATCCCCATAGAACATTTTCTACTGCCGAGCGGTTTTGGCCGAACGGTGTCATTAATTTTCTACCAGCCGCGCCCCATACTAGATGAGGCAAGCCAAAGCTGAATAAAATTCCAGCCAGCAGGCCCATAATTATCACACTTGTCATATCCCCTCCTTACTTATCTTATATTCTAAGATTACACCCATTGCCCTGGCCTACGCCACCAAAAACTAGAACCTAGGGTTTTAGGCCGCTTGAGTCACCACCCTTGCCTGGCTGACCTACTTGGACAGGGTGTGTAAATCCGGTTGTTAGCCCCACCATAGTGCCACCTTTTTGCCCCGCATAGTCACTAGTTCTTACACCATAGGCGCATACTGCTTCGTCTCCCTCCAAGTTAATGCCTGTAAGCTGTTCAAAAATATAACGGTCTAGGAAATAGGGCTTAAAAGGGCTGATTGAATTTTCCAAAGGATTTGCATAGCCGAAATCGTAGGCGTATGTTAGTGGCCCAGTTGTAGCTCCGCTGGAGAATTCTACAGATGAACCGCTATAGCCCGGCAGACAACCGCTTCGTGTAACGGTTTTAGGATTTATGGCAACAAAATAAAAGGTTTGCTGTGGAGCTTCTAGGCCTGGGACAGTGTACTTTCCGAGATACGTGACCTTTTCCGAAGCAGGTTGAAAGCCATTAAAAGCCCCGTAGCCGTGAGTTATACCCTTCTCCCCGACGATTGGATCTTTGGGATCAACGTCGTAATTAAGAGCGGGTAGGTTACTAAATTGCTCATAACCGGTGTCTGGTTGTTGTGGTATTTTTGGACGTAGCAAAGCCCAGTCGTCGTTCATGTCCATCGAGAGCCCATCGAAATAAACTATCGGCTCACCGCCGGCCGTTGTGGTAGCAGCGTAATCGAAAGTGCTGCTGGGCATAAAATCATATGCCGGATAGACGTTCTCGGTAGTAATGTCAGAGTTGTCAATCGCCTCTTGGTAGCAGTGCCGGGCAGAAACAACATAAATCTGACCTTCATAGGTAATCCTGGTGGCAGTGCACCAATCCTGCCACGGGCCTTCGCTCCCTTTCGACTTACGTAAAATGTGCACTGTAGCTTGTTCCAGCTCCTCCTGCTGCTCTGGTGTGACTTCCATATTGGCGCCAGGTAAAGAGTCTTGTGATTTAAGACCAATGCCCTCTATGGTATTGCGAGTGACGGTCTCGTCAATAATAGTTTGGCCAGATAGAGCCAACGCAATAGCATCAGCCATTCTGTCGGCCTGTTGCTTAATCTTCTTCTCACGGAGTATTTCTTGTCGTAACTTTATTTCCGTTTTGTGCAATTTCGTGACCGGAGTGGGTTTTGGCGGATGCTCGGCAGCGGCGCTACTCGGGTGTGCAAGCAATAGCGCGGCAGCTGACATAGCAACAGCGCCGCCAGCTTTAACTAGCTCTTTTGCACTTTTGTGCGCTGGGCGGTTCTCTGAATTGTTAGTTACATCTTCTTCTGCGGGCATTTTTGTTTTTATTTAACAGATGAAAATATATCACACTTATGGTTAAATGTCAACCAAGTTGCCTCTGTATTCTATTGGAGCTGGTCGGTGCTGGCGGACATAAACACGGCGTCTATTTTGCCGGCGGCGTTAACGCCAAAGGATACTACGTAGCCGTTGGCCGCCTGCCCCACTATGGTTGTAGTAGCGCCAAAGTACTGTTTGTAAAAACCGTTTTGGTATGTAGTAAGGGTCGCGTTATCCAGTGCAAAATTCCAGGTGGTAGAAAGCGGGTTCAGATAATCCAAATCTTTAACGGCCGCGGCGGCAGTTTCGGCGCCGGATTTTTCCGAGCCGGCTATTACTACATTAACTGATGTGGCCATGTAGCCCTCCAACGCGGCGGTGTTACCCGAGCTGATTGCGGCAGCAGTATTCTCTTTAAGCGCAGCCGAAATTACCGGGGCGGCGGGCGCGGGCGTGATAGTTTTGGCCGGGGCCTTTTTGGCTTTAACCGCCACGTTGGTGCCGGCTGCTAAGTTTAAGGTGTCTTTGGTGTTACCGTTGGCTTTAATAACGTACCAGGCGGTAAAACCCAGTATGGCCACGATTACTAATATCAAAGCGCCCTCAACGGCTGCAAAGCCCTGCTCTTTTCGTGATTTCATAACTCACCCCCTATTACATATTTGATTCAAGCATAACCTCAATACGCCCCGCCGACAAGAGCCAAGCCTGGGCACAGTGGTGTTCTTATCTGTTAGAATAGCTGCGTGGCTTTATCTATCGGTATAACGTACACGCTACCGTACCATTTTGTATTCAGTTCCCGATGCCAGATACAAACTTAGGTAAAAAGGGCTATTCGCCCGACTTTATTAAACATCAAGCTTAGATTTGCGAGCATAGCTAAACAGTAGTATTGCGGAAATCACTACCGCCACTGCGACCAGTTTGAAGCCGTAAGTATAGCCACCCCTACTCGCTCCAAAAGATATCACCGCATAGCCGAGTAGGCCGAAAATCTCTGACGCGAATCCGCCAACCGAAGTTGCTGTGGCCCTAGTCTTATCATCCAACTCTTTTTGCAGGAATATATTGAAGAGAGTATGGGCACCAAAGAAAAACATCATATATATACCTAAGATTAATGGGGCCCAGAGACCCGGCACTAAGGCAGCGGCAAATAAGATTACTGCCCATAGAAACAACGAGTATTCCAGCCGCAGTTTTTTATTTTCTAACTTATATATGAAGATATTTCCAAGTGCACCGAGCAGGAAAATAAAGCCTGTCCAAAATGCTATAGAGCTATTACTTAAGCCTTTTTCACGAAAGAAAAGTCCAAAATACTCATCTATAGCGCCTATCCCAGCAACTACACCCATAAAGAGTACCAAGAAGGGTATAATTGGTTTACTAAAAACTACTTTTACACCTTCTCGTAGGTGGTCAAAGTATTTGGTTTCTTCGCTTGGTTCTACAGCTAGAGCCTTTGGCAAGAGGTAAATAGCCACCGCAGAGATAACAACGGCTACGATACTAAAAACTAGGATTAGGCTATACCCGCGAGTCGCGAGAGTACTGGCACCAAAAGCCGCTAATACCACACCTGTCAGCTCCAAAGACCCCATTCGGCTAGTAACCTTGGCGTAGTCCGAAACCTTACCTATCCGATTAAGTTCATCATATACTAAGGCTTCTTTGGTACCAGAGGTTAAAGCGCTTTTTATGCCCCATAGAATGAAACCCAGCATAAAACCAAGGTAGTTTCTCCATAGCAGCCACGACGAAAAGCCTAAAGCCCTTATTAAGATACCGATAATTAAAATGTTTTTACGGGGGTATTTATCTGCTAACACACCTGTGGGCACTTCAAGCAGGAAAGAAGTTAGCGACCATATGACGAATAAGCTGGTGATTTTACTAGGACTAAGCCTAGCATCAGCAAACATTACCGCGTATAGGGGATAAATGAGTATAAAATCATCAAAAAACGAAAAGGCATAAAATTTGGCAGTTAAACTCTGCATATACTTCATTGGCTTAATCATAACAAAAGACTGCTAAAATAACTCCTATGGCGTCACTTCAAATCGGGATTGTGGGCTTGCCGAATGTTGGCAAGTCCACCTTGTTTAACGCGCTGACGGATGCGGATGCGCTGGCGGCTAACTACCCTTTTGCCACGATTGAGCCGAATACGGGCATTGTGCCGGTGCCCGACCCGCGGTTGGCAAAACTGGCGGAGCTTTATCATACCCAGAAAATTGTGCCGGCCACCGTAACTTTTGTAGATATTGCCGGCCTGGTAGCCGGCGCCAGCCAGGGCGAAGGTCTGGGCAACCAATTTCTTAGCCACATCCGCAGCTGCAACGCCATCTGCCAGGTGGTGCGGGCGTTTTCTGATGATGACGTCCAGCGCAGCGGCTCTTCCGACCCGGCAAAAGACATAGAAATTATCAATACCGAACTAGCATTGGCGGATTTACAAACGGTCAACAACCGCCTGCCCCGCCTGGAAAAAGAAGCCAAGGCCGACGCCAAGCTGCAGCCAGTTTTAAACACTCTGAAAAGGGTTAAAGAGTTGCTAAATGCCGGCACGCCGATCTCCAAAGTCGATGATATTGACCGCGAGCACATCGCCGATTTGTTCCTACTCAGCGCCAAGCCGGTGATTTATGTATTCAACGTGGACGAGGCCGGACTGGCGGACACGGACAGGCAGCAAGAATTAGCTCAACTGGTCACGCCGGCCACGGCACTTTTTGTCTGCGCCAAGCTGGAGAGTGAATTGCGCGGACTGGACGAAGCCGACCGCGAAGAATTGCTGGAGAGTTACGGCCAAAAGGAGAGCGGTTTGGTGCAATTAATCCATGCCGCTTACGGCACGCTGGGCTTGCAAAGCTATCTGACGGCCGGCGAAAAGGAAGTGCGGGCCTGGACTATCCAAAAAGGCGCTACTGCCCCGCAGGCCGCCGGAGTCATTCACGGCGATTTTGAGCGCGGCTTTATCGCCGCCCAAGTTATAAATTACCAAGATTTGATTACCGCTGGCTCAGAAACGGCCGCCCGCGCCGCCGGCAAAGTCCGTACCGAAGGCAAAACCTATATAATGCAGCCCAACGACGTAGTCGAGTTCCGTTTCAACGTATGAATTGGGGTCCCCAAAGTGGGGAGCTCCGCTTTGGGGAAGAGCAAAAACCGACTGTAAGGGCAAAGTAACTGAACGCTAACAAAGTTTAGTTCGGTTACTTGCCTAAGAAGTCGAGTTTTTGCGAGGCGGTTATTAGACCTCTGACTGACGGGGAGCGGGCTGTTCGCCCGCTCCCCGTCTTCTCTTAGGTGGGCGCTAGGCGCGGTAAGTCCCGGCATTCCGCCCAAGGTTGTCCGCGCTGCGCCACAATGGCGTAGGCGGCGATGGCATCCTGTACCCTCGGCGGAGCATCAATGGCTCGTTTAGCCGTAGTGACCCTCCGGCGGTAGTACTTTTCGAACTTGCGGACCACACCGGCCCACGTTGAATCGAGGAACTGGTAAGCCCCGGAGGCGGTGCTCACGCGGTTTTGCGCGTGGTAGAGACCCGAGGTTCGTGACTCGACATCAATGATGCACTGTCGGTACTGATAGGTCCGCCGGACCAGGCGCACCCAAGGGTGGCTGCGCGCATACTTGAGCCTGCGGGCTTCGGTTTGCTGTAGCCCGGCGTTCTTCGTAGATGGCTTTGCTGATACGGCGATTTGCACCCGGCTGTTCTGCGCCAACGCCGGGCTACCAAGCAAGGCCAAGGCGCACAGTGGCGCCAGCAGCAATACTAGACGGTGCGGCATCGCAAGCTGCCTCCTGTCAAAGAGCGACAAACCCCTGCGGGGCCATCTGGTTTTTAGTTGTCAGTTTGTAAGCTATCCTTGCCACGATGGAGGTTCCATCGTTACTAAGCTTAAAGTCCGAGCCTATCAGGATAGTGCAAATCTTGGGACTTACTTCATGATAGACAAAGGTTCGGACCGGTCTAACAACCGCCACTTATCATGATAACATCTTATGCTTTGGGTCGCAACAGATAGAAACGCTCAAGGTTGCCGTGTGCCCCGGCCACCTTGCTGTCGGCCTTGCCGGCAATGACAAAATGGTCTTTAGCCCAGTTTTCAAAATCTTTAAGGATTTGCCGCCGCAGCTTGTCATTCTTGACTATACCCCTGTTAATTTGATCTTTTCCGGCTTCAAATTGTGGCTTTAGCAGTACCACAATCTGAGTACCGGATTTGCTCAATCTGCTGATGGCCGGCAGCACTTCGCGCAAAGAAATAAAGCTGACATCTGCCACCACGATGTCTATTTTCCAAGTACCGTCCTTGGGAGTAAGGTTCCGAATGTCGGTTTTTTCGTGCAACTCAATCCGTGGATCACCTCGTAAGGCGGGATGCATCTGGTCGGTGCCCACGTCTACGGCAACCACCCTTTTAGCGCCGGCCCGCAGAGCAAAATCGGTAAAACCGCCGGTGCTGCTGCCCACGTCCAGCACGGTTTTACCTTGAAAATTTAGGTCTAACGGCTCTGTTACACTGGCCAATTTTAGCGCCGCCCGCGAAACGTATTGCTGGCCCCCGTCCAGGCTGATTTTGGCCTCGGCACCAACCAAAAGCCCGGGCTTGGTGACAACTTTGCCGTCCATTTTCACCTTGCCGAGCTTAATATAACTCTCGGCCTGGCTGCGCGAACTCACCAACCCCCGCTCCGCCAAGGCCTGGTCAAGCCGCTGTTTCATTTGCCTTACCTGATCCGTTCGCGGTAGGCGCCAATAGTAGTGTCTACGCTGATAATATCGCCTTGTTTGATAAATGCCGGTACTTTGACGGTGATGCCGGTCTCTAGCGTGGCGTCTTTGCTAATGGCGCTGCTGGTATCGCCTTTGACGGCGTTTTCGGTATAAGTAACTTTTAGGGCCAGGTTTTTAGGCAATTCTATGTTGATAATCCGCCCGTCAAAAAACTGGGCGGTGACGATATTGCCGTCTTTGATGTAGCCGGCTTGCTCCCCTACGACCTCTGTAGAAAGCTCGGACTGCTCAAAACTGGCCGGATCCATAAAGTAAAACCGGTTGGCGTCCTTGTAGAGGTATTGCATCGGCCGGTTGGTGACGTCGGCGCGGTCTACTTGGTCGTTGCCGTGGAACGTTTTGGCCAGCACTTTGCCGTCCAGCAGGCTTTTGATTTTGACGCTCACGGTGGAGCCGCCGCGTCCCATAACTTTTTGGTTATATTCCACAACCCGGTACGGCACGCCGTCCAGGGCAAAAATCGTCCCTTTCTTAAGGTTAGTGATGCTCAGAGCCATTTAAAACTCCTAGCCGTTAGAGACAAAGGGCATCAGGGCAATGTGGCGGGCGCGCTTAATGGCGCGGGCTAGCTGGCGCTGCTTGGACTCGGTAAGGCCGGTCTTTTTGCGTTGCTCTATCTGCCCATACTGGTTGGTATAGCGCTGCAAGGTCTTAAAATCCTTGTAGTCAAAATACGCAACGTCGGTCTTGTGCTTAAAAATCTTTGCCATATTACTCCTTAGAACGGTATATCATCTAAATTAATGGGGTCATCGCCGATGTCTTCTATAACGACTTCTTCGTCCTTTTTCTTGCCGGCGGCCTTTTTGGCCGGTGCGGCAGCCGGTTCGTCGGCGGTTTGGCTGTTATCTGCCGGCGCGCTAGAACTGGAGCCACCGGGGGCACCGCCCAAGAACGTTACATCCTGGGCCACAACTTCCATTTTGCTGCGTTTTTGGCCGTCCTGCTCCCAGCTACGGCTCTGCAAGCGGCCGCTGACCAGCGCCGGCCGGCCTTTGCTGAGGTACTGGGCCACGCGTTCGCCCAAAGACGCCCAGGCCACAATGTCCACAAAATCGGTAGCCTCAACCCATTCGCCATCGGCGTTTTTGTAGCTGCGGTTAAGCGCCAGGCCAAAATTGCAGACGCTTTGGCCGTTAGGCGTAGTGCGCAGTTCCGGGTCGCGCGTCAAATTGCCCATCAGGACCACTTGATTAAAACTTCGTGCCATATCGCTATCCTCCTGTTTACCTTTCTATCTTACTACGGCGGCGAGGCTTTTCGTCCTCTTCTTCGTCGTCGTCATCGTCATCGTCCCTATCACCGCGTTCAGCCGCCTTTTTGGCTTTTTCGGCCTTTAAAACCTCGGCCTTGGCCATGGCTTTTAGGTCCGGTTTACTGATTAAAAAGCGGATGATTTCATCCGTAATGTTAAATATTTGCTCGACCTTTTGGATATTTTGAGCCGGGATATCAACCGTGTAAAAAACATACACAGCGTAGTCCTGCTTGTTGATTGGGTAGGCCAGCTTGCGCTTGCCCCAATTATCGGTTTTGGCGATTGTACCGCCGTTATCGGCGATGGTTTTCTTAACGCGGTCTTCGGCTTTGGCCAGATCAATTTCTAAATCCGGGTGATATAGCACCGCAATCTCATACTGATTCAACGAACCACGCACCGCGCTGCCCTGCTCGTCGGCAGAGCCGCCGACTCTGTCAGCGCTTACGGGTGCATTACTGCGTTGCTGATTGCGGGGCGCAGTCGCCGTACTATCTTGTACGTCTCCTTTGCGCTCCTCATCAGCGCCTTGTACTGCACCCGCCTGCGTGTTTCTTGGACTCATACATTGTTCCTTCCGTTGGCTTGTCCCGTACTAGATCCTGAGCGGAGTAGTCTGTAATCAGATTACGGAGCTTCAAGATTTAGTGTGGGATGTCAGCCCAAGTGCCTAAAGAGTCGCCTTGAGCTGAAGTTAATTGTTTACGCAGCTAATGGTACTACTTCTACCCCTGTTTGTAAATACTCTCTAAGAATGCTGTATTTTAATACCCTAGCGCTAGGTGGCCCAAACTACTCAACGGACGTTCAACAGCAAACCCGTCGATTACTCCACTTGTAGCAGGACTTTCCCTGAAGTCCATTGGCTTTTTTAGAACGGTAATATGCATCGGCAGGCGAGCCAGTTGTGCGCCGAGCAATAGACTATCTACCTCGTCGTAAAAATCAACTACCCTGGGACAGTCCACAGGCATAACAAGTTTAAGATTGCCACCGTTCCGACCTGGACGGCGGAATGCATGCAATTGACCAGATGGTCGCCAAGACCAATCTAGACTAATGGCTGTTTGCTCTATATCTTGCAGCAATGTACTACGCTCCTCGGTCGGGAATTGCCTTAGTGACCTAAGAATACGATTACCGTTGGCATAATTAAGTACCGTGATGTGTAGTTGATCTTTAGGTATAAAACCGTGGTTAGCTAATTCCGCAAGCCTGGATTCCTCAACTAGAGTTCTAGCTAGGTCTGATCCTCCGACATCCAGCATAAGAGTGCCCAGATGGTTGTAAAAGCTTACCTTATTTACTGGCCAATTTTGTGAATTTTCGTGAAGCCGATCCAGGGAAGTTGCATCAGGTGGTATTTCCTCTACCCTCGTTGCCACAATGTACCTCCATTGAAACAAAAATCCGCGCTCAAGTGCGCGGATATAAAATCCTTGGGATTATAAAACAAGGTTTGGCTTAGTATGTTAGCTGCCATAACTTGCCTGTTGTCATTTTTGTTTAACCTCAAGCTTCATAATAAAAAGGTTTTGCTTATTTAGCAAGAGAATAATTTATAATTATTTTATTTGCCATTCTTAACCATATATTATACTGTGAGCTTACGGTCCTGCAGCGGCAACGCTCGGGCTAGAACCGGTCTTCGAAAACTCGGAAGGAGGTGAAAGGTTGGCGGTAGTTACCATTAGTCTACTGCTGGCAATCGGCATCAAGCTGATGGCCCTTCCCAGCTGGCGCTGGTGGTTGAGTACCATCATTTCAACCCTCATGTGGGCGCTGGGGTGGTGGCTCGTCGTCCAATGGACCAACCGCACTGGCTTATCGCCCCTGTTGGGACGAAACGTGGTTTCGGCCATCTTGTTATGGCCGACATACAAGGTCCATTCCAAGATCATTTGGAGGGACAGGCCAACCGCCCCGGGAACGGGGCTTCAATGGTCAAAGTCAACAGCGTGGCTGTGGGTACTACACACCGCTGTTTACGGAATGGCGATCTACGCGATAGGCCTGCATTACTTGGAAGCAGGCATCATCCTGACCTTGCCCTTCGCTATTTATGCCTACTTTAGGCGAGATAGGAGAGACTTCCTGACAGAAGCCAATCGAAGTGCCGAAGCGGCGTGACCCCTCACCACTTTAAGCAAAAAAGTGGTGAGGGGCTCGCCGGTTTTTTTATTCTTTATTCTTCGTCGTCGGGCATGTCGTCGTAGACGTCGCCGTCACCGCTATCCGGCGCTACCGTAGGTTCCGCTTCCTCTTCCCTGCCAAAGACTTCTTCAACGCTGTGAACCAGTACGTCGCGCGGTTTGGAGCCGTCGGCCGGGCCGATTATGCCCTGCTCTTCCATCATGTCCATCATGCGCGAGGCACGGCCGTAACCGATACGCAGCTTGCGTTGCAGCAAGCTGGTGCTGGCTTTACGATTGGCCACCACTACGGACACGGCATCCTTCCACATATCATCGTCATCACCGCCCTCAATTTGCGATACCACACTACCGCGGCCAGTCAACTGCACCGGTTGGCTGACCACTTCGTCGTTATAACCGGGCTCACGTTGCGAGCGCAAAAAGTCACAAACTTTGGTTGTCTCGGCGTTGCTGATAAACGCGCCCTGCACGCGCCGCGGTTTGGGGAATTCGGGGATGCTAAATAGCATGTCGCCGGTACCCAACAGCTTTTCGGCGCCGGCCTGGTCAATGATGGTGCGGCTGTCTACCTGCTGCACGGTGGTAAAGGCGATGCGCGCCGGCACGTTGGCTTTAATGAGGCCGGTTATAACGTCCACGCTGGGCCGCTGGGTGGCAATTACCAAGTGGATACCGGCGGCACGGGCTTTGGCCGCCAGGCGCACCACAAGCGCCTCAACGTCGCGGGCGGCCATCATCATCAGGTCGGCCAGCTCGTCCACCACAATCACGATGTAGGGCATGCCCTCCTCTTTTTTGACGTCGTTGTATTCGTGGATGTTGCGTTTGCCAATCTCGGCAAATGCCCGCAGGCGCCGTTCCATCTCGGCGATCGCCCATTTAAGCGCGCTGATGCACTTTTCGGGCTCGGTGATAACCGGTGCCAACAGATGCGGAATATCCTTATAAAGTGTCATCTCCACCTGTTTGGGGTCAACCAAAATCAGCTTCATGTCCGACGGGCTGTTGCGGTACAGCAGGCTAGTCAGCAGTGTGTTAATCATTACCGATTTACCGGAGCCGGTCTGGCCGGCAATCAGCAGGTGCGGCATGGTATCCAGGTTGCCCACCACCGGGTTGCCCACAATGTCTTTACCAAGCGCGAAGTTAAGGCTGCTGGTGCTTTCGCTCCACTCCGGGCTGGACAGCAGGCTGCGAATAGTAACGGTTGAAGCTTTAACATTTGGC
>Ga0265342_10003280_pt1 | contig 13413 bp, 10 predicted proteins | sample 4CB327metaG_FD_203125 | JGI IMG/M metagenome (GOLD analysis project Ga0265342, IMG submission 203125) | Rhizosphere microbial communities from Carex aquatilis grown in University of Washington, Seatle, WA, United States - 4-CB3-27 metaG | ecosystem: Host-associated > Plants > Roots >...
CAAGCGAAAGGCCGCCGGCTCCTATGCCAAGGCCCTCAACATCAAGCAGGACGACGATCAGGCCAAGCAGGGTTTTGCGCGGGTCGGCGGCCGGTTCGGGCAGACCTATCAGGCGTTCGATTAAGGGGACGAGGCCCCGGCGCTATTCGGCCAGAAATTTGAGCACCACCGCGACCGCCCCATAGTTTTCGAGGTCTTCGTGCCGGCCCTTCGGAAAATGCACGAAGCGCTTGGGTTCGGGCGCCATCGCAAATAATCGCTGGCCGAGGGCGACCGGGATCACCTGGTCATGATCGGCGTGAAGAATCAGGATCGGCGCCTTGACGAACGGAATGCGCTGGTCAGAATGAAATTGATCTTTCATCAACAGACCCACCGGAACGAACGGATAGATCGAGGCGGCGACCTCGGCGGTCGACGTATAGGGCGCCTCGAGCACCAGTTTTGCGATCCGGCGTTCGGCCGCAAGCGCGACGGCAACACCGGTGCCGAGCGACAGGCCCCATAGCACGATGCGATCGGGGGAATAGCGCGCGACGGCAAAGTCGTAGGCCGCCAAGGCGTCACGATGAAGCCCGTCTTCGCTCGGGCTACCGGTTGAACCGGCATAGCCGCGGTACGACAACGCCAACAGCCCGACGCCGGCGGCGGTGAGTTCGCGAAAGCGGCGGGCGCGGCCGGCAAGCGAATCGCCGTTGCCGTGAAAGAACAGAACGATGGGCTTGCCGGGTTGCGGCGGCACATGCCAGGCGACGAGCTTCTCGCCATCGCTGGTCTCCAGAACGACTTCGGTCGCCTGCGGCAGGCCGGCTTCCGCCGGCGGCGTGCGCCGCGCGGTCGGGAAATACATCAGCGAGCGCTGATCGATGTAGAGCGCGCCGACGACGCCGGCGTAGCCGACGGCCGCGACGATCAGGATCCATTGCAAGGTTTTCAAGCGCCAAAGACGCTGCACATAGGCCTCCTGCGCGAGATAATGGCACCGTCGCATAAACCACGACCATGCGACACCGCCGTGGAGTTCTATCGTATCGCGTCGCCGGACGTTCCACAGAACGATGCGCCGGCCAAGCCGAGGCCCTCCGGTCCGTCGGTCTCGACGATTTGCCAGCGTCGCGTCACCGGGGTCCCTACGGGATCGACGTCGTCGATCGCAAGCACACCGGCGTCCACACCGTACTGAACGCGCCAGGTGCGGCGTTGCTTGAACGGCAGGCTCGACCGTTCGATCGACCAACGACCGTCCGGCGCGATCCGGCCGAGCGATATTTCGAAATCGAGCAGATCCCGTTTCGCCTGCAGCGTCTCCGCCGCCTCCAGGAGGCGAGCCAGCGAGCCGCCCGGCAGCAACCGCGCCGCCCGGTCACGCGCGACCATCAGTTGGTCGGCGACGCGGACAACAAATCCTGAGCGGCCGGATTCCATCTCAAGCAATCGCGCACCCCAACCGGATGCGGACGGATCGGTCTCGCGCGACCATTCCTCGAGGTAGGGTGCCTCGGTTCCGCGTTCGATCAGGACGTTGCCGTCGAGGACCAGGCGCGCGCGATCGGGCACGCCGCTGGCGGACTGAAAATCGATTTGTCGCCGCCACTCTGCCACCGCAGCATCGAGACAAAGCGCTCCGGCGAAGCCTTCCTGGCGCGCCATCGCATGCAGATGGTCGACCGTGAGATCGTGCAGGCAATGCACCCCCTCGAAGCGCGGCAAGTCGGCCGGCTGGCGCAAATCAATGAACAAATGCGGACCCTGCAGCCAGAACACCTGCGTGGTGCGGTCCGGATCTTGTCCCTCGTGCTGAAGGAGTGTCCGACGCCACAAGCCTCCGAGATCCGCCAGGGTCAGCCCGACAGGTGCGGTCATTGTGCCGGCGATCTCAGCGAATGTCCGCGCAGTGCGCCGATCAGGACATCGCCTTTACAATCTGCTCGGTCATTTTCTTGGCGTCGCCGAACAGCATCATCGTATTGTCGCGATAGAACAACGTATTATCGATGCCGGCATAGCCGGAAGAGAGCGAGCGCTTGGAGAACATCACGGTGCCGGCCTTCCAGACTTCCAGTACCGGCATCCCGAAAATCGGCGACTTCGGATCTTCCTTGGCCGCCGGATTGGTGACGTCGTTGGCGCCGATCACGAATGCAACGTCGGCCTGGGCGAACTCGGAATTGATATCCTCAAGCTCGAAGACCTCGTCGTAGGGCACGTTCGCTTCCGCCAGCAGCACGTTCATGTGGCCCGGCATGCGGCCGGCGACCGGATGGATCGCGTATTTGACCTCGACGCCTTCCTGCTTGAGCTTGTCCGCCATTTCGCGCAGCGCATGCTGGGCTTGGCTCACGGCCATGCCGTAACCCGGAACGATGATAACCTTGCCCGCATTCTTGAGCATGAACGCAGCGTCTTCTGCGGAACCCTGCTTGACCGGCCTTTGCTCGCCACCGGCCGCCGGTCCGGCAACTTCGCCACCGAACCCGCCGAGGATGACCGAGATGAAGCTGCGGTTCATCCCCTTGCACATGATGTAGGACAGGATCGCGCCGGACGAGCCGACCAGCGCGCCGGTGATGATCAGCGCGGAGTTTCCGAGCGTGAATCCGATGCCGGCGGCCGCCCAACCGGAATAGGAATTCAGCATCGAGATCACGACCGGCATATCGGCGCCGCCGATCGGAATGATGATGAGCACGCCGAGCAGGAATGCGACAACGGTCGCGCCCCAGAACATGAGATGGCTCTCGGTCTGCACGAAGGTGACGATGAGATAGATGAGACCAACCACCAATGCGATGTTGATGAGATGACGCAGCGGCAGCATGATCGGGGCCCCGCTCATGCGCCCGTCCAGCTTCAAAAACGCGATGACGGAGCCGGTGAAGGTGATGGCGCCGATGGCGACACCGATCGACATTTCAACCAGACTCGCCTTGTGGATGTCGCCGGCGGCGCCGATGTCAAACGCACTCGGCGCGTAGAGCGCTCCGGCGGCCACCAACACCGCCGCCATGCCGACCAGCGAATGGAAGGCGGCGACCAGTTGCGGCATCGCCGTCATCGGCACCCGGCGCGCAATCACGCCACCGGCACCGCCGCCAAGCGCTATGCCGAGACCGACGAGGATCCAGGCGCCGAGGCCGGCCGGCGGATGCGCCGCGAGGGTGGTCGCCACCGCGATCGCCATGCCCAGCATGCCGAACAGATTGCCGCTCCGGCTTGTGACCGGGCTCGACAACCCGCGCAACGCCAGGATGAACAGCACGCCGGCAACGAGATAAAGCAGTGCGGCGAGGTCGGCAGTCATCGAACCCAATCCTCTCAGCGCGGCGCCGCTGTCCAAGGCCCCCACCCCACTCTCTCCCCGGCCGGGAGCGAGCGAACCGCGCCGCTAGTTTGTCCTCGCCCGGGTGTGGGCGAGATCGAGGGAGGCAATAAAGTCACCATGGCAACGCCCACACGACACGCCCACTTATTTTTTCTTCTTGTACATGCCGAGCATGCGCTGCGTAACGAGAAAGCCGCCAAAGATGTTGACCGATGCGAAGACCAGCGCGATCAGACCGAAGGCCCGCGCCCAGATCGGTCCGGCATCGTTGCGCACGAGTTGCACCCCCACCGCCAGCAGCGCACCGACCACAATGACCGATGAGATCGCATTCGTCACCGACATCAGCGGCGTATGCAGGGCCGGCGTCACCGACCAGACGACGTAATAGCCGACGAACACCGCCAACACGAAAATCGACAAACGAAACACGAAGGGATCTACGGCGCTCGCGAGATGGTCCATGTCGCGCTCTCCTTCAGGTTCGCGGGCGGTCTTGAGCCCCGCTGTTACGCAGCACGCGCTGTCAGGCGGCAGTTTCTCAGGCGGCGGATTTGGGCTTGAAGTTCGGGTGGATCACAGCGCCGTCACGGGTGAGCGCGGTCGCCTTGACGATGTCGTCGTCCCAGTTGACCGCCAAGGCCTGGGTCGCCTTGTCGATCAGAATTTCGAGAAATGCGTACAGGTTCTTGGCGTAGAGACTGGATGCGGTGGCGGCAATCCGGCCGGGAAAATTGAGATAGCCGATGATCTTGATGCCGTTCACCTCGGCCACTTGCCCGGGCTTTGCGAGTTCGCAGTTGCCGCCGCGCTCGACCGCGAGATCGACGATGACCGAACCGGGGCGCATCGATCGCGCCATGTCGGCGGTGATCAATCGCGGTGCCGGACGGCCCGGAATGAGCGCGGTGGTAATGACGATGTCTTGCTTCTTGATGTGATCGGCGACGAGAGCGGCCTGTTTGGCCTGGTACTCTTTCGACATTTCCTTGGCGTAGCCGCCAGCGGTCTCCGCCTGCTTGAACTCGTCGTCCTCGACCGCGATGAACTTGGCGCCCAGGCTCTCGACCTGCTCCTTCGCGGCCGGACGGACGTCGGTTCCGGTGACGATGGCGCCGAGACGGCGGGCGGTGGCGATCGCCTGCAGGCCCGCAACGCCCGCGCCCATAACGAACACCTTGGTTGCCGGCACCGTCCCCGCCGCGGTCATCATCATCGGCAAGGCGCGACCGTATTCGGCGGCCGCATCGATCACCGCCCGATAGCCTGAAAGATTGGCCTGACTGGAGAGCACATCCATGACCTGCGCGCGGGTGATGCGCGGCATCAGCTCCATGGCAAAACCGACGACACCGCTCTTGGCCATGGCCGCGAGAGCGGCCTCGTTGCCGAAGGGGTCCATGATCGCAATCACGAACGCGCCCTTCTTATACCCGCTGAGTTCGGCCTCGTTCGGACGGCGAACCTTGAGCACCACGTCGGCGTCTTTGATCGCATCCGGCGTGACGCTTGCGCCCGCGGCCGAATAATCCTGGTCGAGAATTCCGGACTTGATCCCTGCACCCGGTTCGACGGCCACCTCGACGCCGAGTGCCTTCATCTTTTTGACGGTCTCAGGAGTAGCCGCAACTCGCGGCTCGTCGGCATCGACTTCACGCGCTATCGCTATGCGCATTCACGTCTTCTCCATCGATACGACGATACCAACGCACGCAGGCGCATTGATCAAGGCTTTAGTCGGCCGCGCCTCTGCTTCTAGGAGGTCAACGCGAGCGCGAGCAATCCTATGACCAACGTAACGATGCCGGACAGTTTCGAACCGCTGGCGAGGCCTTGAATGCCGGCGATCAGCGTGATGACAAAGACGCCCAACGCGACCAGCCAGTGACCGGTTACCCCCCAGACGGCCAGCACCACAACGATGTTGACGACAAAAAGAGTGCCAACGCCCGCCGCCTTGACGAAACTTTCATAAGTCGATTCATGCTCGGGATAGTCGTTCCCGGTGGCGGTCGCGTATTGGACCTCGCCGTGGTCAGCCATAACCTGTCTCCAACCCGGTAATTTGCCCCGCCAGCGTCTGGAATCCGAAGGCCGCAAGTCCTCGCGGGCCCGTCGAATCCAGCTCACCAGAGCGCGAACGCGCCAGTGCGGACTTAGCGCAAATGTGCAAGGAGAGCAACGGCAGGGCCCGCCGCCTATTGTGGGGTATGTTGATCCGTGAGACCAACCTCGGACAGGGCCGTCAATTGCCGCTCGGCAACCTTGGCGAGCGAGAACCGTTCGATCGCTTCGTTGAACAATTGATAATAGTTGAGCTTCGCGCCCAGGTGCAGGAAGACCCCGCCAAGGCCGATGGCCGCGCGGTCCATGAACACAAATTCGCGCGGGACCTTAACCGGGCCCTTCTCCCGCAGGGCCCGATGCACCTTGAAGGCTTCGCGCCGCCCGTATTCCGAGGGCTTGACGCCATCCGCGATGGTACGCACGCGATCGTCGAGCAACGGGGCATAAATAAAATGAGCCCAGATGTTCAGGATGTCGATCACTTCGCGGCTGAGGCGGCGGAATCCCCAGGTTTCGTACGCGTGGACCACCAGGTCGTGATCCCCTTTCAGCAGGCCGGTGTAGAGATCGACGACGCCGCCGACGAACTTGGCCGGGAAGATACGGATGCAGCCGTAGTCGAGCAGGTTGATGCCCTGGGCTTCGCCGTCCTGTTCGAACACCGTGTAGTTGCCGAGATGGGGATCGCCGTGGATCACCCCGAAGCGGCTGAACGGAAACCACCAGGCCTTGAACATGGCGACGGCAACCCGGTTGCGGGCGTCCAGACTGTCGTCCTTGTAGGTCAGCAATTTCTTGCCTTCGAGCCAATCAAGGGTGAGCAAGCGGCGGGTCGACAAGTCCGGCCAGACCTCGGGAACGTGCACTTCAGACACTTTCGCCAGCATGACCCGATAGAGCGCCACGTGTTTGGCTTCCCGCTCGTAGTCGAGTTCTTCACGCACGCGGGCACCGATCTCCTTGGCGATCTCGGTCGTATCGATCGCGGGATCCATGCGGCGGTGAATGGCAAACAGCCATTCCAGCTGCCGAAGATCCGCCTCCACCGCGGACTGCATGTCCGGATATTGCAGTTTGCAGGCAAGCTCCGAGCCGTCGTGGGCAACCGCACGATGGACTTGGCCGAGCGACGCGGCTGCCGCGGGATGATGCTCGAAATTTGCGAATCTCTTGGTCCAGTCAATCCCAAGTTCGGCAATCATGCGACGCTTGACGAAGGCCCACCCCATGGGCGGGGCGTCACTCTGCAATTTGGTCAGTTCGGCGGCATATTCAGGCGGCAGTAAGTCGGGAATGGTCGCCATTAACTGGGCGACCTTCATGATCGGCCCTTTCAGGCCGCCGAGAGCCGCCGCAAGCGCGGCGGCGTTGCTGCCGCGATCGCCGTCGTTGCCGAACAAGCGATTGGCCGCCATCTTCGCGGCGACGCCGCCGACATTGGCGCCGACCCTGGCGTAGCGCGCGGCGCGTGCCGAAAATCGGTTTTTTTCCTGATCCGTCATAAATTTGATCAATCCAGCCTGACGTGGAACATAGGTCCCGATCTGCACAATGCTAGGGCGACGGAAACAGATCGAATTCGCTCCCCTAAGAGCCTGGACACGCAGATTTCCGGAAAATTCCCGCCGCCGCCGAAATCGGTCGATCAAAATCCACAATGGGGGTAGCGAACAACAGGTTCGCGCCTCTGCCGCAACGGCGCTCTCAGCCGCGATCGGTCATTGTGACGCGCGCAGATGAAAAGCCGCAACCTTACGCGCGTTCCATCTCTTCCAATTCCACGATCATCCGTTCAATCACCGACAATCCGCCCTGCCAAAAACCGGGGTCGTGGGCATCGAGACCAAACGGCTTGAGCAATTCCGAATGATGCTTGGTTCCTCCCGCCGCGAGCATCGCCAGATAGCGCTCGGCAAATCCCTCGTGCGCCTTTTCGTAAACCGCATAGAGCGAGTTCACCAGGCAATCCCCGAACGCATAAGCGTAGACATAGAACGGTGCGTGGACGAAATGACTGATGTAGGCCCAAAACGTCTCATAGCCGGGCTTGAGCGCGATGGCGGGGCCGAGGCTTTCGCGCTGGACCTCAAGCCAGATCTCGCCCAGACGCTCGGCGGTGAGTTCGCCCTCGCGACGTTCGGTATGGACCTGGCGCTCGAAGGTATAGAATGCGATCTGCCGCACCACAGTGTTGATCATGTCCTCGACTTTGGCTGCCAGCATGGCCTTGCGATGGCGACGATCGGTGGTCTCGGCGAGCAGCCGCTGAAAGGTCAGCATTTCGCCGAACACGCTGGCGGTTTCGGCAAGCGTCAGCGGGGTCGGCGCCATCAGCGGACCGTTCTTGGCGGCGAGCACTTGATGCACGCCATGGCCGAGTTCATGGGCCAGCGTCATGACATCGCGTGGCCGGCCAAGATAGTTGAGCAACACGTAGGGGTGCGCCGATGGCACGGTTGGATGCGCGAAGGCACCCGACGCCTTGCCCGCACGCACCGGCGCGTCGATCCACCGCTCGGTGAAGAAACGTTCTGCGATATCCGCCATCTGCGGCGAGAACGCCCCGTAGGCCGAAAGTACCGTCTGTTTCGCCTCGCCCCACCCGATCGTGCGTGTCGTCACTTTCGGCAGCGGCGCATTGCGATCCCAATGGGCGAGCTGCTTCTGGCCGAACCATTTGGCCTTCAGGGCATAATATCGATGCGATAGCCGCGGATAGGCTGCGCGCACGGCTGACACCAGGGCCTCCACCACCTCGCGCTCCACCCGGTTGGCGAGATGGCGGGAATCCGCAACGTCGACAAAGCCCCGCCAGCGGTCGGAGATTTCCTTGTCCTTGGCGAGCGTGTTGGTGATCTGGGTGAAGACGCGCAGATTGGCCTTGAAGGTGACCGCAAGAGCCTGCGCTGCAGCCTTGCGCGTTTTCTCGCTCGTTTCCTGCAAAAGATTGAGGGTTGGTTCGATCGCGAGCGACTTTCCCGCGACCTTGAATCGCAGGCTCGCCATGGTCTCGTCGAACAGGCGATTCCATGCGCTGTAGCCGGTCATGGATTTTTCGTGAAACAGCAACTCGATCCGGTCCTCGAGCTGGTAGGGCTTTTCCTTGCGAACATCATCGATCCAGGGCCGATAGTGGCCGAGCGCCGGATCGGCCATCGCGGTCTCGAGCGTCGCATCGTCGATGCGATTGAGCTCCAAGGTAAAAAACAGGAGATGGGACGAAGCGGCCGTAATGCGCTCCTGGACGTCACCGTAGAATTTCGCCTGCGCGGGGTCGGTGGTGTCGCCGGAATAGACCAGGCTGGCGTAGGAAATCAGGCGTCCGAGCAAATCCTCGATGGCCTCGTAACGCCGAACTGCGGCGGCAAGCTCGCGTCCGGCCTGCGGGCCGCGCGCCAGCGCCGGAAGCTTGCCCTTGTAGGTCTGCTCAAAACCGAGGCACTCGGCGTCCGCCCGTTCGAGATCCTCCTTGACCTCGGGGGCGTCAATGGCCGGATAAAGATCGGTCAGGTTCCATTCTGGCAGCACGCCCAAGGAACCCGGCTTTTTCGCCTTGCGGACCGGACGTGCGGTGGTGCGTTTGGAACGGGCAGCCATGGGATGATGGTCTCGTGTGGTGGCGGGACGTCAAGGACCGCCTTGAATGACCGACCTGATGTGGCGAAGCGATGGCGCACGGGCGCCACCAGCCGTCGACATATCGTAATGTCGGCGCCGCAATCAACCGCCGTGGCCGAAGGTCCGCCCAACAAACGCGTGAACAACCGGTTGACGGTGTCGCGCAGATTTGGCGTTCGGCGTGGAATTGATATGTTCCATCACCGATAGGTTCTGTCGTTATCGCCCGGCAAATCCAACCTTCCTTCGGCATCCGTTTGAGACCATTTGGATGTTGCTGTTCTGGCGTTGTCGACATCGAAACGAGCCAGCAAGCCGCTGAGCAAAGGCGCGTTGATGCAAAGAGGTTCCAAGCGACCGGAGAAGCTCACGCTTTCCGACATATTGGCGTTCCATCAGCCGCGTCGATCGAACAATTTCTCCGGCCCTCAGGTGACCGTGCTGTTTGCGGTCCTCGCACTTGTGGCCATCATTCCCGTCATTACGCATCCGCTGCCGCCACTGGAGGACTACGCCAATCATCTGGCCCGCATGCACGTCATCGCTACCATTGGTCGCGACCCATACCTTTCGCGGTTCTATGAAATCGACTGGCAGATCGTACCGAACCTGATGATGGATATGGTCGTTCCGGTTCTCGCGCGGGTGATGAATGTCTACCTGGCCGGGCAGCTGTTCACGGTCGCAGCATTTCTGTTGATCATGTCGGGTACGCTGGCCTTGAACCGTGCCTTTTTCGGGCACTGGTCGGTGCTTCCGCTCATCGCCTTCCCGTTTCTGTACAACTACGTCTTCTTGGTCGGGGTGATGAACTATCAGTTCGGAATGGGACTGGCGCTGTGGGCGCTCGCCTTTTGGGTTGGGCTGCGCGAACGCGCGTGGCCGCTACGGCTGTCGGTCTCAACCCTGTTCGTCATCGCGCTGTTCTTTTGTCATTTGTTCGCCGTCGGCCTCTACGGCCTCGGCCTGCTGGCATACGAGGCGTGGCGCGCGTTGATGCGACGAGATCTGACGGTGCGACTGCGCGCGATCGACTTTGTCGCCACCGGTCTGCCGTTCATTCCGGTCTTGCTGCTGCTTTTGTCCAGTCCAACCTGGGACCACGTGAAGGAGTACGATTGGCAGCCGCGCGGGAAAATCGATGGCCTGATCTATGTGATCGAAGTCTATTCCGACATCGTCGCCTTTATCCTCGCCGCGTCCATCGGCGCCGCCGCGATCTGGGCCGTCCGCCATCGGCTGCTGCGATTTCACCCGGTGGGATGGTTTCTGCTGGCGGCGGGGGGCCTGATCTATCTCGCCATGCCGCGCGTGCTGTTTGCGACCTACATGGCGGACCAACGGTTGCCGATCGCGGTCGCGTTCATGCTGATCGCCTGCATTCATCTCGAGCTGCGGCACCGCATGGTACGACGTGGATTCCTGGCGCTGCTGCTGGTGGCGCTGGTGTTGCGGGTGATCGAAGTCGATCTCGCCTGGGCGCAGCTTTCTCCGCTGACCCTGGAATTCCGCGACTCGGTCAAGCGGATCAGCCCGGGCTCAACGGTCCTGATCGCCTACGCCGATCAATCCGGCGGCGATGATGTGCGTGACCTCGGTCTGGTGCACGCGGCATGCCTCGCCATGATCGAGCGATCGGCGCTGGTCACCACGGCGTTCACGGTCAGCGGCAAGCAAATCATGCACGTGCGGCCGAAATACCGCGATCAGGTCGACACCGAGGACGGAACGCCGCCCTCGGTCGAGCAATTGCTGGTGGCCGCCACCAGACACGACTACGAAACGACCGCCTATTGGCAAAATTGGCAAAGCCGATTCGACTACGTCTACGTCCTGTTCACCGAGGACGAGGCCAACAATCCGGCGCCGGACCTGATGACCCTGATCTACGACGGGGGCCGTTTTCAGCTCTATCGAATCAATAAGCACGCCGAATCGCGCAAAGAGCCGGCGAAGGATCCGGTCAAGAGCGATTCTCCCGTCAGCCGCTAGGTCGCCGGCGCCCCGAGCGGCAAATGCGCGCTCCGCTTGGAACGCGCGGATTGGCGCGGCCGACGCGGTCGGATCCCCCATTCGCGGCATCCGCGCGATCCTGCCGCCACCATTTCTTCCCGACTTTGCCACCTTTGGTAACAAAGCGTTAACGCCATTCGGGGAGAATGCCCCAATTCGACACACTGCGTTCGCTGCGGGAGACGCAATGACTGAGCGCGTCTTGATCGTCGACGACGACCCGGTACAGCGGCGTCTCATCGAAAACATGGTCAATCGCTTCGGCTACCAGGCGGTGGTCGTCGATGGCGGCGATGCGGCGGTTGCCTTGCTGACGGGAACGGAACCACCACGCATCGACTGCATGGTGCTCGACCTGGTGATGCCCGATCTCGATGGATTGGGCGTGCTCGCCAAACTGCGGGAGGCCGGCCTCAATCTGCCGGTGGTGGTGCAGACCGCCCATGGCGGTATCGACAACGTGGTTTCGGCCATGCGCGCCGGCGCGGTCGATTTCGTGGTCAAACCGGTCGGCGCTGAACGCCTGCAGGTGTCGCTGCGCAACGCGCTGGCGGCGCGGGCGCTGGCCGGCGAGTTGGCGCGGCTCAAGCACAGCCGCTCCGGCACCCTCACCTTCAGCGACATCATTACGCGCAGCGAACGCATGCAGGCGGTGCTGCGGGTGGCGGAAAAGGCCGCCGCTTCGGCCATACCGGTCTTGATCGAAGGCGAATCGGGCGTCGGCAAGGAATTGATCGCACGCGCCGTCCACGGTTCGAGTGAACGGCGCGCCAAGCCCTTCGTCGCCGTCAATTGTGGCGCGATCCCAGAGAATTTGGTCGAATCGATTTTGTTCGGCCACGAGAAAGGGGCCTTTACCGGCGCCACGGAACGTCATTCCGGCAAGTTCGCCGAGGCGACCGGCGGGACTCTGTTCCTCGACGAGGTCGGCGAATTGCCGCTCGCGGCACAGGTCAAGCTGTTGCGGGCGATCCAGGAGGGCGAGGTCGAGCCGGTCGGGGCGCGCAAGCCGATCAAGGTCGATGTCAGGTTGATTTCGGCGACCAACCGCAACCTGATGTCCGATGTCGAAGCCGGGCGCTTCCGCGAAGACCTGTTCTACCGCCTGCACGTGTTTCCGATAACGGTGCCCCCGCTGCGCGACCGGCTCGAGGACATCTCCGATCTGGTCCGGCATTTCCTCGCCCGTTTTGCCGCCGAAGAAGGCAAGCACGTCCGCACGGTAAGCGCCGCGGCCATGAAGCTGCTCTCGGCCTACCACTGGCCCGGCAATGTCCGTCAGTTGGAGAACGCGGTGTTCCGTGCCGTCGTGCTGGCCGACGGAGACGAGATCGGCGTTAACGAATTTCCGCAAATCGCAGTGCAAATCTCCCATCCGAATGCCATTGACCCGAAGCGGGAGGCCGCGGGCACAGCCTCGGCCGCGGTCGAGGCAAGTGCGTTACCGCTGGTCTTCGACAGCGTTCCGGGGAGTGACCACACCGGCAGCGCGGTTGGTGCACTACCCTTGCTCGACGCGGGCGGTCAACTACGCTCCCTGGAGGACATCGAGGCCGAGGTGATTCGCTTTGCCATCGCCCATTATCGGGGACAAATGTCGGAAGTCGCCCGTAAATTGCGGATTGGCCGCTCGACACTTTATCGGAAGCTCGACAGTTTGGGCCTTGACCGCCCGGAAAGCGCGGGCGACCAGGAACCGGACGTGGCGGCGGGGTGACAGGGGCGACAAAATCGCGTGAGAGTCCATCAAAGGAACACCATCGGGCTACATCGTGGGTTAGATTGTGGTGATTTTTACTCGGGGGCTTTGAACAGCGGGGGCTGTCTCAACGACTGAGTAATGTCGTGGTGAAGAGCTTGCCACGTTGGGAGAGGAATATTGCATGCGTAAATCCCGGTTCGATCATCTGCTGTCCGGTACGGCCCTCGCGCTGGTCCTCGTCGCCGGAGGCAGTCTGTACGCCGCCCCATCGCAGGACCCGGTCGAGGCGGCCGTGCCGATGCCCGAACCGGCGAACGTTGCGCCGCTGACGCCTGCAGACGTGGGGGCGACCACGAATTCGGTGACCGCGCCGGCGACGACCGCCTCCCCCTCTGTCGACAAGAAAGATGCCCCGGCGGCCGCAGTCCCGGCCAAACCGGAGACCGCCGACGCGCCCCAGATCGGCAAGGATCAGGCAAAACCGACGATTGCGGCAGCGCTCGCCCCGGCCGACCAGGCCGTCGCAGAGAAGCTGCGCGATCTCCTCGGCAAAAACGATCGGGCGTTTGGCGGCAAGAAAGAGCGCAGCACCGTTGAGGCGTTCTATTCCAGCCGCGGGTTTGCACCGCTTTGGATCGAAAACGGCGCGGGCAACGACCGCGCCAAGGCCGCGGTGGCGCATCTCGCCGAT
>Ga0265342_10003285_pt1 | contig 13390 bp, 10 predicted proteins | sample 4CB327metaG_FD_203125 | JGI IMG/M metagenome (GOLD analysis project Ga0265342, IMG submission 203125) | Rhizosphere microbial communities from Carex aquatilis grown in University of Washington, Seatle, WA, United States - 4-CB3-27 metaG | ecosystem: Host-associated > Plants > Roots >...
CCTCCAGCGCAGCACCCGCACCAGCGTCGAATAGTTCATGTATTGCTGCGCAAGCCCGCTGGTTTCGAATCTTCCGTTCGCGTCGTCCGGAATTCCGGTGCTGATGTCTTGATTCCCCGGGTTGAAGTTGTATCGGTCCTCCGCGTGAAGCGTCATCTGCGCAAAAAAGTCTCGCTCGGTACCGACGGTTGTGACCGTCACCGAGCCGCTCAACCAGATCGAGTGCGCGCCGATTGCTTTTTGCCAGTTCTCCGTGACTGGGTACGGGAACAGCGCGCCCAGATCGGGATCGTCGCTGCCGCAGGGGATGGCGGTGCCGGTGACCTGAAACATGGCGGGCGCCGTGGCCGGCCGGGCCGCCGTCAGTTCTTCCACGCCTCGCCGAAAATCCAGCACCTAGTTGTCGAGCGTCGTTTTCCCGGAGGCGTCACCCAGTACATGACGCTCGTACGAGAACGTTCGATCGGCACCCTTGCCATAGAGGAAATGCCGATAGGCCGCGAGGGCATCGGGTAGGTCGTTGTGTGGTACGAGAGGAACGCCCTGCACAGCCTCGGCACCCGCGAGGAGCGTTGACCACTCGGCGAATTTCGCTCGATCTCCAAAGGTCGGCGGTCGCCGCGAGTACTGGTCGAGGAACCCATTGTCGTGTTGGATCGGGGGCCGGACCGGTACCCCAACCGTGTATCTCGCCACCGTCGCCATCGCGACGTATCGCGGGACGCTGAGGTGCGCGTGTCAATCGACGCAGCGACGTCCGGTGGCGGCGGTTGTGCTTGCCGTCGCCGTGTGACAGGACGCGGGCGATCGGGGATGACGTTGCGGATCTCGGACTCGGAAAGCTCAGGGGAGGCTGGCTGTTCCACAACCGGACGGTCAGGAGGACCACCCACCGCACGGGGGGCGAAGCATAGGTGGTTGCTCCGTCGACGCTGGTCGGTCGCCATCCTTCGCCAGCGGGGCCGCCGTGCCGGCTCTCAGAACCGGCCGCTGAGCGCCAGGCTCACCCGCCCGTCGGGCGTCGCGCTCGGTGCGGCGACGATCATCGTGATCCCGGCGATGCCCACGACGCCGGCGCCGATGTAGAGAATCTTGGAGAGCAAGTTGGCGCTGGCGACGGCGCTGGCCTTGCTGTCGCAGTAGCTCTTCGAGTTGAAGTTCGGGCAGCCGTTCTTGGTCGCGTCGTCGAAGGTCGACCGCGCGCTCATCAGCGCGAGGGTGCCGCCGCCGGCGGCGGCCGCGGCCGCGACGAGCGAGACGATGCCGACCACGCGCAGCGGGCTGGTGTGTGCTTCCCCGCTGCCGGCCTCGGGCGCGCGCGTGACCAGGTCGGGCGGGGCAGGGGCGGGCGCCGGCGCCGCCAGTGACGGCGACGGGGCTCCGTTGTACGCAACCACCGAGTTCGGCGGCGATTGCGGTCCGTACGCCGATGGCGGTGTTTGCTGCGCGGGCGCAGGCCAGGACTGGCTCGGCGCGGGTGGCGGCGTCGGCTGCTGATACGGCTGGACCGGCGGCGCGCGCGCGGGGGCTGGTGCCGCCGCTGGTGCCAGGACGGGGGCCGCCGCCAGCGCTGCCGCGGGCGCCGCGACCGGCGCCGGTGGAGTGGCCGGAGGCGCCGACTTGATCGCCGTGGGTAGCGTGGCCGCCGGCGCGGGCGTGGCGCCGCCCGACGCTGTTCCACCGGCCTTCTTCTCGGTCTCCATTTCGGAGATGAACCCCTGAACCTCTTTCCGCTCGTCGGCGCTGAGGTGCCGCGCACGTCTCAAGTAATCCTTGAAGCTCTCGATCGCCTGCGGGTACTGCTTGAGCTTCTGCTGGCAGCGGCCAATGTTGCGCAGGTACTCCGGGCGTCCATCGCTCTGGATGTAGAGGTCGAGGAAGGTGGCCAGCGCTTCCTCGTAACGCCCCTGCATGAAGTTGCGCGCCGCCTCCTCGCCGCGGGCCTGCCGCTCGGCAGGTGTCGACGCGTGCCGAGCCGGCGCCGGTTCCGCCGCGCGCGCGCTGCCGTTGTCTGCCACCGTCGTCGCCAGCGGTGCGGCCATCCAGCAGCAAAGCCAGAACGCGACAGCTCTCGGGGCACGCGGCATCGGTCTCCTCAAAGCTTGATGATGTGTTCGCCGTCGCTCGGATCCGGCTCGGCAACGCGTTCGAGCCGGATCGAGCCACGGTAGTCCTGGTCCTGCGGGATGGTGAGGCTCTTCGACGAATAGCCGCTCTTCTCGACGCGCACCTCGAGCGCGCCTGCCTGCCGCGGCAATCGGTGGTGCAGCGGGGTCACGCCGATGAGCCGGCCGCTCGCCGAATCGACGACGCGCGCTTCGGACGGCGAGCTCTTGAGGTCGACCATGATTCGGTCGTCGGGCGCGACCGCAGCGCCCGGTGCGGTTTTCGTCGCGGGTCCGGACTCAACCGGCGCCTTAGCCCTTTCGCGTGCCGCGGGCTGCGCTGCTTCCTTCACCGGCGCGCGCGGCGTTGCCTCCGTCGCCTGGTGCGCCGCCGCCGGCACCGCCGCCTTGTCGTCGGCGTCGTGTCGCTTCAGCGCCGGCAACGTGCGCACCACGAAGACCACGCCCGTCGCGACCAGCAGCGCGGCCACCACGCCCAGCGGGCGGGCCAGGCGGCTGCGCGGCACGGTCATCGTGTCCATGTCCATCTCCGACGCGCCCGCCGACAACGTGGTATTCGCCGATGCCGGTAGCGGGCGCGAGGCGCTGGGCGCGCTCCGTTCCGGCGCGGGCAACACCGCCGCGAGCGGCGTGGCGACCCGGGGCCGCGGCGGCGCGCTCGCCGGCGCAGACGCCGCGGCGAGCAGCGCGCGCTGGACCTCGCCCATCGTCTGCACCCGCTCCGCCGGATTCTTGCGCAGCATCTTCTCGATCGTCGCCGCCAGCGCCGCGTTCACGCCAGGAACCTTCTTTGGCAGCGGCGGCGGCGGTCGATTCATCTGCATGTCGAAGAGCTCGCCCATCCCCTCCGATACGAAGGGCAGCTCGCCGGAGATCATCTGGTAGAGGATCAGGCCGAACGAATAGATGTCGCTGCGCGCGTCGACCTGCCCCGTGCCCCGACACTGCTCGGGCGACATGTAGAGCGGCGTCCCCATCAGCATGCCGGTCTGCGTATGCATCGACTTGGCGCCGCCGCTGCTGGTCAGCTTGGCGATGCCGAAGTCGAGCACCTTCACGCGCTCGCCCGATTCGGTCTCCTGGTTGTTGACGATGAAGAGGTTGTCGGGCTTGAGGTCGCGGTGAATGATGCCGGCCCGGTGCGCTGCCTCGAGGACCGACGCCGCCTGCGCGCCGAGCCCGATCACGTCGGTGGCCGGCATCGCGCCCACGCGCCCGATCCGCCGCGACAGCGTCTCGCCCTCGAGCAGCTCCATGATCAGCCAGGGCGAACCGTCCTGATGAGTCCCGCAGTCGTAGATCTGCACGATGCCGGGGTGACGCACCTCATTGGTGGCGCGCGCCTCGTTGAAGAACCGTCGGATCGCCTGGGGGTCGCTTGCCAGCTCCGAGCGCAGCACCTTGATCGCGGCGCGCCGGTGCATGGTCATGTGCTGCGCTTCATAGACCACCCCCATGCCCCCCTCGCCGAGCGTGCGCAGGAGCTGGAAGTTGCCGATGGTGGTCGGAGCGTTCGCCATATTGAGCACCGCGCGCCAGCTATCGGCGCCACCGCGGCGTCGGGCTACCACGGTGTCCGGTGCCAGCCGCAGAATAGACGATCAATAGGGTTTTTGGCCCTGGATGTTGCCGCCCGGGGCGTAGTCACACAGCACGGTGCCGTGAAACGTCACGTTGGGGCAATCGACGATGGCGCAGCCGATCTTCACGCTGGCGCGCCAGACCACCTGGGTGTAGTGCCCGGCGGTGCCGTTGGGGGCGACCCTCCGGACGACCATGCGAGCGTCACTGTCGAAACCAGGCCGAAACAAAGGAAACCGAGTCGACGCATATGTCTCCGTCTGCGCAACGACCGTGGGTGTAACAATGTCGCTGTCATTGTCCGACCAAATTGCGGTCCCGTAAAGCCCACGAAGCGGAAGCGAAAGTCATGAAAGCTGCCACCGAGGGATCTCAATCCGCCCGCGATCTCGACGGGCGTCGATACATCATCACCGGCCCGTACTCGGGGATCGGGCGGGTCACCGCGCGAAACCTCGCGTCGCGCGGCGCCGCCCTGGTCCTGGCCGGCCGCTCGGTCGAGCAGTGCCGGTCCCTGGCCGCCGAGCTCCGCGGCCCGGGCGAGGCGGATCGCATTGACGTGCTGGCGCTGGACCTGGCCGATTTTTCGTCGGTGCGGGCAGCGGCGGAGCAGGTGCTCGCGCGCGGCGGGCGCATCGATGGTCTCATTAACAACGCCGGTGTCGCTGGCTCGCGCGGGGTCACGCGCGACGGCTTCGAGCTGGCGTTCGGGGTCAATCACCTGGGCCATTTCCTGTTCACGCGGTTGCTCGAGGCGCGTCTCCGCGAAAGCGCGCCCAGTCGCGTGGTCAACGTCGCCAGCGAAGCTCACCGTCGCATTCACGGGCTCGACTTCGAAGCGGTGCGTGGCCGGACCCGGACCCGCACCGGCTTTCACGAGTACGGAGTGTCGAAGTTGTGCAACATTTTGTTCGCGCGCGAGATCGCGCGGCGCTGGGCGGGGAGCGGAATCACCGCTTGCGCCCTCCATCCGGGCGTCATCGCTACCGACATCTGGCGAAGCGTGCCTCAGCCGCTGCGGGGGTTGCTGACCTTCTGGATGAAGACGCCCGAGGCCGGCGCCGCGACGAGCATCTTTTGTACAACACACCCCGCGCTCAACAACGTTAATGGCCGTTACTTTGTGAATGAGCGTGAATCGAGACCGAATCGAGCCGCGCAGGACGACGGGTTGGCTGCGCGTCTCTGGGACGAGAGCGAAAAGATGGTCAGGCTCGCCGTCGAAAAAAATTGAGCCGTCGTGAGCTGTTCGTGTCTCGGCGAGCAACGCGCAAGCGAGACGTTGGTAGTTCTTGCCGCAGCTCGCCTTTCTGAGATATGAAGGGCTCCGTTTTTGCTCGGCGGTGTGGCGAGGTCGAGGAAAAAGGGGGAGCTATCAATCATGAGGCTCTCGCAATTCGTCCCATAAAATTCGGAGAATCACATGAAGACACGAGCTCTCGGCTTTTTGTTGATGGTGGCTGCGGCCGGCGTCTACGCAGTCGGCTGCGGTAGCAGCAATAACAACGGTGGCACCGGCGGCGCTGGCACCGGCGGCAAAGGCGGCGCGGCCGGCGCGGGCGCGGGCGGCACTGCTGCTGGCGGCACGGGCGCTGGCGGCAAGGTGGATGCGGGCAGCGACACGAACACGGGCGCGGGCGGCAAAGCCGACTCGGGCACTGACACGAACACGGGCGCCGGCGGCAAGGTCGACGGGGGCACCGACACGGTCAGCAACACCGACACCGCGGCCGACATGGCGCCTGGCGACGCTCCGGCGGACACCCAGGCTGCGCCGACGTTTACGCAGGTTTACGCGATCATCTCCAACGCGACCGTGGCCGGTTGCACCACCTGCCACGACGGGACCAACACCGACGGTGGCGCCGGGACAGGATTGCCCCACGGCATGAACTTCACGACCAAGGCGGCCGCATACGCCGCGCTGGTCGGCGTCGACTCGATCCGATGCGGGGCTAGCGACGCGGGCGTCGACGGGAGCGCCGCCCTCAAGCGTGTGCTCGCCGGCAACGCCGCGCAGAGCGTTCTTGTCCAGAAGCTGCTTCAGGGTATGGGAATCACGGCGGGGCTTTGCGACACGGCCGCGAACTCGGTGGGCATGCCGCTCAACGTTGGCAAGCCGACGGACGGCGGCGCGCCCGACGGTGGCGACGCAGGCTTCACGCTGACCACGTATGCGGTCACCGCGCCACAGCTGACGACGATCCAGGACTGGATCAACGCGGGCGCGCTGAACAACTAGGCGCTCGCGGCTGAGCTCTCAGCCGTAACGACAAGAGGCCGGCGGGGCGACCCGCTGGCCTCTTTTTTTTGCGCGCGCTTTTCAACTTTGGCCGCCGGCGTCGCTTGGCAAGTCAACCGGCCGTTACCGACGGGCGGTATCAGTTTTCTGAGTCACACGCCGCCCCGCAGCGCGACAACAAACCGTCCTTGTGTCCTGCTTCCCCAAGTGTTTGGATAGCGCGCCTTACCTCTCCTCATGAGACTCGCAGTCGAAATCACGACGTGCACGCCTCAGCGTGCGGGTATTGGGTACTACACCGAACATCTGGTCGATGGGCTGCTCGCGACGTGCGCGCCCGGAGACGAGGTGGTGCTGATCGGCAACCGCAAGCTGGGGCCTGACGTTACCCAGAAGTGGGGCGACCGCCTGCGCATCGGCGGCGCGCCGGTGCGGTACCTGTGGATGCAGACCGACGCGTCGCGCATGCTCCGCGATGTCGGCGCCGACTTCGGGGTCTTTCCGAACTACCTGGCGCCGCTGGGCGCGCCCTGTCCCTATCTGAACATCGTCCATGACCTGGCCTTGATCCGCACGCCCGAGTTCTTCAACACGCGCAAGCGCCTGCTGGTCCGCGCGCTGCTGCCGATCGTCTCGCAGTCGGCGGCGGCGGTCGGCACCGTGTCGGAGGCCTCGCGGCGCGACGTGGTGTCGATGCTCTCGGTGCCCGAGCACCGCGTGGTCATGCTGCCGGGCGCGCCGCATCCGAGCTGCCGTCCCTCGACCGACGCGGAGATCGCGCGCGTGCGCAAGCAGTACAACCTGCACCGCCCGTACGTGCTGTCGGTCGGGACGCTCGAGCCGCGCAAGAACCTCCCGATGCTGCTGCAGGCGTTCGATCGCCTGCTCGAACGCAAGGGGACCGCGAGCGCGGATCTCGACCTCGTGACCATCGGCGGGCGCGGCTGGCGCGATCGGCACCTGCGCGCCGAGCTGGAGCGCCGCCTTCCCAACGGGCGTGTCCACGCCATCGGCTACGTCCCCGAGGCGGATCTGGTGGCGCTCTACGGTGGCGCCGAGGTGCTGGCGTATCCGTCGCACTTCGAGGGCTTCGGCCTGCCGGCGCTCGAGGCAATGGCGTGCGGTACGCCCGTCGTGGCGTCGGACATCTCGGCGCTGCGCGAGGTCAGCGCCGGCGCGGCCACGCTGGTTCCGCCCGGCGACGAGGAGGCGCTGGCCAGCAGCATCGCCGCGCTGGTCGAGGACCGCCAGTTGCACGCGGTGGCGCGCGAGCGCGGCCTTCTGCGCGCGTCGGCGTTCGGATGGACAAAGACCGCGTCGACGCTCTGGGAGTTCGCACGTGCCCGCACGCGGCGCCGGCCCCCGTCGATCAGCTACCTGCCGTCGGCGCGGGGCGCGGGCGGTGCGCCGGCGGGTCTTGCTCCGACGGGCGGCGACGCCAAGGATTGGGCGATCCTGGCCACGGTGGTCTACGCGGATCTGTTCGACGCCGCGGTCGGCGTCGACGATCTGGCGCGCACCTGCCTGGGCGTGCAGATCGACGCCGCCGAGGTGCGCCGGCGCGCGCGCGCCGCGCCGCTGGCGGAGCTGATCTCGCTCGATCCCGCCGAGGCGGTGGTGACCCTGCGCGGTCGTGAACAGCTGGTGGCGCGCCGGGAAGAGGGCGTGCGCCGCACTGCCGAGCTCATGCACAAGCACGCGCGGGTGATCTCGGCGCTGGCGACACTGCCGTTCATCCGCATGCTCGCGCTGTCGGGCGGCACCGCGCACAAGAACGCGCGCGGCGGCGACGACATCGACCTGTTCGTGGTCGCAGCGGGCGGCCGCGCGTACACCGCGTACACGATGCTGTTCCTGGTCAGCCGCCTGACCAAGACGCGCGGCGTGGTTTGCCCGAACTACCTGGTCGACGAAGATCATCTCGAAATCGCCTACCACCACGATCTGTTCACCGCGCACCAGGCGATCTCGATGGTGCCGATCGCGGGCATGGACGTCTTCGCGCGGTTCGTGAACGCCAACGACGAATGGATCCGCAAGCTGTACCCCGGCTACTCGCCGCGCCCGCCGGCCGCGACGCTGGGGCGACCCGGCCTGCAGAACGTGTTCGAGCGCAGTGTCGGCCTGGCCGGTGATCGGCTCGAACAGCTGCTGCGCGTGATCTGGCGCCTCCATCTGGGGAGGCGTGTCGCCCGCGCGACAGGGTCGGATCTGGTCCTGGGCGGCGGCATCCTGAAGTTGCACCTGTCCGACCACCGCCGCCGCGTGCTGGATCGGTTCGAGCAGCGGCTGCTGGCGCTGCGCGACGAATGGGAGGGCCGCAAGGTGGCGCCCGGGCCCGCGCGCCGCTCGGCGCCGGGATAGCCGGGATTCCCGTGGCGCAAACCAGCGCTTCGCCGACCGACGGGGAGATCGTGCCGCGGTTCGCGGCGGCGCTCGGCCCCGCGAGCGTATGTGCGGCCGCGATTGCGGTCCCGCTGTTCTACCTGCGCAACCTGCACTCGGTCTTCTTCGAGCCGAAGATGGCGCTGCTGTACCTGGCGGGCGCTGTCGGCGTCGCCGCGCAGCTGCTGCTGTGGGCCGATCCGCGCGCGTTGCGCATACGCCTCGCGCCGGCAGTGGTCGGCGCGGTGCTGGCGTTGCTCGCGACCACGATCCTCGCGGGGGCGGTCGCGACATCGCGCGAGGCGCCGGGCGCGCCTTACGCCGGGCTCGAGGTCGCACGCTTCCTGGCGATCGCCGCGGTAGCGGCATCGGCGGCGCGCGCGGCCGCGTCTCCGCTGTGGCGCCGGCGCGTTCTGATCTCGATCCACGTCGCCGGCGGGCTGGTGTCGCTGATCGGGCTCCTGCAGCACCTGCAGATCCTGCCGTTGCAGATCCCGACGATCAGCGTGCCCGGATCGACGTTCGGCAACCGGAACGTCGCCGCCGAGGCGGTTGCGATGTCGATCCCGTTCGGGCTCGCGTGGCTGGCGCTGGCCTGGCCGCGCGGCAGGGCGCCCGCGAGCGAGACGTCGCCTGCCGGCGAGACGTCGCCCGGCGAGACGTCTTCGCGCGACGATCGGTCGCTCGCGATCGAAACGCAGCCCGATTCGCCGGGAATGATCCTGCTCGTGCTGGCGCTCGAGCTGGTCTACCTGGGCGCGACGCGCACGCGTGGGGCCTGGCTGGGCGCGACGCTGGGGGTCGCCGTGTTCTACGCGCTCGCGCGACGCGCCCTGCCGGGGGCGGCCCTTGGCCTGGTGCTGGCGCTCGGGGTCGCTGCGCTCGCGGCGGCGGTGATCCCGGGACGCGTGACCGCGCGCGACGTCGGTGACGCCAAGCGCTTCGAGCCCGGCGAGCACGTGGTGAGCGAGGCGCTCGACCCGCGCTCGGCGGTGCTGCGCGAGCGCCTGGGGCTGTGGCGTCGCACGGTCGCAATGTGGCGCGGGCATCCGCTGCTGGGCGTGGGGCCGGGAAACTTCCAGGTCTACTTTCCCGCGTACGCCGAGCCGGGGGCGCGCGCCGACGGCGTGATCTCGGCAAAGATCGTCGCGAGACACGCGCATGAAGACCTGCTCGAGCGCCTGGCAGAGACCGGGCCGCTCGGCCTGGCGGCGCTGCTCGCGGTCTACGCGGTCGGTTTCCCGATTGCAGTACGGCGGTCGCGCCTCGCGGCGGCGCGGTCGAGGCGGGCGAGCGTGCAGGGTGACGAGGCGCCCATCGCGGCGGCGGCGGCAGGGTGCCTGGCGGCGCTGTTCGCGTGCGGCCTCTCCGGATTTCCACTGGCGATGCCGGCGACCGCGCTGCTCTTGGCCATTGCGCTCGGCTTTCTGGCTTGCGAGGGCACGAGCCCGGACGCGACCAGCGTGGCGTCGAGCGGGCGCCGGCTTCCCTGGCCGGTCGCGATCCTGAGCGCGCTCGTGATCGTCGCCGGGACCGCGAGGCTCTCGACGAACGGACTCATTCGCTCGTACTGGCACGCGCGCGCGCTCGCGGCGTTGCGACCCACGGGGCCGGACCTGAGCGCGGCGCTGCAGGCGCTGCGGGCTGCCGATGGCGCGAGCCCGGGCACCTTCGACGTTGCGCTCGAGACCGGGTACGTGCTCCAGCGAATGAATCGTTTCAGTGATGCGCTCACCGCGAGCGAGCGTGCGCTGGCCGTCGAGCCGTATGCGATCCCGGCGTGGCTGCTGCGTGGGGAAGCGGCGCTGGCCAGCGGCGATCCTCGGGGCGCGCTCGCCGCCACTGACCGCGCTCTCACGCTCTTCACGGACTACCCCGACGCGCTCGCGGTGCGCGCGCTCGCGGAGACGCGCCTCGGCCACGCCGACGCCGCGCGCACGGCGCATGACCACCTGCTGTCCCTGGCGCTGGACGGCGACCCGCATGCAAAGGCTCTGGTCCAGGACCTGCGCAACGAGAAAGGGCCGCCTTGAACACCTGTGGGGGCAGGCGGGCCGACGGATCTCCTCAAAATTCCGCCGCATTTCGCCGGGCGAATCCCCACAAAAAGCAGCGCGATTTCGATCCGCGCCGATCCCCTTCCCCCGTCCGCGGGGGGAGGGTTAGGGAGAGGGGCCGCCAGGCGCCGCGACTCGCAAGGCTTGCCCTCTCCCTAACCCTCCCCCGCAGACGGGGGAGGGGACCGGAGCTCGGGACAATTTGCGGGGATTCGTCAGACAAGCGGGTTCCATCATGAAAGTCGCGCTGGTTCACGACTGGCTGGTCTCGATCCGCGGCGCCGAGAAGGTGCTGGAGTCCTTCTGTCGCATGTACCCCGACGCCGACGTCTTTACGTTGCGCCAGGAAGCGGCGGCGGTCCGCGCGTCGCGAGACCTCGCGTCGCACGCGGTGTACACCTCGTTCATCGATCGGCTTCCGCGCGCGGTCTCGGCGGGGCGCATCGGTTTCCGCTTGCTGCTGCCGCTGTTCCCGGCGGCGATCGAGTCGTTTCGCCTCGACGGCTACGACCTGGTGATCTCCAGTCATCACGCGGTCGCCAAGGGCGTGCTCGCGCCGGCGGGCGCGCTGCACGTGTCGTACGTGCATTCACCCATGCGCTACATCTGGGAGGCGGGCGGGGAGTACGCGCCCAGCGTGCCCGGCGGCTCGCTCGGACGCGCGGCGTTCGGCGCGCTCGCGCACTACCTGCGCCTGTGGGACATGGCGAGCACGTCGCGCGTCGACGCGCTGGTCGCCAACAGCCGCTACACGCGCGACCGCATTCATCGCTGCTACGGGCGCGCCTCCGAGGTCATCGAGCCGCCGGTCGACGTCGCGCGCTTCGAGCGGATCCCCGATCCTCGGCCGCCGGTGACAGGCGCGGCGCCGATGTACCTGTGCGTGTCCGCTCTGGTTCCGTACAAGCGGGTCGAGCTGGCGGTGCGCGCGTTTCTCGGCCGCCCCGAGCGTCTGGTGGTCGTCGGCGAGGGGCCTGACGGTGCGCGGCTCGCCGGCATTGCCGCCGGCGCGCCCAACATCGAGCTGCGCGGGCGCGTCGACGATGCCACGGTCGATCGGTTGTTCTCCGAGTGCCAGGCGGTGATCCACCCGGCGATCGACGACTTCGGCATCGTGCCGGTCGAGTCGCTGGCGACCGGGCGCCCGGTGATCGCGTTCGCGGGCGGCGGAGCGACCGATTCAGTCCGCGACGGCGAGACCGGCGTACTCTTCGCCGAGGCGACGCCCGAGTCGCTCGCCGCCGCCCTGACGCGCCTCCGCGGCCTGCGCTTCGATCCCGCGCGCCTGCGCGCCGAGGCGCGGCGCTTCGATCGCGTGGTGTTCGAACGTCGTTTCGCCGCTTTCGTGGATGCGCGCTGGCGAGAGCGCGAGGCGCGCATGGCGGCTCCGGCATGAGCAGCGGCCCGCATCCGGCTGCCGCCGCGCCCGGCGGCGGCGGCGCGGACCGCGAGCGCGGCGGCGTCAGCGCCGATCTGCGCCGCGCGTTCGTCAACATGGCCGCCAAGGCCGGCTCGATCGTCGTCGAGCGCGTCGCCCAGCTGGTGCTGATGCTGGGCGCGGCGCCGATCCTGGGCGTGGTCTCGTTCGGGCGCTTCTCGTTCGCGAACAGCGTCACCGCGCTGCTGGCCTTCGGCACCGATCTCGGGTTGACGCTGTGGACGACGCGCGCGCTCGCGCGTGATCCCGCACAGTCCGCGGCCGTCCTGGGCACGGTCTATCACCTGCGCCTCTGGGCGACGGTGCCGTACTTCATCGCGCTCGGCGGCGTGGCGCTGGGCCTGGGCCCCGGCGAGGCGCGCGTCGCCATGCTGGCCATCGGTGTGGTGTCGCTGGCGCGCGCGCTGCTCGACCACGCGCGCGCCGTATTCCGCGCGCGCGAGCGCATCGGCGACGAGGGCAAGGTCAACGCAATTGGCGCGTCGCTGGCGACGATCGGCGGGCTCGCCGCGGTGGCGCTCACCGGGCGCGGCCTGCCGGCGCTCGCGCTGGGGATGATGGCGGGCACGCTGGTGAGCATGGTCTACGGATTCGCGCTGCTCGGACGCCGCTACGGTCCGTGGACCGGCCCGTTCGACCGCGCGCTCGCGCGCCGCATGCTGCGCGAGGCGCTGCCGTTCTGGCTCGCGGGGATCTTCTCGCTGGCCTACTCGCGTGGTGACGTGGTCGTGTTACGCGCGCTCACCGGCGACGCCGAGGTCGGCGCCTATCGCGCGGCCGGCCAGCTCTACGACGTCGCGAAGACCCTGCCGGTGGTCGTGATGACGGCGATGTTCCCGCAGCTCGCGCGCCACTTCCGTTTCGCGCGCGAGCGGCTGCGGCGAGCGGAGTGGGGCGTCTCGGCGAGTCTGACGGCAGCCGGCGTCCTGACCGCCGCCGTGCTGGCGATCGCTGCTGGGGTCGTAGCGCGGCGGATCTTCGGGCCTGGCTTCGCGCGCACGGTGCCGGCGTTGCACATCCTCTCGGCCGCGCTGCCGCTGGTGTTCCTCAACTGCGGTCTCACGAACTTCCTGGTCGCGCGCGATCTCGGCGTGCTCAACATGGTCTTCGCGGGGTTGATGGTCCCGGTCAATGTCGTCGCCAACGTTGTGCTGTCGCGCCGGCTGGGCGCTCCGGGTGCGGCCTGGTCGATGCTGATCACCGAGGCGGCGCTGTCGCTGTGCTGCTTGCTGGCGCTGTACGTGGCGCGGCGGGGGGACGTCGAGGACGCGCACGGGGGCGGGTAACCAGGAACGGCGACGGTGGCGGACGTGAGGAGGGCTCCGCTCTCTCCGTTGTGGGGCGCGAGAGGCGTGGGGGGACCTGGAGGTGGGGTATTGCCTCCGCTGGGACGCCCCCTTACGCCGCCGCGGAGAGGTTCGCTCTCGATGACTGAATCTGCCTGTGCGAGGCGTGGACTCGACCTTGGGTCGTGAACCAGCGGCGGCACGGGGGCGCTCCGCTGCGGGCTGGCATCCTGCCTGCGGACAGGCAGGAGCGCCCGCAGAGGCCCCGCGGAGGC
>Ga0265342_10003287_pt1 | contig 13383 bp, 10 predicted proteins | sample 4CB327metaG_FD_203125 | JGI IMG/M metagenome (GOLD analysis project Ga0265342, IMG submission 203125) | Rhizosphere microbial communities from Carex aquatilis grown in University of Washington, Seatle, WA, United States - 4-CB3-27 metaG | ecosystem: Host-associated > Plants > Roots >...
CGCCATAATCATCCTTGCCACCCAGAAGAAAATAATATCCGGGGCTGTTGAAAGCAGGTCGGTTGGAAAGAATTTTTTCAGGTCGGCTGTTTCATCCGGCCAGCCCATTGTTGAAAACGGCCAGAGCCATGATGAGAACCATGTATCCAAAACATCGGGGTCCTGTTCCCAGTTCTCAATATCTTTTGGCGGCTCAATTTCACAATAGATCTCGCTATTAGTTTTGTTGTACCAAACCGGGATCTGGTGCCCCCACCAAAGCTGACGCGAAATACACCAGTCACGGATATTACGCATCCAGTTTTCGTAAACTTTTTCCCAGCGGTCAGGGTGAAATTTTACTTTGCCAGATAGCACGACATTCAACGCAGGCTCAGCCAGCGATTTCATCGAAACAAACCACTGGTCGGATAGATACGGCTCAATTATAGCGCCGCCGCGCTGTGAGTATCCAATGTTATGAGTATATTCTTCAATTTTTTCAACCAGTCCAAGCTCATCAAGCTTTTCAACGATCTTCTTGCGCGCCTGGAACCTGTCCAAACCGGAATATATTCCGGCAAGTGAGTTCATTTTACCTTCGAAATCAATAACCTGTATTGTTTCAAGGTTATACTTCTGCCCTATTTCAAAATCATTCGGGTCGTGTGCCGGGGTAATTTTCAGCGCGCCGGTGCCGAACTCCATATCAACATAACTATCGGCGATAACAGGAATTGCCTTATCAACAATCGGCAGCATGACTTTTTTACCTGCAAGTCCTGAATATCTTTCATCCTTTGGATTTACAGCAACGGCAGTATCGCCAAGCATTGTTTCGGGACGAGTGGTTGCAATAATAACAAACTTACCTTCTTCGCCAACAACAGGATATTTTAAATAATAAAGTTTATCTTTCTTTTCCCTGTAATCAACTTCTTCATCTGAAAGCGCAGTATGCAGAACCGGGTCCCAGTTAATAATACGCTTACCTTTATAAACCAAACCCTTTTTGTATAGCTCAACAAATACTTTTCTTACAGCTTTGGAAAGGCCATCATCCATAGTAAAGCGTTCGCGCTGCCAGTCAACGGATGCGCCCATGCGTGTTAATTGTTTCTTTATATTCGCATGATAAATTTCTTTCCATGCCCAAACTTTCTTAACAAATTTCTCGCGGCCAAGATCATATTTTGTGAGCTTCTCTTCCTTCAGTTTCTTTTCCACAACGTTCTGAGTCGCTATTCCGGCATGGTCTGAACCCGGAAGCCATAAAACGTTGTAACCTGACATACGTTTCCACCTAGCGTAAACATCCTGTATAGTATTATTAAGCATGTGACCTATTGTAAGATTGCCGGTTACGTTAGGCGGCGGGATTACAATAGAATATTTAGGCTTAGCGGAAGCGGCGTCAGGGGAAAAAAATTTGTTATTCTCCCAAAATTCTATCAGCTTAAACTCAACTTCAGCCGGGTTATATGTCTTTGAAATTTCTTTCAAGCAACTTCCTCAACTTTCTTGTATTTATTAATTATCTCATAGGCCAGCTCAAGATACGCCATGGACACATTTGCATTCACATTATATAATATAGCAGGCTTCCCGTAAAATGAAGCCTCGGTTATTAAATGATTCCTGGGGATATATGTTTTAAATAAAAACTTATTATACCTCAGTTTTAATTCCCTTTCGGATATCTCGGTAACTTTTGTATTTGATTCATACATTGTCATAACAATGCCTTCAATATATAACGCGGGGTTTGCGATGTCTTTGATATATTCAACGTACTTAAGCAATTTTGCGATAGCCTCAAGCGAAAAATGGCCACATCTAACCGGCAGCATAACAGAGGTAGCGGCTGTAAGCGCATTGGCAACGATTCCGCGCATAAGCGGCGGACAATCAATCAGTATAAAATCATATTGTTCCATTACGCCACGCAGCGCATTTTTAAGCACAACCCTGTTTTCGGCGACTTTGGAAAACTTTTCATCGCGCTGGATTGAATTTACATTAGATGGGACAAAATCAAGATACTCAAGCTCAGTATGATGTGTGGCATGGCTAAGCGAATGCGTAAAGCTGAATACTTCCGATAAACCTGCTTTGATCTTCTCGGGAGTAAAACCAAGCGACATAGCTGATGCGCCAAACGGGTCGGCGTCTATCAATAGCGTGCGCTTTTCTGCAACGGCAAAAGATGCCGCCAGATTAACCGCAGTTGTGGTTTTTCCCACACCGCCTTTCGGCAGGCAAACAGATATTACTTTAGCGCTCACTTATTTTGTTTTTTTTGTGGAGGTTTAGTGTAACCTGATTCAAATTTAACCGTTTTTTTGGAAAAATTTAGTATATAAATAACCCCTATTTATTCAACCTTTACGATTAGTTCGCCAACCGATTCTAATTTAGCTTTGATCACATCGCCCGGGTTAAGTCTGGCGATGCCTGCCGGAGTGCCGGTAAAAATTATGTCCCCTTTTCGGAGTCCAAAAATTGTTGAAATATAATGGATTATAAAATCCAGCTTAAATATCATTTCGGAAGTCATCGCATTCTGTTTCTGCTCGCCATTTATTTCAAGACTTATTCTGAGCTTTTCAGGATTAACAATTTCATCTTTTCTAACAATTTCAGAAACTGGCGCTGATGAGTAGAATCCTTTAGAAACCGTCCAGGGCAGTCCTTTTTTCTTATCTTCGTTTTGAAGATCGCGAAGAGTAAAATCAATTCCAACTGCGTAGCCATAAACATATTCAAACGAATCTGCCTGGTTTATATTCTTTCCGTCTTTGCCTATGATAATAACCAATTCAACTTCGTTTTGCAAATTGTTGGATATTTTTTTACCATTAAGTTCCGGGATTGAGACAACAAATGAATCACTTACGACCGCAGTATTTGGTTTTAAGAATATAACAGGTTCAGACGGAATCTCTTTAGGAATTCCGGGGATATCAATTTCGTTTATGTGGTCAAGATAATTCTTGCCTACACAAAATACATTTTGGATTTCGATTAAATCGTTCGAGTTTTTTACTTTTAGTTTTGGCATTAATATTTGCGCTTACAATTATGTTTAATAAGTCAAGTGGCTATCTCTCTCATCTCCCCCTGACAGGGGGAGATACAGAGGGGGTGTAAACCTTGCACCACCCCCTACCCCCTCCTGTCAGGAGGGGATGAAATCCGACTAACTATAATCTGACAAAAATTGCCACAGAGCCTAACTCTCGTATCCCCTGCCTGCTGTAGCCTTGCTAAAGGAGGTAAACAGGCAGTCCCAACAAGGAGAGATACAGAGATGGTGTATATCTTAACCCTCAATGCACTCACAACGAAATCAAATCACGATAACAATGGATTCCCGCCTCCGCGGGAATAGGGTATTTTTTAAATATTTATCAAATGCTTGTAGTTATTCACTATTCCAATGGCTTTGCCTTTGAGTTTCCATCCATTGTAGGGCGTGTTCTTGCTTTTTGAATGGAACTTTGATGAATCAACAACCCACTCTTCTTTCAAATCAAGAATAGTCAAATTAGCTTTTTCGCCTTCTGTGATTTTGATATCCGGCAATCCAAGTATTCTCCTTGGATTTACCGACATTTTCATGACCATCTCATCCAGTGAAATGATTCCTTTTTCAACGAGATTTGTATAAGTTAAACCAACCGATGTTTCCAGTCCAACAATCCCGAACGGGGCTTTATCAAGCGGTAACTTTTTTTCATCCTCAGAGTGAGGCGCATGGTCCGTGCAAATGGCGTCTATTGTTCCGTCTTTAATGCCTAAGAGGATTTCTTCGACATCTTCCTTAGTTCTTAATGGGGGATTCATCTTTGCATTCGTACCGTATTCCAAAATTGCTTCATCGATAAGAGTAAAGTGATGCGGGCAAACTTCTGCAGTGACTTTAACGCCTTCAGCCTTTGCCTTTCTCACCAGCTTTACAGCTTCTTTTGTGCTTATATGCTGCACGTGATAACGCGCGCCTTTAATTTGTTTTGTTAACTCGATATCCCGTTCGATTATTTTACTCTCAGATGCATTCGGGATTCCTTTCACTCCAAGTTTTCTTGATACAACTCCGTCATTAATTATTCCGCCATCTGTAATGGACATGATTTCGCAATGCTGGATAACAGTCAGGTTAAATTCGGCTGCAGCCGTTAGAACATCTCTCATCATTTCGTCGCCTGCTATGGGGCTGCCATCATCTGTTATCGCCAGCGCTCCTGCTTCGTGAAGAGATTTGATCGAACTTATTCTTTCTCCCGCTCTGCCTACTGTAGCGCAGGCAGACGTATAAACATCTACAATATTTCCGTTCGATTTAGCTGCATTATCCTTTATCACTTCAGCATTATCCAGTGGGGGCGTTGTGTTAGGCATACACAGAACTCCCGTAACGCCGCCGTAAGCGGCAGCTAGCGCGCCTGATGAAATATCTTCTTTATGAGTCTGCCCCGGTTCGCGGAAATGAACGTGCATATCAAATAATCCGGGAACAACTATCTTTCCCTGTAGATCATACTGCATTACTTCTCTTACATGCTGCCATGTCACGCCCATGTGATTGATTATACCGTTCATTATGAGTATATCAAACCTGCCGTTCATGTTCTCGGCCGGAGATATTACGTGACAGTTACGAAGTAATAGATGCAAAATAGGCTCCTATAATTAGAATACTACGCTTTTTAAATACAAATAAATATACAAAGCAGGCACAGCAAACAAAATGCTATCGAACCTGTCTAAAAATCCGCCATGACCTGGGATTATGTTAGATGAATCTTTAACTGAAACGGAACGCTTGAGATGTGACTCAAACAGATCGCCAAGCTGTGAAAACACCCCTACAATAATACCAACTACAATTATATTCACAAGTCCAATATCATTATAAAAGAATTTCCAGACTACGATACCTGTTAGAATTGTAAATCCGAAACCAATTATGGAGCCCTCCCAGGTTTTTTTCGGGCTTATCCTTTCCGCCAGTTTATGCTTTCCGAAAGTTTTACCGCCGAAGAATGCAAAAGTATCAGACGCCCATACCATAACCAGGCAAATCAATACATAATTAGCTCCGTTTTGAACAAGGAATTTAGTAGAGTCCATTAAGCTCATTAAGCCGAATGTAGTCGAGATATAAACAATTGAAAGCATCCATGTGCCGATTGCTTCAATATGCTTATCTGTTTTAACCAGCACTTCATCAAAGATCAGGTACATGAACATTGCAAAATAAATTATTAGCACAAAATTGAACTGCTGGTAATAAAAACAAATTACTATAGATGTGCTTATCAGAAGAAAAATAAACTTATGGAAAGTAAATCCGCCAATTAACCTTCCCGGAAAAGATGGCTTGGAATCCCTGTGTTCAAATAGGTTATAAAATTCGTTCATGCAAAAGAAAGCCACGATAGCGCAAAAGACAAGAAAGACTTCATTGCCTAAATAAAGCATAACCAGAATTAACGGAATGCCGATTGCGCCAACCAATACTCTGACCGCCGTATTGCTCATGCCTCGACCCCTTCAATGTGCCTTTTTGTGCGCATACGGTACATCAGGATCATAAGCGATGATATTAAAATAATCGATGCTGCCCCTAAAATAACCGCATCCATTTTTTGCGAGCTTGAGATCCGTGGAGTTTCAAAATCCTCTTTGCCGTATTTATAAAACAGGTACGAAGCGAAGAAGTTGTTCAGGAAATGGCATACCATACCCGTATAGATGCTATCGGAGCAGTAAACCACAAAGCCAAGATAAATTCCCAGCATCATAAGCGCGACCAGATTGAGCGGCTGAAAATGATAGAGTGCAAAGAGAAATCCGGTCAGAAAAATAGCAATTGAAGGCTTTGCGATCTTTTCAAGGTTCCTCATAACGAACCCGCGGAACAAAAGCTCTTCGCAAATTGCCGGCGTAACGCAAATAGCAAAGACAACAATTATATATTCATAAACAGAATAAGCCGAGACAATTTTCATTTCAGCTTTCTCGAGCGTATCAAACAGATCCCTGACTTCTTTGATAACGTTTTGCATAACCGGCATGTGGTCCAGCCCATAATCCTGCAGGAACATATATCCCTGCAAAGCGGGCTGAATTAGGACCATTCCCACAACGGCAAAAAGAAGCAAATGGGGTTTAGGTAAATTCAACCGGAAAGATGATTTCAGCTCCGCGGTTTGAAGGCGCATAAAGAAAAGCGTAGGAGCAAGAATAAACATGAACTGCGAGAAAATAAGTATAATTCTCGAGATCTTCACATTTATATCTTCAAGTCCCCCGCCTGCCGCAATAGATATACTTCCGCCAATGATCTGGTAAAGAAAGAAAATTACTGCAAGAACTATAATAACATATGCGAAAGGATGCAGATTCTTAATAAAACTGTTAAAATGAGGCTGCTGCGGGTCCTTATATTCCTCTGGATTTAATTCCGGCAAATAGACGCTAAATTTATGTTAATACAATTGGCAAATATAAAAAATTGAAACATTAGATTTTAACCATAATAAGTTGCACCGAAGCTTAGACGCCTCCTATCATTTTATTTGGGATGTATCCTGCCTCTACCCACTCTTAATCTCCCCTTTGGGGGGAGGCGTCTGTGAAATATTTCTGAAATTTTATCGTTAATAATTGTTAATAAACATTCCTGTTTTTATTTTATGATGAAAACCAAGATTCCAGCCTACGCGGGAATGACAAAAATGGAGTCCTCTGTCAGGAAGAAGTTCAAATAAACTCAGGTTATAAGTGGGTTGGCAGGTGCAAATTTATTGATTATCCATACATTAATCATTAAGTTACATACAGCTAATTAATAAAAAAACATATTGATAAGATACTGTTCTCTTTTATTTATTTTAGTTTTACCGGTTTTCAATTACGTTTATTCTCAGTCCGGCAGTCATTCTAATGCGAGAAGCGAAGGAATGTCAAACTCCTCAATGGTTACCTCAACAGGCGTTGATGCATTCGGATTAAATCCCGCCAATTATGATTTTCACTTACTGAAAAATACGGACAAGCTCAAAAACGTTAAAGGAAGATCCCTAAAGCCAGTGTGGCAAATCTCAATAGTTTCGGTAGGCGGCGGGTACGGTTCAGATACAACAATAGACTTTTACAACACCTATCTAAAATATTTATCCGTTAACAGGACTACTTTCACTGACTTGTTTACAGATTTCGTTAGTATTATTAAATTCAGAGACAGCATCCTGCCGGGAAAACAAACGCAGGTAAACTACGATTTTGAATTGAAATGGCTTTCAATAAATTTAGCAAGTTCTAAATTTGGCGCGTTTAACATAAGCATCGCCGATAAAGTGGGTTTGAATACAAACGCATACAGCAGGGACCAGGAAATGCCGCTGGTTTTCATTTATCATTTAAACGCAAACGGCACATATAACTTAACTAATGTGCAGCTTAACCAATCTCAGGCTACGGCATGGTGGCTAAGGAAATATACATTCGGTTACGCTAAGCAATTTGATTTCAAACCAAAAAGCGGGGTCAGAAGTTTTTCAATTGGCGCCGCTATGGGGCTGGTGAACGGTTTTGGAAATGTGATAACGAATAATTCTACGCTGTCAATTAACACTTACGGTGTCAGGAGGCTGCCATCAGGATATAACCATGTTGATAGCTTAACGGGTACTCAGAGCTTTCACACTGAATCTGCTTTAACAGATTTTTTCAGAGATTACAATGACGGCGCGAAGTCGCATTTTGATTTTTTCCCTAAACCCTCCGGCACGGGATACAGTTTGGATATGGGAATGGCTATGCAGATAGGCGATGCATGGAAGTTTGCGCTCAGCGTTACAGATATCGGGCAAATCACATGGAACTATCACACTACCATTAATAACGATAACAATAGCTTTGTTTATAAAAATTTTGATCTTGTGAACACAGACCCGACTTACAACCAATTTGTAAACGACCTTGAGGGATTGAATACAAGAGACACGGTTACATCTTATACGACAAATATGCCCACAAAATACCGCGCGGGATTATCATTTCAGCCATCGAAGAAAATATTGTTTGAGCTGAACTGGATCAAAGGAGATAACAATATGCCGGGGAACACGACTCAGAATATAGTCGCATTAGGAACCGAATACTTTCCCATTCCTTTCCTGCCCCTGAGAACCGGAGTTTCCGTAGGCGGGCCCGGCGATTTTTATGTAGGCTTTGGCGCCGGATTGAAATTCAACTTCTTCACTTTAGATATTGCTACTAACGGAATAAATCAAATCATCGCAAATAAGAGATTTTCAGTTTCATTTTCATCAAAACTGATTTTATGACGCGATAGTAATTCCAGGCGTTAGTTCGCATGTTTCCTAATAAAAAACCGGCTTTTTAAGCTTTTTTTACCCTAAATCGGTGAAATATCAAAATTGATTATGCATACAATAATAGTTATGTTAGAGTTATCAACATAAATCAGTGAATTTGTTCAGATTTAGGACTTTATTGTTTATATTTTTGATATTGGCTATTTCTAGATATGATTCGAACGCCGGCGACCATTCAAATGCAAGAGGCGATGGTATGGCAAACGCTTCAATGCTATCTTCATTCGGAATAAACGCGTTTGGCTTGAACCCGGCAAACTTTTATTACGAGACAAAAACCGATTTGGGAATAAGGCAAGTGAGACTCAGAGAAAAACCCGTGAAGCCGACGATGGAGATCTCCATCTTTTCAGGAGGAGGTTCTTATGGTTCGGATGAGTCGTTAAGTTTTTATAATAATTACCTGAAATACCTTTCAATAAACAGGCAAACATTCACCGGTATATTTACGGATCTAGGCAGCGTGCTTAATTTCAGGCAGAATATTCTGCCCGAAAAAACCACGCAGGTAAATTATAACCTGGAGCTGAAATGGTTTTCGGTCAACTACACTATCCCGAAATTCGGCGCGTTTAATTTCAGCATAGATGATGATATCGGTCTGAATACCGATTCATACAGCCGCGACCAGGAGATGCCGGTAACATTCCGCATAAATTCATACCAGGGAAAATACGACCTGACTAACGTAAATATAAACCAGGCCGAAGCATCCGCGTGGTGGATCAGAAAATATGCTGTTTCATTTGCCAAACAGATAGATTTCCCGCACAGCGGGCTGATAAAGAATATTAAATTCGGAGCCTCTGTTGGAATTGTAAACGGGTTCGGCAATATTATAACTTACAACACGTCTCTTTATGTAAGCACTTTCGGAATAATTAAGAATCCCATAACGCAGGTTAACCACGTCGACAGCATTATAGGCAGGCAGGATTTTCATACACGCCAGTCATTGACCGATTTTTTTCAGGATTACCGAGACGGCGCCCACCAGCATTTTAATTTCTTTCCTAAACCCGCCGGAAAAGGTTACAGCATCGACCTTGGTTTTAATATGCAGATAGCCGACGAGTGGCATATTGCTTTAAGCGTCACAGACCTTGGCAAGATCTGGTGGAACTATAATACTTTTATTAACGATGATACAAATCATTTTGCTTACTATAATTTTGATCTGAGTTCATCTGACCCGACTTATAATACATTTATAAACGACCTTGACGGTATAAGCACCAGGATCGCGAATAAAACTTATACCACCGATATGCCGACCAGATTCAGAGCAGGTGTAATGTTTCAGCCATCGGACAGATTTATTCTGGAATCTGACTGGATGAAGGGCAACAATAACTTACCCGGCAACTCAAATCAAAATGTACTTTCAGTAGGGTCGGAATATTACCCACTTGATTTTCTTCCTTTGCGAGCCGGCCTATCCATTGGCGGCCCGGGAGGATATTATATAGGGATTGGGACAGGTATCAGGCTGAAAAATCTTGTAATAGATATTTCTACATCAGGCATAAACCAGATAATTGCAAATAAAAGACTTTCAATTTCATTTTCAGGCAAATATATTTTATAAATCAAAAATAACAATATGAAACAAACCAAATACTTAGTTTCAATTTTATCGCTCATGGTGATTCTATCTGTATCATTGTTGAACGGGTGCGGCACAGACGACACCTCGACAAGCAGCAATTCAGCAGGCGGCTGGCCCCCCACTTTTACTTTTAAGACGGGGGCAACATTTGTGTATTCTACCGACTCATTATTAGCTGCGGGAGGATCGTTGCCTACTCATAGAATTTCAACAGACATGGTTCAAAACCTTACTGTTATAAGCGGACAAAATTGTTATCCGTTTTTAGGTACAACTGTTGACTCAAACACACAACAATCTACGCCTGACTTATATTACGTAAGATATGACCCGGCAGGGTATTATTATCAATATGGCATCAAAAGACTGATTGATACAAACCAGTCGCCAACATGGGATTTGATCGGCGATTTCACAAAAACCCGCAAAACGACATACACTATAGGTAATATTAATTATACAATCAGTTTACCTGGATATGGAAGCGTTATTTTTACAGGTCCATTGACAGGCCAAATTGCAGATAGCACAACAATTACAACAACTGGACCAACAGCCCAAACAATATACTGTTATAGGATTGAAATGAACGCAAACGTTTCAGGTACTTATTCCGGGCAGCCTGTGGATGCAAGCATATTCCTGGATTATTATGTAGGATATACTGTTGCTGCATATCCGAATAACCCGGTTGGTTTGGTTGAATTAAGATCACGGCCTTTTGCTTTTAATTTCGCCCATGTGCCAGTTATTTATGAGCCAGGGTTTGACAGAAAATTATTCAGTTCTCAATAATTATTTTTTTATTCATAAAAACCTGACAGAGCTTTGAGGGCTGTCAGGTTTTTTTATGAACAGAAACGTTTTAACCCCCTCTTCTCCCAATGGAATCCCCGCTTCCGCGGGGATAAATCCTTAAAAAAATACGTTCGGGCTTTTTTGTAGGATAATAATTGTTTAATTTTGCAATTAAACCAAATAGAAAATAAAAAAGTGCATCATTTCAAAAAAGAGAACCCGGTAAAAGAGTTTGATGAGTTCGTATCCATAGTGAAACGGCTCAGAAATGAATGCCCGTGGGACAGGGAGCAGACACATGATTCCATAAGGCATCTAATATTGGAAGAAGTTTACGAGGTTCTGGAAGCGATTGATGAAAAGAATTTTGTAGATCTAAAGAAAGAACTGGGCGATTTGCTTCTGCATGTGGCGTTTAACGCTGTAATTGCGGAAGGCGACGGTAATTTTGACTTGAAGGATGTTATCGAAGCTATTAATCATAAGCTGATAACACGCCACCCGCACGTGTTCGGAGATGTAGTTGTAACAGGCACAAAAGATGTTTTAAGGAACTGGGAACATATTAAGATGACCGAAGGAAGGAAGTCGCTGCTTGACGGCGTGCCAAAAGAGCTTCCTTCGCTTACAAGGGCATTCAGGCTGCAGGAAAAATCCTCAAAGGTAGGTTTTGACTGGCCGACAAGCGAGCAGGCTTTTAAAAAAGTAACGGAAGAGATTAACGAGTTCAAAGAAGCGGCTGAGAAGAAAAAAGAATCAACAGGCAAACTGAGCGAGGAAGACGCAGAACATTTGGAAGAAGAGTTGGGCGATATACTTTTCGCGCTGGTTAACTATTCCAGGCACCTGAATATTAATCCTGAAAATGCGCTGCGCAGCACGATCGATAAGTATATAAAACGTTTCAGGCACATAGAATCTGAGCTTGAAAAAAGAGGCAAAAAAATTACCGAATCAAACCTCGAAGAAATGGACGGTATCTGGAACGAAGCGAAAAAAATTATTAAATAAATGATCCTCACCCCGCGCACCAATGGTGCGCTTCCCCTCCTTAAAGGAGAGGGGTGTCCCTGCCTGCAGCAGGCAGGCGTTAGGACGGGGTGAGGTAAAAACATGCGCTCTGAAAAATCCTAAAATAAATATTAAGCTAAAAATTAATTTATATCATCAGCCTATGAAGCAAAAGAAAGCGCTTCTTTTTCTCTTAACCTTAATATTTTTATTTCAGTCTTTAGTATTTGGACAGATAAAAGAGTCCAGAGTCGAGTTACTTCAGCAGGAACTTGATTCCGTTATCGCCCCTGTCAGGGAATCCGGGATCACTGTTTGCGCAAAAGTTATGCATGCCGATCTCAATAAGACGCTTTATGAATATAAGCCGGAAACCGAAGTGATTCCCGCGTCGATAACTAAGCTAATAACCGCGGCGTGCTCGCTCAGCAAGCTTGGACAAAGCTACAACCTGAGCACGATTGTGTATACAGATGACTACAATATGAAAGAAGGGATAATAAACGGGAATCTTTATATCAAAGGATTCGGCGATCCGGACTTCAGTTCCGTCGACCTTAAAGACCTTTCTGACAACCTGTTGAAATTGGGGATCAAGGAAATAACAGGAAATATTATAGCAGATGAGTCTTTTTTTGACAACGATTATTACACTCTGTCAAATTCATATAAAGGCGATACAGGCCCATCATACTGGCCGTTAGTAAATGCGCTGGCGTTTAATAAGAATAAGAGCAGGAATCCCGCGCTAAGCGCTGCAAATGAACTGGCAGGCAACCTCACATCAGGCGGCGTGAAGATGGATGGGACTATAATTGAAGGAACTACCCCGAAAGGCTCAAAAGAGATCGCCAAATTCAGCCATACTATTTATGACGTGCTTTCAAATATGTGCAAAGAAAGCGATAACCATAGCGCTATCACAATGTTCAAGCTGGTTGGCGCAAAATACAAAGATTCACCGGGTACTATTTCAAAAGGCCAGGAAGCAATTCAATCTTTCCTGACAGAATTAGGCGTAGACAGGTATTCGTATGAAATACTGGAAGGTTCCGGCCTGACAAGGTATAATAAAGTCAACGCCGATATGTATATGAAAGTGCTCAAGTATATGTATGATGACCGGTTCTTATTCGATTATTTTATGAACGCGCTATCTATTGCAGGCAAAGAAGGCACACTCAGGAACAGGATGATCGGCACCCAGGCCGAAGGAAATGTATACGGAAAAACAGGAACTTTAAACGGCGTCAGCTCGCTTACAGGATATGTGATTGATAAAGACAACGAAGTGTTATTATTCTTTATAGTAATGAACGGGTTTGGCGGAAATGCAAACAGTATGCGCAGCGTGCAGGATACGTTCTGCGAAACGCTGGCGGGATTTTCAGGAAAATGAAATTTAAGTTAGAATCAGATTATAAACCCTCAGGAGACCAGCCCAAAGCAATAAAAGAATTAACCGAGGGCGTTAAGAGGGGCGATAAATACCAGACGCTGCTTGGCGTAACGGGTTCGGGCAAGACATATACTTTATCGAACGTTATCAAGAACATAAACAAGCCTACGCTGATCATG
>Ga0265342_10003289_pt1 | contig 13373 bp, 8 predicted proteins | sample 4CB327metaG_FD_203125 | JGI IMG/M metagenome (GOLD analysis project Ga0265342, IMG submission 203125) | Rhizosphere microbial communities from Carex aquatilis grown in University of Washington, Seatle, WA, United States - 4-CB3-27 metaG | ecosystem: Host-associated > Plants > Roots > Rhizosphere...
AGGTGTTAACAAACTGTTGCAAGCATAACAATTATGCTATAGTCAAAAACAGTAGAACTTGCAAAAATGAACACTTTCAAAAAAATTGGGCTGGGATTGACGCTTGTCTCGGCACTGGTTGTAACTACGGCACTTCTTGGTGGTCATAAAGCTAACGCGGCAGCACCTAATTTTAATCTCAAGTTTGGCAACTCCACAGGCAGCACTATTGTTGGCAGTTACAATGGCGCTAGTCTGACTTTTGACGTTCAGTCCAAAGGGCCAAATTGGGCTTACCAAATACAGGGCAGCAACGGTCCGGTATGCGAGGGTTCGGTACTATTCGTCAACGCGAACACCGCACAAAACGGCGAAGCCAGCCAGGCCACGGCTAATGCCGGAGAATTCGCCTACAAACCAACTTCTACTTCTAGCTGCACCTCCTATGGCGGGACCATCCCAGTTGCAGCCGCGGGAGGCGGAGCACCTCAAAGCGCAGAAATAAGCTGGAGCGAAGCTACGGGTGTTTTGAGCAGTGATGGCTCTAGTATTTTAGTAACCTTCCAGAACGGTAGCGCCTTGACATTCTTTGATAGTAATCCCGGCGATACCACTCTCAACTTTAAACCTCAAGCGGCTACCACCGGAAGCTTCGGCGGGGCAAGCGTCGCAGGATGGTGCGCCAATACTGCCGAAGGTACTGGCGATCCGGAACACGGCATTAATCTCAGTTCATACACTGCAACATCCACCAGTGGTGGGGTTATTTGCTACAACAATGGGGGAGTTAACCCAGTCGTTCAGAATATTCCATCTTTCCCGGTGGACACCAGCGCCTACTCGGCAGGAGGAGGGACTGCCCCAAATTCTTGCGAGTCTGGGTACACGGGGGCAGCACACGAGTTTAATTGGATTTCCTGTAAAATTTTGGCGGGCCTGGATGGGCTGACCAACACCTTCCTGGGGATAGTCCAGAACCAGCTGGATGTCTGCACAGGTAAATCCAGCACCACCGGTAACACCTGCTCCAACAATATTTTGACCGACCAGGTTAAGCAGGCCTGGAGAATCTTTAGAGTTATTGCCACCAGTATTCTGGTGATTATCTTGCTAGTAATGGTTATTAGCCAGGCCATCGGCAGTGGGCCTTTTGATGCTTATACCTTGCGTAAGGTCTTGCCCAGGTTGGTAGCAATAGCGATTTTTATGCAGATTTCCTGGTACGTGTTCAAGTTTGTTATAGACGTTTCTAACGATGTGGGGGTGGGCATTGCCCAGCTGATGTACTTCCCGTTTGGCGGCGCCGGCAAAATGTCGCTGGATAATTTAATTGGAGGCGTGGGAGTTTTGGCTCCCGGCTTTACTATAACCGCACTGTTTACCGGAATAGTCGTGGGCTATATAGCCGGCGGATTGACTATTTTTGGCGTAATATTTTTGGGCGCCAGTGCTGTAATCAGCTTGATTATCGGCTTACTGGTACTGCTATTCAGGCAGATCTTAATAATTTTATTAATGATATTCGTGCCGATTGCCCTGGTAGCCTGGATTCTGCCGGGCACCCAACGCTATTGGAAACTGTGGCAGGATAATTTTATGAAGATATTGTTTATGTTCCCGCTAATCACAGCCATGATTGCCGGCGGCAGAATCTTTGCCTTTGTGGGCGCTACTAAGGGCGTGCTGGGGTTATTTGTTGTATTGCTGGGGTTTTTCGGGCCGCTTTGGTTCTTGCCCAAAACCTTCAAATGGGGCGGCCAGGCCTTTGGGGCCCTATCAAGCGCCGCCTGGCAGGGTACGCAAAAATACCGCAACGCGCCCAGCAAATATGCGCTACAGAAGGCTGGGGTGAATCGCGAGCAAATGAGGGCATCAAGAGCAGAAAGGTTGGCGGAAGGTGAAGGAAGGAGATGGGATTCATTGCTGTCCGGGCGGTTCAATTACGCCTTAGGCCGGACCTCGCGTACTCGCCGGTATCGCGAGACCGTTGAAAAAGGACGAGAATCAGGAGACAAAGAGGCTCTGCGCCAGATAATTGGTAGTGAATACGAGCGACAGGACCATCCTGCCAAGTTGAGTACATTGCGGAACGTGGCTCAGGGTCATCTGGATGCGTCTACCGGTATTGATGGTCGCAATCAAGCGGCTCAACGATGGGCGCTCGACCAACTAGCCACCTTCGGCGACTGGGATATTATCAGCAATATGCGTGAAAATGGCCAGCTAGACGAACGGACCTGGCAAATGTTTGTGGCCAAAAATATCGGCAAGATACATCAGGAAGCTCCTCATCTGTCCCCCCAAAGAACAGACCTCAGTATGATTGGATCGCAGGACTTTGCCAGCATGAAACCGTTCGGATTCGAGGAATGGGAGCGGCAATTTAATACCGGAACAGACCGTAACGCTACGACGACTCGTGTTCAACCAAGTGCTAATCCAGAGGCTAAAAGGGTGCGTATGGTCCAGCAGGCCCGCCGTGCCTTGGGTGACGATCGGATTATGGCGTATGTCAGCGAACCTGACCGCGCTCGGTTAGAGCGTGTAGCCGGTGCCGACATCAGAGGCCAGTCGGTCCAAGTAACAAGGGACGCCAGAGGCGTGATTGATCATGTCTTCCTTCCAGATGCTGGGTCCATGGCCGATCCGGCTACTGCCCCGGCTGCCTTCGCCAGTATCGACCAATTTATGCAAAATGCAGAGCCGAGGGCAAGCGCGTTTGCCCGCCAGGCCGTCGGTAGAGAGCTGGGTGGAGGCAGTCTAAGCATTCCGGAGCAAGACGCTCTAGAAGCGCACCTGATGGATATTAAAGGCCAAGCCGCAACTTCACTTCAGGCTCGCGAAACATATAACCAAGTAGTTGCGGCAGCACACGATGAACTCTCAGCCAGGGTTCAGCGCGCTGAGCAAGAAGCCGTTACTCAAGGAATGACACCAGCACAAATTAGCAATGCAAGAACAGTCGTTGAGGCTCAAGTCGATGCTTTAAGACAACGGTTTATAAATAACGGTCTTACTCCGTATTAATTGACAACTATCATATAATATTATTATAATGCAATAGTTAGAGAAGGAAGCAAGTTTATATGGCAACCCCAGAAGCTCCTCATCCCGGACCTGACGCTACGGTCGAGCCACTTACAGAACCTGATGCAATCGCGGCTCGCTACTGGGAAGATGTCGGGGCAACCAGGCACGAGGAAGAGCGCAGGTTAACGGACGAACACGTGGCGGCGGAGAAAGACGCCGCCTGGGAAGAACATGATGCTGATGACGGCGACGACCATAGCACAGACGAGGATTCAGAGCGCATTGAAGCAATTGACGCGCACCGCGCCAGGATTGACGCCCTGAGCAACTTGAAGAAAGAAGAAATAACTCTAATCAACAAGTTTGGTATACCTGCAGATGCCGTAGTTGAGGCCGTGAGGCGGGGTGTGCCAATACAATCCCTAGTTGAAGCCAAACGCGACCCTTCTCTGATGGCCCGACTACGCGCCGAAGGTATCTTCTTAGGACCCCTTGAAGAGGAGATAGCGGAAAGGGCTGGTATACCTACGGAGATAGTAGCCGAGGCTGCCCGCCATGGCTATGGAGCCGAGCATCTTGAGCTTGCGACCCGAAATCCAGCGGCCGCGGAACGGTTACGTCGGTTGGGCGTCGATTGGGAAGGCGCAGCTCCAACACCAGACCGCGTGCCAGAGCCTGGGCGGGAGATTCCTGAAACGGAAATTAGGTCGGTTGAAACTCTGCACGGTCTTGAGATTACACCGCAGTATTTGCGTTTTGCCCGTCGACACCCGCATGCCGCTGACTTTTTAAGAAGTCTCGGCTTGGATATCGGCGTGGAGGGTTCTATTCCGTACGACCCGGTCCTTGACTTGATGCGGAACGGGCGGAACCGTGACCAAGAAATTATTGACATAGCTCGTCAGATTGAGATAGCCAGCGAGCAATCGCCGGTTCAATCAAGCGGACCTATCTCAGAGCGCCTGGAAAGGCCTGGCAGATTGCGCATACCTTTACCGGCAGGAAATGCTGTGCCTTTGGAGAGAATCCCGCTTCTGGGACCCGGTTTGGCAAACAGGTTGCTGGCTTTGAGAGTATCACGACGGATAATTACAAGACGAGAAGAAGCCATAGCCGAACTTCAGCGACTACAGTCGTCTGGTGTCCGCAGGGAAGCTGAACAAGCTGATATGGAGACTCTGCCAGCCATGATTGCGGAGCTAGAATCTCATAGACACACTGACGGCCGGTTAAACTTGGGGCTGCCAAGATACCATACGTATTTGGACTATATTAGGAACCTGGACGCCTCGATTAAATCCGAAAGGCGTGATGTGGGCAGGATAGACCGGCACAAATTAAGGGGACCGGGCAGAAACTCAACCAGAAGGGATCTGGCGGAGAAAATATATAAAAGCCATCATGCAGTCGAAGCGTTGCGCGATTTGAGGATAGACCCAGATAATCTATACAGTCAAACCGTGCATTCGAATTTTAAGACAGCTCAGAAAAACTTTCAGGACACTCTTGAGAGGTAAGACCAAAGTTGTTGGCGTCAACTTATTGCCATAAGTGGTTATCTGTTAGATAATTGGGGCAATGGCTGTTTATACAGTAATTCAGGACGTTGAAGCCGAAGATAAGATACTTGGGCCCCTGACGCTTAAGTCCCTTATTTACGCGGCGATTGCCGGGCTGCTAATTTTTATAAACTTTAGGCTGCTGATAGCCGGCGGGCCAGCGATAGTGCGGCTGGCAATAATCTTTGTGCTGCTTTTCCCAATGTTACTTTTTGGCGTGTTGGCCAGCCCACTGGGCCGTGACCAGCCCACCGAAGTGTGGCTATTATCGCACGTACGATTTTTGCTAAAACCACGCCTGCGCACCTGGAACCAAAGCGGCCTAAGCCAGCTGGTAACTATTACCGTGCCCAAGCGACTGGAAAAACACCTGACTAAAGAGTTGAGTCAAACAGAGGTGCAGAGTCGTTTACGAGCGCTGGCCAGCACGCTGGACAGCCGCGGTTGGGCAACCAAGAACTTGGCCATTAACGCAGCTACAGCGCCAAGCTACCTGGAGGCTGGTGAGACAGATTCCGACCGGTTGGTTGGCTCGCCCAGCCTGTCCCAAGACACATCGGTCATTGACCTGCACGCGTCCGACGATATTTTGGATGAGCAAAACAACCCCACGGCGCAGAATTTTGCAGCTTTGATGCAACAGGCCGATATCGACCGCAAAAAAAACATCACAGATAAAATTGACGCTGCCCGAGCCAACGGAAACCAGGGGAGTTTGGGCGGCATGACTGATGCCGAGAAACAATTGCTTGAGCGGAAACACCGCGAAGAGGCCGACTTTGAAAGCAAGCTGCCCGAAAACCTCAGGCCAAAATTAGAGCAGCCGGCAAGCCAAAGCGCCTCCATAAAGAGCACCGACAAGCCCGTGGCTAAAATGCCGGCACCGGCACAGCCAATCCCAGTGACACCAGAGATGCAAGCTGCTAAACTGGAGCTAGCCCAAAGCGGTAATGATTTAAGCGTGGCCTCAATAGCTCACTTGGCTAATCGCAGAAATCAAGTACAACAGATAGGGCCCAACGAGTTCGTTGTAGCCCTGCGTTAGCTAAAAGGCCTAAAGATGCCGCAAACCAAAACGGGTGGAGAAATATGGATCCAAGTAAGTCACCTCAGCAACCAGCGTCTAACATAGTCCAGCCGACACATCCGGGTGAAGATTTTGCGCCTAACAATGTTAATCCTCCGGCCCCTCTAGTAGCTGCCGGACCAGCCGCGGGCGCAGTGCCGCCTGCAAGCCCGATAGCAAAGAGCCCAAATTCCAACCCTAATAGCACTCAAAACACCCTGCTTATCAGCGAGGTTCGTGATGGCGTGGTGATTATGAACGATGGCACGTTTAGAGCCGTGATTATGTGTAAGTCCATCAATTTTGATCTGATGAGCCCGCAGGAGCGCGAGGCCGTAGAGTTTAGCTACCAAGGGTTTTTAAATTCGCTTTATTTCCCGGTACAAATTTTTATCCGTAGTCAAAAAGTAGATTTGCGACCCTATTTGGAGAAACTGGATAAGATCCGCGTTAGCCAGGACAACATGCTCCTGGGTCTGCTGATGGAAGATTACATTGCCTTTTTGGCCGATATTGCCCAGCAAACCAATATAATGGACAAAAAGTTTTACTTGGCCATCAGTTACCCGGAAGCTGACCAGGATGTTCGTAGCGCCCTTAAGCAAAGTACCGGTTTTTTTACCGGCGCCATGGAGCTTTTTAGCCCCAATAAGACACCGCATGTGGTTATCGACGAGAGCGTGCTTGAAAAAGCCAAAACCGAGCTGCGCAACCGGGTGCAGGCGGTGATGCAGGGGTTACTGCAGTGCGGCATCCAGAGCCTGCCGCTGGATACCCAAGAGCTGATAGAGCTCTACTATGATGTTTATAACCCCGACACTGCTACCCGCCAACAGTTGAAAAATTTTGAAGATCTAAGCGCACCGATAGTTGAAAAGGCTAGCAGCCCGGCGCCAAGGAGTCTTACCTAATGTTGGGCCTTGGCAAAAAAAACACAGATAACCCGGCGGATTCAGCTGCTAGCCAGCAAATGCTAGAGAAACAGCAAGTTGGTGCCGCTTTCCAAAAAGGTGTCACCGCGCTGCGTGATTTTATTGCCCCAAGTTCGCTGGAGTTTAGCGGCAATTACTTTCAGATTGGTACCAGATACGCTCGCACTTACTACGTCTACGGTTATCCACGCCAAATTTACACCGGCTGGTTATCCGGCATGGTCAATTTAGATGAGGTGATAGACTTATCTATGATTATCCAGCCGGTAGACAGCCAGGTGGTACTTAATAATTTGCGCAAGAAGGTAAGTCAGCTAGAGGCGGGTATTCAGATAGACGCTGAAAAGGGCCAGGTGCGTGACCCGGGCAAACAGGCCGCCGTGCAAGATGCCGAAGAAATGCGCGATAAACTGCAGGTTGGCGAAGAGCGCTTTTTCCGTTTTGGCCTGTACTTTACGATTTACGGCGGCTCCTTGGAGGAACTGGAGTTTGTCAGTCACAAGGTAGAGTCGCTGCTGGGCCAGCAGCTGATTTATTCCAAACCGGCCAGCGCCCAGCAAGAACAAGCACTTAACAGCGTAATCCCCCAGTTTAGCGACCAGTTGCAGATTTACCGCAATATGAATACCGGCGCCATTTCTACCAGCTTTCCTTTTACCAGCGCCGATTTGACCCAAGACAACGGCATACTTTACGGCATCAATATGCACAACTCCGGGTTGGTAATTTTTGACCGTTTTAGCTTAGAAAACGGTAACAGCGTGGTGTTTGCCAAGAGCGGGGCCGGTAAAAGTTTTGCCGTCAAACTGGAGGCCCTGCGCACCATGATGTTTGGTACCGAAATTTTTATCGTTGACCCCGAAAACGAATACCAAAAAATGTGCGATGCCGTGGGCGGCGCTTACATCCGGTTGAGCTTAAATAGCACTACGCGGATTAACCCCTTTGATTTGCCCCAAGTAGTTGATAGCGAAGAGGCCGACAACGCCCTGCGCTCCAACTTAATTACGCTCCACGGATTACTGCGCCTAATGATGGGCGGCGCCCAAACCCAGCTGCTGCAAAGCGGCGCGACTAGCATGCCGGCACTTAACCCGGCGGAAGAAGCCGATTTGGATGCAGCGCTGATAGAGACTTATGCCAAGGCCGGTATTACCAATGATCCCTTGACCCACGGTTCGCCACCGCCAACCATTAGCGACCTTTACGATACCCTACTGCATATGGGTGGCACCGGGCCGCAGCTGGCCCAACGCCTACGCAAGTACACCTCCGGCACGTTTGCCGGTATCTTCAGCCAGCAGAGTAACATCAACGTCAACAACCCAATGGTAGTCTTTAACGTCCGCGACCTGGAAGACGAGCTGCGGCCAGTGGCCATGTACATCGTGCTTAATTACATTTGGAACAAGACCAAAGCCGACCGCAAACGCCGGCTTTTAATTGTGGACGAAGCCTGGCAGCTGATGCGCTACGAAGATAGCGCCAACTTTCTATTCAGTCTGGCCAAACGCGCCCGCAAATATAACCTTGGCGTGACTACAATTACTCAAGATGTGGAAGACTTTATGGCCAGCCGCATGGGCCGGGCGATTGTAGCCAATGCCAGTATGCAAATTTTACTCAAGCAGTCACCAACCGCTGTGGATGTTCTGTCCGACGTATTCAAACTCACCGATGAGGAAAAGAAACGCCTTAGCCAGTTCCCGGTCGGCCAAGGCCTGTTTTTTGCCGGCCAGAACCACGTGCACATCCAAGTCATCGCCAGCCCCACCGAAGCCGAGCTAATCAGCACCACACCAGCTCCCGTGCAAAGCCAAGCCCAGGGCACCATAGACTTACAGTCACCGCAAGCCTCCTCAGAAGCTGCTGCAAACGGACTCCAACAATCAGCCGGAGCCTAACGCATGGCCGCTGATGACCCTTACAAAACCAAGTGGGGGGGCGATTACGCGTCCGACAAACCCGGAGAAGATCCATACAAAACCGATTGGGGCAGCCAACACAGCTCGGATACGCCAGACAAGGAAGTTTATAAAACGCCGGGCAATGCGCCGTCCGATATACATGGTCAGCCCGTGCCCAAAGACGAAGCGATTGCTGATAATACCGGCAAAAAGAAAGCACCCGACCGTGAAGAGCTAAGCCAGAAAGAAAAAACTGGAGCTGGTAGCAAGTACGAAGACCAGGTTGGCGGCGGCTACAAGCCTGGCGGACAGCGCAAATCAGGTAGATTCAAGGTTAAACTTACCAAGCGCCGCTTGCTTGTTGGCGGCGGAGTTACGGGTTTTATCATTGCCGCCATCATTTCATTCTTCGCTATCGGACCGCTAGAGATTATTCACCTGTCTCATATACTGCAGCAGCCTTTTTCTAAAAGCGATAGCGACTCTTCAAATCGTCTGGGCAAGCTTTTCCGGGCCGCTAGAAAAAACGACATTGGCGAAACGCGGGTAGGTCGACTTGGTAGTAAGATATTCGGCAAGACTATCCAGCAATTGAGTGATATAGGCGTAGACATAGAGCGTAATCCGCTAACAGGAGCTCCCACCAGGACTAACTTTGATACAGAGAAGCTGAAAACCCAGTTCCCAGAGCTAGACGGTGCAAGCGATAGTGAAGTTAAGTCATTCCTAGCCGATAAATTAGGGGTTACAACCGACCAAATTACCGGCTCCGGGACTAAGTTCGCTATAGATCAGCTTGATTTAAACCTTAAAGCCACAAGTCTATTAACCAATAACACCTTGGGGTTGTTAGATGACGGCACGATTGTCGGCGCCATAAAAAGCCGCGTGCTTTCTAGCTTCTTTAATTTGCCGTCGTTGTTCCATCCGTTCAAGCGTGCTATAGCAGATAAAGAGAACAGTATCGCGAACGGTGTCCAAAGACGCGCTGCAGAGCAACAAGATGAACAAGCCAGAGAAGGTAGTCTTACTGACCCAGCCATCGAAGGAGAAGGCGAGGCCGCGGCCAAGGATGTCGTTGGAGAGAATAATACCTACACCAAAGGAATAATCGGCGCCCTAGTAGTGACTGGCGGTGCCTGCGTTGTTTACAAAACTGCTGGTGACATCATCAAAATTAACCGAGATTTGGTTGTTATCCCGGCCGCCTTAAGGGCTACAGATGTTATCGCCGTGGGGGAACAAGCAGGATCAGGGCAGGATTTATCCGGGAACCAGGTTGGCACATTAATAGATAGTTTTAGCGACCAAAATGGAAATACCATTTGGCAAGGCCAGGCTCTGGATGCCCTATCCAATGGGGGCACAACAAATCAGAGTCTGACAGATTTACCACCGGATTACAAAAGCGCCTTCAACGGCGACACCACAGCAGCCTCCTTGCAATCAGGAGCAAACACCGTTATTAATGTAGCCACAGCGGGCATATTTGGCGCGGGATCAGCTTGTAGTACTGCGGGGATAATCGTTCAAGGAGCTATTGTCCTTACGGCTAGCGCCATCAGTGCGTTTGGCGATTTGGCTAGCGCAGGCACATTAACCCCTGCAGTATCTGCTGAATTAGCTCTTTATTGGGGGGCTAAACAGGTTTTTAACGTTGCGAGTACTGGCATTGCACTACATTTCATTAACAATTTTGTCTTAGGTAAAACTACCGCTAAATTAGCTAAAGACGCCTTCAGTGGGCCGGTAGGAGGGGATCTTTTGGCTTATGGTGCCCGTGGATCGGCCAACATTTCCGCCATTGCCTCTGGTGGGATATCCTTAGGCAACAAAGCCTCAATCTCGCTGGCTGCCCAAGAGCAGAAACAAAGTGAACAACAGTTCCAGTCAATGAGCTTAGCAAAACGATTATTCGACCCGTACGATTACCGTTCTGCCATTTCAAAAATTATCGATAACACTGGTACCTCCCCCGCGCGAACGGTTTCTAGGATTGGCAATCTATTTACCAACTTTAGCAGTATGTTTGTGCATTCATTTTCCGCGTTGATGCCGCACGCCCAAGCCGCAGGCACGCCGTATAGCTGGAATTTTCCACAATACGGGCTTCCGGACAATATCTTGAACGATTCAAGCTTGGCAGATCCCTATACTAATGCCGACGCAGTCGCTAAACTGCTCGATGGAAGCGGCGGACCAGGTTATATATCTAGAGCTATGGCCTGCTTTGGCGTAACAATCAGCAACCAGAATAGCGACAATGTCTGGGATGCTCTTCCGACAACCGACGTCGACCCTTCTAGTGATAGTTATATTAGCGCTAACTGCAACGACACCGACGAGGACTGGCATAGGGTTATTATGTTTGTCTTTGACACCGCCACCATGAAAGCCGCCGCCTGTTATGAGAGTGATGAGCAGTCCTGTGTCGATCTAGGGGCTGAAGCAGGCACTTCTGGCTCCAGCGGTAGCAGTACTAATAATCCTGGCTCAACCACAGGCTCTCTGCCGACCGGCACCGCCCAGCAGCTGGCTCAGCAGTTAGTGCCCTATGTGAATAATGGCAAGATAAAGTGCGTAGGGCTGGGCGGCAACTACGGTTGCTCTGATATAACCAACACAGCCACAGGAGTCAGTATTAAAGGGGGCGTGGGCTGCACAGTAGATTCGTTGCAGCCAGCTCTACTGGGGATGCTCCTTAAGTTAGCGCAGATGGGCCACACTTTTGCTTTATCCGCTCTCTGTAGCGACCATCATAATGACAGCCTGAATGGTCATGCCGGCGGCCGGGCAGCTGATTTTAATACAATTGACGGCGTATTTATGGGCCCTGACGATGCGCCCTGGTCCCAAACCAAAATAGACGCCGCGAGTAAGCTAGACCAAGATATATTGTCGTTTATCCCTGCCGCCGAGGTAGGTTTTGGGCAGGTAGGCGTAAACTCGGATGGCGTCCGGTGCCATCCTGACTTTAGTTTCATGAGTGGTGCGGATACCTTTGGTGATGTTTGCCATCATCAACACGTACAGGTGGAAACAAATGGTTAAAAAATACCTACTCGCCCGGTTAACCCTGGTAATCTGTGTTTTAACCATCTTAACGCCCTCCGCTGCGAGCGCGCTAACTCAGGAACAGAAACAGTTATATGACTCTGGTATCCATTACTATGATGCGGCTAGTTCTATAGAAGGAGCTGAGGGCTGTACCGGATCAGCTCCCAATGGCGGCTCGCTAGACCAATTCCTCAGGGCTCTAATTACTAAAGAGGGTACTGGAGGTGACCCAGCCAAACATACTACTGGTAGTTCGGCCTACGGCAAATACCAGTACTTTGAAAGTACCTGGCTGGATCAAGCTAAGGCTTACTACCCGATTGCCGCGGCGCAATACCCGGATATAACCAAGAATGTGCCCGAAGCCATTCAAGACGCGGTAGCCTATTTGGAGTTCAGCGCCAAATCAGTAGAAGAGGGTGGCAGCGTCTTTAGGATGGCGCTTGTCCACTACCAGCCAGCCGCTCTAACCAGCGTAAGCGTATTAAACACGGTGCCTCAAGGTAATACATTAACTCCCCGAGAATATGCCAACGAAGTGGTCAGTGATTTTAACGGCAATTCAGGCAGCGATATACCGCTGCTATATAACCAGGCCCCGGATTTCGCCACTTACGAGGCTAAGGCTGGGAACCCCGCCGCTCTTTGGGCCCAGCCCCTAAATTCCAATAGTGAATTACCTCCTTCCACGCCTCCGGCGGGGACTACTACTTCCGCCAGCACATCTCCAACTCTATCCACCTGCAGCTTGGGTGGAATCCCCGCCGGTTCTTTTGTCTTCTATAATCAAGATAATTATCCAAATGTACCTTATGGCGATAGCACCGTAGCCTATATTGGTTGTGGGCCCACCGCTGTCGCTATGGTTGTAGCAACGCTTGCAGATAGCTCGGTTACTCCCGTGCAAACAGCTGCATGGGGTGATGCCAATGGCGGCTACACTCCTGGGGTTGGTAGTAATTCCAATATGTTAGTTGGCGGACCCGAACATTGGGGACTCAAAGTCCAATCAATCGGTCAAGATTTTAATGCCGCAATTGCCACGCTCAAGGCTGGTGGTTTAGTGATCGCCGGCGGCACCAGCCCGGGCGGTATTAACATTCCACCACTCTCTAAAGATGGACACGTAATTGTCCTTAGGGGTTTAGCCGCCAACGGTGATTTCCTAATTGCAAACCCGGCGCCGGGTTTGCAAAACGGCCAGAATGAGGGCTTTTCCGACAGTCAGCTGCTGGGCGCTGGACTAAAGTATATGTACGCGGTTACAAAGTAATGAATATCTCTAGAAAACACTGGGTGCTAATTATTATTCTACTTTTCATTCTTGTCATAGTCAGTTTTACGATTTACATTTTCCACAAGAACAAACATGCCCCCTTTTATATCCAAAGGGTAGTTAACCAGTGCACGGGTGTCGTTGGTACCATAACGCCTAACCAAGGCCCGGAAAAATATAACACGCCAAACGGTGTATTTTTGTCCGGCTCGCAGCCTATATTAGATAACGGAGCGACTCAGGCGCAGTACGAAAAGGTTCAAGAAATTATCGCTCAGTACTCTACGGCTAAACTAAGTAATAAATACCAAAATATAGCTATCGTGCCCGGAACGTTTAAGGCAAACTTAGGTGTAATGACTGCCAAGCTATGCCTAGGGCAGAAATCAAATACCGTCGATATGACAATTAAGCTCTCGGGTTTGATATACGTGGAGGTCGTTATTAATGACCCTTCGGGCAAAAATGGCGGTGATTACGATAGCGGACAACTTACGGTTGATTCTCAGTTCTACAGCAACAGTTATGAGAGCGAGTAATAAACAGATTTTTTTTTAAAAAAAAAGC
>Ga0265342_10003290_pt1 | contig 13373 bp, 9 predicted proteins | sample 4CB327metaG_FD_203125 | JGI IMG/M metagenome (GOLD analysis project Ga0265342, IMG submission 203125) | Rhizosphere microbial communities from Carex aquatilis grown in University of Washington, Seatle, WA, United States - 4-CB3-27 metaG | ecosystem: Host-associated > Plants > Roots > Rhizosphere...
TGGGAGGGATCGCTGAAACTTCTCTCCAACACCAAGCGCACTTCCTCGGGCATCCCCTTGGCGGTGGTTGTCCTCGTAAGCCAGAGTGCGTAGTCGATCGCTGAGCACACAGCGACCCCGCGCACGCGATTCATGGACTGGAACATTGGATCGACCTGTTCTCCCTCGATCTTCTGAATACCGTCCGGATCGTCGAGGGTGGGTGCGATGGCGGCCCAGACTCCGTCGCGAGCCTCGATGGGAATGGGGGAGCTGTTCGAGAGCATACCCTTCGACAACAACCGAAGGCCCGCGAACCGGGCATTTCCCCAGTGGGCATTGTCATCGAAAGGAGGTCCCTTTGGGCTAGAGATATTTCGTGGGTGGGATGTGGCCCAAGCGCACAGATCAACAACCGGCTTCCAATCGAAAGCGCGCCCAGCGTCGCCTGCCGCGGCAAAGCCGCAGAGAACGCCGGGAATATAGACTGGATCCAAACGTTTGAGAGCCTCGATAGCCACGGCGTAACTTTCGGGTTTCTGCCCGACCACCCTCTCGAGGGTACGCGATAGCTCCTCCTGCTCTCGACTGCCAAATTCAGAAGACGGCTTCTGCGACGCGATGGTCTCGACCACTTGGGTGGGCGTCATCTGGGCGAGCTCTTCGTCTCGGAATGGAGAAGTTAGTCTGAAGAAGAGCTCGTGACATGAGGGTTCGGCGTCCGCGGCGGCCACATCGCCGTGCTTGGCCTTGAGCGCTTCGTACTTTGTCCGCCAGTGTTCGGACAGGGACTCCGCTATCACAGCGAGCCAACGCATTTTCCAGGTGTCGGCATAGGCGTCGTCCGAAGCATCCAGGAATTTCGGGCCGCCGTCGATCCAGGAAACGATGGTTCCTTGCTGTTCCTCGCTGAGTGTCTTGAAGCAAATCCGCAGCAGCCGCGCGTACTCGGGTCCCGTCAGGTCGAAGTACGATCGGTCGAGAATCCGTGAGGTCGCAACATCGGGTGCAACGGTCTGGAACCGCTGCAGGAGAAAAAGCGCAAGACGGCGGAAGAACACCCAGTGTCGCCTTTCAAACGACGTAACGAGGTCGGATAGACGTGCTGGGTTCGATTCAAACAGGCGAATGGCAGCGTCTCGGATCGCGGACACGAGATGAGCACGGACGTCACCGTTGTGATTCTCTCCATGTTCGTCGATCTCTTTTCGCCAGTTCCACGAATAGTCTTCCCACCCGTCGCTGCCGTTACGGTGGATCATGCCAAAGGTTTGATCTAGCAATCCGACAAGTACGGCAAGGGCCGGTTCTCCCAACTTCTGGATGGTCGGCAGGAGCCGTGCCATCGTTCGATCTAGATCCCAGTAAGGGAGTCGAGCTTCCGGATTGCGGCGGGAAAGGCCATGATCCTCATCTTCCGGTGATGGAACGGGATGCAACAGGGCGGCAAGCACACGCAGCGCGGCCGGTTCGCAACCTTCGCCCGCGAAATTCTCGAAGAGTCCAAGGATATTGTCTACCAGTGGGTAGCTGGCAGGGTGGCTTGCGTCCATCCTCAGCCAATCGTCGATTCGATCCGCGAATGGCTCCGCCACTCTTGCGGGTAGCGACCGGGCTATCTCGGCCAAGGCCGCGCGCACGTGGATGTTCTCCGTTTTCGGAACGGCCAGCGCGATACGGGCCACCTCGTCGGGTCTTGCCGCAGCCATCCGGGAGAGGTAGTGGAGTGCGGGCCAGCCGGGGTATTCCCCGCTATCCGCACGGGGGATGGGCTCGGGCGGCCTCTCGAAGAATCCGACCTTCTCAAGTGGCTCGATCCAAGCGGGTTCATTCAGCCTGCCAAAGAAGTACCCTTGCGCGACCGGATTCTGCGGCATCCTGCCCCGCAGCTCCCTTGCGTCTTCCTCGCTGGGTGCGGCTTTGCCGGCCAGTCGGTCAAGCCGCTCGAAGACGCTCACATACTTCTTTTCGAAGGCGTCGAGAACCGTGGCAAGAATCCCTTCGAACCGTGCCCAAAAGGTCCAGTCGATCGGACGTGGAGGCTCAAGCGCCTTTCGGTGCCTGCGCTCGCTGAACGCTTCTTGGCTGTCCCTTCCAGTCAGTCCCAGCCAGTCCTTGCCCACCGGGCCTTCAATTGAAATCTCCAGCCACGCCAATACGGATCGGATCGAGCTGGCATGGCCGCCATCGAGTGGCGTTTCTCGCTTGCGGGCCGGCTTCCCAGTGAGCGCAGGAGTTACGGCCATGACGTCTAGAATGACCTCTCTGAGCGAACTCTCGATGTCGGTTGCCAGATGGGCCACGAGGTGGCTTGTCGCGGGGACAGGATGTTCTGCTGCCAGAAGCTCAATGGCGCTGCGATAGAATTGCGCAGTTCCAGGGCCAATGGTCCGAGACAACGCCTCCTCGATTTGGTGGCGACGGGGATCTTCCAGCGAAAAGTTCTTCGATGACGGGCCCGAGGCGCTTGTGGGAAGGAGCAGCTTGCGAAGGTGCTCTTCTGCGAGCGCGCGGTCGCGCGGCCGTCCACCGCGAAGCGCATCGATGAGGCAAAGTGCTTCGTAGAGCTTGGGATCCTTCTTGGCAGCCTTCGGAACAGAACGGTAGAGCGGCGCGAACGATTCGCCTCGCACAGTGCCCTCGGGATCTGGCCATACGGGCGGTGGTTCGGCTCCCAAACCTACGAGCTTGTCGAGCGGCGGTGCTCCGTGCGCTGTGGGCATGCCGCGCGTAAGCGGGCCGCGCTCGGGAACGAACGCGCTCCTCAGACCTTGAACCAGGAAATCGAGAAGCGCGACGCGATTCGCCCGTCGGTTGACGTCGACAAGGCCGGCTGCGGTGGCGCGCTTCACAGCACCGTGGACCTCGGAAAGGCTCATCTCGAGCGCAGCAGCCAACTCAGGGTAGGTTGGTCGTGCCTGCGGCGAGGCAAGCGCAAGCTTTACCGCGACGACAACATCCTGTGGCCGCATCGACATGGATTTATTATAGTTTCGCGTTTCGCGAAACGCAAAACTATGTCGATACTCGAGGCGTCGTGCGGGCTATTCTGTGAATCGATCTGCCAGCGGCAGATCACTCCTTCGTCGATGACTTCCCGAAAGCCTCGGTCCAGCAGTTGGGAGCGAAAACTGTTGTCGAGGTATTCCGACATCGTGATCTCCACGACGAGATCGACATCCTTCGTGGGTCTGGGCGGAGCAGCAGCGGGCTCGGTCACCAAGAGGCCAAGGGTCGCTCCGCCTAGAAAGACCACCCGGTCGCCAAGCGAGTCCAGCCGCTCGGCCACGAGTCGAATCGCCTGTACGCCATCCAGCAACATGGGGAATCAAGAGAAACATCCATCCTTTCCCCATTTCACGAAACAGAAAAGGTCGGCCCTATCGATCTCGAAGCAAACGTCGGACCTGCGACCCAAGCCGAAACAGCAGTTGCTCCCGGCAGAGACACAAATGCAGAAAGACGGAAGGACTTTGCAGGGTTTCCGGATCAGTCTCCGAACCCTTCCCGCCCTCTCCGTCCTCTGCGCTCTCTGTGCTCTCTGTGGTGAGCTTTCCTAGTTACGCCTCGAGCGTGATCTCTACCTTGACGACCTTCTTGCCAGCCTCGAAGGGGACCACGTTGCCGGCGACTGCTTTGCCATCGACGGTGACCTTCTTCACGCCCTTGCAGATGCCGCTCGGGTTCTTGACCTCGATCTGGTACTCCACGCCGCGGAACTTGCGGGTGGCGCTAAAACCCTTCCAGGCCTTGGGAATGCAGGGGTTGATGCTCAAACCCTTGAAGTCGGCCTTGATGCCGAGAATGCCCTCCGCAACGCTGACGAAGGTCCAGGCCGCGGTACCGGTCAGCCAGCTGTTCTTGGCCTCGCCGAAGCAGACCGCATCCTTGCCCGCGATCATCTGGGCGTAGACGTACGGTTCGCTGCGGTAGGTTTCGATCTGATCTTCTTTGGCCGACGGGCAGATGGACAGGTAGTACTCGAGGGCGCGGTCGCCGTCGCCGAGCAGACACCAGCCGAGATTGATCCAGGTGTTGTTGTGGCAGAAGATGCCCGCGTTTTCCTTCACCCCCGGTGGGTAGCTGGTCACCTCGCCAAGCTCCACGTGGTAGGTGGAGTAGGGCGGCTGCTGCAGGACCGCGCCGTTCTTGGTGAAGAGGTGCTTGTGCACGCTCTCCATGGCTTGCTTGGCACGACCGTTGTTCTGCCCCGCGCCGCCGAGAACGCACCAGCCCTGGCTCTCGATGAAGATCTTGCCCTCGGGATTTTCCTTGCTGCCCACCGGCGTACCGGCGGCATCGTAGGCGCGGCGGTACCATTCGCCGTCCCAGGCGTGGGTCTCGATGACCTTGAGCATGTCGTCGTAGCCCGCGCGCATGCGGGCCGCGTCGTCGCCCTTGCCCATGAAGTCGTACAGGGCGGCCATCTCGCGGCTGGCGTACAGGAACAGGCCCGCGATCATCACGCTCTCGGCCTTGCTGTCCTTCACGTCGCCCGCGCACTGGAAGCTCTCGTTGGGCTCGGTGGAGAAGCAGTTCAGGTTCAGGCAGTCGTTCCAGTCGGCGTGCCCAATCAGCGGCAACCCGTGCGGGCCGCGCTTCTTCATGGTGTACGCGATGCTGATCTCGAGGTGGTGCAAGAGATCCGTCTTGGCGTCCGGCTTGTCGGCGTAGCTGCACGGCGCCTTCAAGATGCTCACATCGCCCGTCTCTTTGATGTACTGGCAGGTCGACAGGATCAGCCACAGGTGGTCGTCGTAGAAGTCACCGCCGATCTCGGCGTTGCCCTTCTTGGTCAGCGGCTGGTACTGGTGGTAGCAGGTTCCGTCGGATAGCTGAGTCGCCGCGATGTCCAGAATGCGCTCGCGCGCGCGCGACGGAATCATGTGCATGAAGCCGAGTAGATCCTGGTTGCTGTCGCGGTAGCCCATGCCACGGCCGATGCCGGTCTCGTACATGCTGGCCGAGCGGCTCATGTTGAAGGTGGCCATGCACTGATACTGGTTCCACACGTTCAGCATGCGGTTGGCGTGCGGATCTGGGCTATTGGCCTGGAAGTTGGAAAGCAGATCGCCCCACACCGTGCCCAGCTTGGCAAAGGCAGTGTCGATGGCACCCGGCTTGCTGTACTTGTCGACGATGGCTTTGCCCACCTTCTTGTTCATCACGTAGAGCGAGTCGTACTTCGGCTCTTTGCCCTGCTCGACGTACGCCAAGATGTACGAGAAGGTCTCTTCTTGCCCGGGCGCCAGGTTCAGGTTGATTTGGTGCGCCCCGATGGGGTTCCAGCCGAAGGCCTTGCTGTTCGTGCACTTACCGGCGAACGGCACCTTGGGATCGTGCAGCCCCTCGTGGATGCCGACAAAGGCGTCGCGGCTGGTGTCGAATCCGTCCACCGGGCGCGTGCACGCGAACAGGGTGTAGTGGTCGCGGCGCTCACGGTATTCCGTCTTGTGATAGATAGCGCTACCGTCGATCTCGACCTCACCTATCGAGTAGGTGCGCTGCAGGTTGTTCATGTCGTTGGCAGCGTCGAACAAGCAGAACTCCTGGAAGCTGAAGATCTTGGGCTGCTTGGCCACCTTGGACTTGTTGCGGACCGTGACCTTCCACAACTCCAGATTCTCGCCGGGCGGGACGAAGAGCAGCATCTCGACTTCCAGGCCGTCCTTTTGTCCGATGATGCGCGTATAGCCAAGGCCGTGGCGGCACTCGTAGGCGTCGAGCTTGGCCTTGATGGGCTTCCAGCCCGGATTCCACACCGACCCGCCGTCGTTGACGTAGATGTAGCGGCCACCCAAATCGTACGGCACGTTGTTGTAGCGGTAGCGCGTAAGCCGGCGCAGCTTGGCGTCTTTCCAGAAGGTGTACCCACCCGCCGTGTTCGTGCAAAGCCCGAAGAACTCGTCTTGACCCAGGTAGTTGAGCCAGGGCAGCGGCGTGTCCGGCCTGGTGATTACGTACTCGCGCTTGCTATCGTCGAAACGGCCAAAGGGGTTGGTCATGGGTGACTCCTGGGCAATTGTTTCATCAAGACGGCCTAGCCCAGCCTCCGGGCATCGAGCCAGAGGGGGCGAGGTTTGCGGGAGAATAGTGCTTTTGCCCGTACCAGGATAGGGGTTTTTGTAGGCCAAATCCTCCGATGGGCGTCCGTGTGCTACCTCGTGCCGGCTCCGAGCCGGCTTCTGCGCTATATACGGAGCGATGACTCTTGCCGAAAAGCACGCACGCTTGCGTGGCCTGCTCGCCGATTGCGGTTCCGCCCTGGTTTGCTACTCGGGCGGCGTGGATTCGACCCTGCTGCTCAAGGTGGCGCACGAAGTGCTTGGCGAACGATGCGTTGCCATGGTCGCGCTGTCGCCCACCATGGCCGCCAGCGAACGCAAGGCCGCGCTGGCCCTGGCCGCGGAGATCGGCGCGCGCACCGAGGTGACCGAGTCGCACGAGCTCAGCCGCCCCGAGTTTCGCCAGAATCCTAAAGACCGCTGCTACTACTGCAAGGACGAGCTTCTGGATCTGGCGAAGCCGCTGGCCGAGCGACTTGGTATGAGCGAGATCCTGCTCGGCACCAACACCGACGATCTCGGCGACTACCGGCCCGGTCTGCAGGCGGCCAAGGATCACGGCGCGCGCCAGCCGCTGGTAGACGCCATGATGTCCAAGGCCGAGGTGCGCGCATTATCGAAAGAGCTGGGACTGTCGACCTGGGACAAGCCGCAGCTGGCTTGCCTGTCGTCGCGTTTTCCCTACGGCACGGAAATCACGCCCGAGCGCTTGCATCAGGTCGATCAGCTTGAGGACGGGTTGCGGGCTCTCGGTTTCCGCCAGGTGCGCGCGCGCTGGCACGGCGAGGTCGCCCGACTGGAGCTGGAGGCCGAGGCTCTGGCCCGCGCCGTCGAGCCCGAGATCCGTGGGGCGATCTTGAAGCTAGGCCGCGACCTCGGCTTTACCTTCGTCGCCCTGGATCTGAACGGCTTCTCCTCGGGCTCGCTCAACCAGCTGCTCGGTATCCGCAGAAAAGCCTGAGAGCACGGGTCCTGCTACAGGCAGGGCAGGACGCGCAGGATTTTGATTTTGGTACCGGTGCTGGGCGCAGGGTAGGCCACGCTGCCGTCGGGGAAGGCACGGAAGTCTTGGAATCGGCTGCCCAGAACATTGAGGTTGGCGGGGAGCGGCAAGGGGCCGGCCGAGGCTGAGGTAGACCCCGCCGGGGCTGTCCCGGTGGTGCTGTCCAGGATCTGCAGGACCATTTGGCGCTTGCTGTCCTTCTGCGCAAGATCGCCGGTGGCGGTGGATTCCTCCCAGGCTGCAAGCAGCATGTTCGCGCCGTAGGCCGCCAGGTGCGGGGCTCGGTCGTTGTTGCTGTCGCTGGCCAGCATGAGATCCTGGTCGGGCGTGGGCGCGCTGGTACTGGCCACGTGCAGGAGGTGAACGTCTGCCAGCCCATCGGCACCCGCGGGCTGGCCAGCGCGGATGTCGCTTGAAACGATCCAGTAGCCGCTGCCGCCGGCCATCATGACGTTGCCGAGGTTCGAGTAGTTGAGGTCCACGGGATAGATGGTGGTCGTGCTCGGGGCAAAGGCGATGCGGCCCGACTTGCTGCTGCCGCTCGCGGCCGCGTCGTTCTTGCAAACCGTGACGAATTTCTTGCCCGCTGGATCCCAAGCTACGCGCTCGAAACCGCTGTGGCTGCAGCCCCAGTCGAAGCCGCTGGTTTGCAAAGCCCCGCTGGTGCTCACAACCTTCATGCGGTCGCCCTGGTGGATGTTCACCCCCTTGGTCAGGGTGCTCGAGCCCACGCAGTCCTGGCCCGGTACGGTCACAGCGGCGCCGAAATAGCCCGCATAGTTCGAACCGTCGAAGGCGATGCGGCCGTTGTGTGCATACTCGGACCAGATATAGATGATCCAGTTGCCGGCAGTGGGGCTTGTGCCGTAGGCAGGCAGCGATGCGGTGGTGTCGGTGAGCTTGGTGGCCCAGGTTTCCGTGGTGCCGTCGAAGCGCACCATGTACATGTCGTAGCAGGAGGCCGTGGTCGGGTAGTTGGCGACCAGCCCGCACAGGTTGTTGATGTCGCCGCAGTTGTTGTTGGCGGTGGCACCGAGCGCGGTCCGGCTGACCAGCAGCACACCGCCGTTGGCGTCGGCGTAGATGTCCTGCACGTCGTAGCCGGGCAAGCCGACGAGCGAGCCCGTTACCACCTGATCGCTCGCATCGAGGGTGACCACGTGGACCAGGTTATCGCTCTTGCCTAGGAAGGCCACGCGCGAGCCACCGCTGGGCAACGGGGAGATCGCCAGCGGCGTGAGGCCGAGGGCCGCGCCGTTGTTGTCGACTTCGTTGTAGGCGTAGGCCGCGCCGAGATCGGTCTCGGTCACGCGCACGCGGCTGGCAAGGTCGGAGGTGCACGATCCGGGAGGTCCGGCATCGACCACGCCTCCGCCGGTCGCGGTCACGCCGCCAGTGGAAGCGACCCCACCGGTTCTACCGGCCCCACCCGTCGCGCTGGTGGCGCCCCCCGCCGACGCATCCATCTTGGACGTGGCTCCGCCCGAGCCCCCCGTCGCGCCTTTGCCACTCGTGCCGCCCGTGGCCGGCGCCCCGCCTGAGCCTTTGCCGCCACCGGCGGTTCCGCCCGCACCGCCGGACGCTGCTCCACCCGTGCCGGGGCGCGTCCCACCCGAGCCCGCCGTGCCGCCGGTGCTCGCGCCGCCGGAGCCACCTGTGCCTGAGTGCGAACCTCCGGTGCCCATGACGCCACCGCTCCCGCCACTGCCGCCATTCGACCCGCTCTTGGCCGAGCTGCACGCGGCAGTCGCCAAGACAAGGCCCAGCGCGGCAAGGACGGTTTGGCGATGGTTGGTTCGTGGCATGGCTTCCTCCAGCAAGAATGAGGTCGCGCGAGGCTTATGAATCGGCTCACGAAAATGCGCTCAGCGATGGGCTAGACCATCACGGCTGGGCAAGCAAGATGCTGTGCACCTCGAGGGTTGCTCCATAGGTGCCGAGGGCCGCAGTACCTGCAGCGAGCGGGTCGCTGTCGACCACCGAGTAGACCAGTTGGCCGTCGAGAAAGGCGTTGGCCGTGTTGCCCAGGACTTCCAACCGGACCATGTACCAGCTGCCGGGCACGATGCCCGCGTCGACGCCCGCGGCCCAGGAGGCGCTCGTTCCTCGCACGCGTTTGCGGATGATGACCGCCCCGTCACCGCGCAACGCCACGAAATAGCCGCTATCGGTGGACGGATCGTAGCGGGCGAAGAGGGCTGCCACGTAGGATGGGGAGCTGTCGTAGAATTCTACGACGCGCATCTTGGCCTCGACGATCTGGTCTGCGACGGCGTCCGAGCTGGCGAAAGAGATGTGCCATTCCTTCGTGTCGAGGCTGCCCTCGGAATAGACCGAACCCGAGTCGCCCAGGAAGACCGACCAGTCATTGTCCGGCGCTCCTGCATCGTTCGAGTCCACGCTTCGCCAGCCATCGGCCGTGCCATCTTCAAAGTCGGTGAAGAGCAGCGCGCCACCGTCGGGCACGGGGGTTGGCCAGGCGGCGTCGGTCGCCGGGGCGTCCGCCGGTCCATCGACTTCATCGAGTCCATCGAGCGGGGACGGCTCGGTCAGGTCGATCTCGGGCCGCGCATCGAGGGTAAGAATTTGCTCCGCGTCTTCCGTCTCGGATTCTGGATCGGGGTTCGGCGCCGGATCCGTGGATAGCGCATCGTCTGCAGGAACGCTCGGTCGATCCGAGATCGCGGCATCGCAGGTGGCACAGGGGTGGCCTTTGGAGCTTGAACAGCCGGCACCGATGACAAGCAGCGCCAGGAAGGAGAGCCGGACAATTGCGCGGGAGCTGAGCATGGGATGCCTTGTGCTGCACGACTAGTGTAGTCCATGCGCTCGCAAACGCGTGAGAAACGGCGGGCTTTGCCCGGGGGACCGCCTTGGGTTAAGGTCACCTCGTGCCTGAACCGCTCGCTCCAGTCACTCGATCCGCCGTGTTGCAAGGGATTGCACCCGCAGCGGTCTATGCCGTGGTCGTGGATTTCGCCGCCTATCCGCGCCTGTTTCCCGAGATCAAGGCCGCGCGCGTGCTGACCACCCTGGGCAAGCGGGTACGCGCCGAGTTCCGCGGCAACATCGTGCTGCCCTTTCGCTACGTCCTCGATCTCGACTGCGACGCCGACTCGCTGACTGTCGACTGGAGCTACGTCGAGGGCGAGGTGGTGAAGAGTTCCGAGGGTGGCTGGCGCTTCTCTCCCGACGGTGACGGCACGCGCGTGGAGTACCGGGTCGCCATGGAGATCTCGGCTCCGCTGCCGGGATTTCTTCTGCGCAAGATCACCGATGGGTTGGTGGCTCTGTCGTTGCCGGCGATGTTCGCATCGGTAGAGCGGGAAGCCAAGGGCCGCGTCTCGCGCTAGCCCAGCCATCGCCAGGGCCGCAGAAGGTCGTGGTCGGAGGCTTGGCAGTGTTCGTAGGGCCGGACTTTCCGCTTGTCTTCCTGTGGCGTCCGGGCCTACTAACAAGACGTGCGTCTCGCGACGGCCGTCTGGACCTTGCTGTACGCCACGCTGCCGAGCGCGGCAGTTGTGCACGCTGACCTGGCCGAGAACGCCACGGGGGACTGGTTGGAATGGATTCGGGCCGAGGGAGCCGAGGCCTGCCCAGATGCGGCCGCTTTCGCCGCCAAGATCGAAGAGCACCTGGGGCGTTCGCCCGGCCTGGCGGCCGGAGAGTCGAGGCGCAAGTTGGTGGCGCGCATCGGGCGGGAAGCTGATCCTCGGTCGCGGTGGTCGGCGTCCGTAGACGTACTGGACCCCGCTGGCAACGTGGTTGGCCGTCGAACGATCGCCAAGATCAGCGATTCGTGTGAAGCGGTGGCGGACGCCCTTGCACTGGTATCGGCGCTCGTGCTTTCCGACCCGTCGTTCGCCGACCCTCAGTCGTCCGCGGATCATGCAGCTAGGCTGCCGCCCGCGCTGTCTTCCGCAGCAGCCTCCGAAACTGCGACCATCGCGCCGCCCTCAACGGTGTCCTCGGAAGCGCCTGTCAAACCGGGGCGCCGGGCGTTTGCAATCGATGGCGGCATTTTGGTTGCGGCCGGGCTTCTTCCTGGCTTGGCTCTCGGCGGCGAAGTTCGCCTCTTCGCGGCGCCGGCTGCGTGGCCGCCGCTCTTCGCCACGTTCGCCCTCTGGCAGCAAGCCAAGAAATCCATCGCAGACGATCGCGGCGCCAACCTCGACCTGTGGACCGCGGGCCTTGGCACCTGCCCCGTCTATGCGCGTTCGCTATCGTGGGCGCTTGGCGCGTGCGCGGGCGGCGAGGTGGGCCATTTGCGCGCCACTGGATTCGGCTTTTCCCACACGGCCAGCGAAGCGCAATGGACCTTCGGGCTGGGCGCGGGTGGCCTGTTGCAACGCAAGATCGTGGCAGGATTCTCAGTCGCGTTCGGCCTGGAAATCATGGTCCCTTTGAGGAAGGGAAGGGTTGCCTACGCGCCAGGCCCGAACCAGTCGCTGGAGGTTTGGCGGGCGTCGCCGGTGGCGGGCGCGGGCTCATTGCGCCTTGGCTACGCTTTTTGGTGATAATTCGCGCGGCGACCTCCCATTCACCAGGTAACGCTCACTATGTCCAGTGCAACGCAATCAGACAAGCCCAGGACCCACCCGGCGGTTGCCATCGGGAGTTTCCGCGAGCTTTTCGACGCCCACGCGCGGTTCGTCTGGCGTTCGCTGCTTGGACTGGGCGTGCCGGAGAACGACGTGGCCGACGCCAGCCAGCAAGTCTTCGTGGTGTTGCAGGGCAAGCTCGACCAGATCGACGAAGGATGCAGGGTCAGCACCTTTGTCTACGGCATCTGTCTGCGCGTCGCTTCTGATTTCAGACGCCGGGCGCACGTGCGCCGTGAACGGCTTTGCGCCATGCCGCCCGAGCGCCCTACTGCCGCGCCTCAGGAGAGCGCCGTCTCCCACCGTGAAGCGCTGGATAGATTGCGCGTCGCCCTCGATGCCATCGATACGGCTCAACGCGAGGTCTTCGTGCTCTACGAGATCGAGGAGCTTGCCATGGCCGAGGTAGCACGTGCGGTTGGCTGCCCTTTGCAGACCGCCTATTCGCGGTTGCACGCGGCTCGCAAGAGCGTGGTCGCCGCGCTCGGCGAACATGTGGAGGGCGAGTGAATGTCCCCAGCGAGGAGAACAACATGAGCGGAACAAGCGATCCGATGCGGTTGCGCGGGATGGTGGCACGTGGCTCGCTGCTCGAACGCGGGCTGGAAGCCGCGCAAGCGAGTGGCCCGACCGACGAGCAATTGCAGGCGCTCGAGCGGCGGGTGCTGGCTGGCCTCGGCGCGACCGCGGCTACCGCTGCCGCACTGACGATGGCCAAGACCGCCGGGACTCAGGGGGCCGGTGCTGCCGCTGGCTGGCTCTCGGCGGGCTCCTCGAAGTTGCTCGTGGCGCTGGTTGCCACCGTTGCCATCGGTGGCGGATCGGTGACGGTCTGGCGTTTGGCAAAGCGGAGCGCGCCGCCCGCGCGAAATTCTACGCTCACGCCCGCGACGCAGAAGGTTGTCCAGGCGCCGCTGGCTTTGTCCGAGCTGGCGCCGCCTGCCGAGCTTTCTCCCGCGCCGATGGTTGCCTCTCCCGCGGCAGGCAGGTCGCGAATTTCGCGGCCGGCGCAAGAGCAGGCCCTGGCGCCGTCTCCGGCAACCACGACTTTTCGGAAGGCCGAGGCGCGCGCGGTTTCGCGCGGGTCCGTGCGCGAGACCTCGGATGAGGAATTGTCGCTGCTCGCCCGTGCCAACCGCGCTCTCGCGAGCTCGCCCGCGCTTGCGCTGAGCCTGGCCGATGAACACATGCGGCGTTTTCCCGCCAGCGGGATGGATCAAGAGCGCGAGCTCATCGCTATCACCGCGCTCGTCAATCTGGGTCGGATGGGCGAGGCGCAGAGGCGAGCGGCAGCCTTCACCAGCGCACATCCTGATTCGATCTATCAACGCCGAATCGACAATGCGCTGGCAGTGCGCCGCTAATGGAAGGTGGAAATGTGGATGCCCGTTCATAACGATCGCGACGACTTCCCATTCACGGTTGGAGGCAGTCATGAAAGCACAAACACTCGAGAGCTTCGACCCAAGCACTTCTAGGATTTCCCATCTCGCGCGGTGGTCCGCCCTTGTCCCCATCGCCATGCTTCTCGGATGTGACAAGACCATGCTTGTGGGTGCCATGGATGACCCCGATGCCGGCGCACAGGCTCTCGCCAGTACGACAGGCGGCGCGGGAGCTCCCTCCGCGCAAGGGACAGGTGGCGCTGCCGGTGCGACGTTCGACCCGAAGGTGCCGCCCCCGTCCTCCGGTGGAGCGAGCGGAACGGGCGGAACCATGTCCTCC
>Ga0265342_10003291_pt1 | contig 13373 bp, 15 predicted proteins | sample 4CB327metaG_FD_203125 | JGI IMG/M metagenome (GOLD analysis project Ga0265342, IMG submission 203125) | Rhizosphere microbial communities from Carex aquatilis grown in University of Washington, Seatle, WA, United States - 4-CB3-27 metaG | ecosystem: Host-associated > Plants > Roots >...
TTTCGACCCTCAATTGCTTGCAACGTGCATGGTATCAATAGCTTACATTTTTACCCTGTTGGCGAATCAGTAACTGCAACCCCCCGATTTTGCCCGTTTTTAGCCCTAAAAAGTGCCCTTTTAACCCCAAAATGCCCGCTTTTTAGGCAAGAAACCCACGCGGGCAGTTGGCCGTACCGCAGGTGCCAAACCCGCTATTATGGTCACCAGTGCAGAACCAACTGGCGCAACCAAGTGAAATGTCCCCCACCTTCTTCATCTCGGCAGGCGAGGCCAGCGGCGAGCACTACGGCGCGCTGCTCATTGAAGCCCTGAAACAGCGCCTCGCCGCAACCGGTCAGTCAGCCGTTTTCTTCGGCATGGGAGGCCAGCGCATGGCGGCCGCCGGCCTGGAGCGCGTAGTCCGTAGCGAAGACGTGGCGGTCATGGGCCTGACCGAGGTTGTCCTGCATCTGCCGCGCATCTGGCGCGAGTATCGCAAGCTGATAAAGGCCATCCGCGACCGGCGGCCCAGCGTGGCCGTGCTCATCGACTTTCCCGAGGTCCACTTTCGGCTTGCCAAAGAGCTTCACCGGCTGGGGATTCCGGTCATTTACTTCGTCAGCCCGCAGTTATGGGCCTGGAAGAAGCACCGCATCAAGCTCGTCCGCAAGTACATCGACCGGATGCTGGTCATATTCCCCTTCGAGGAGCCGTTTTACCGGGAGAACGGCGTAGAGGCGGAGTTTGTGGGCCATCCCCTTGCCGACCTGCCTCTGCCAGCCATTCACCGCGGGCAATTTGCCGGGGAATATGGCCTGGACCCGGCCATGACCTGGATCGCCCTGCTCCCCGGTAGCCGCCCAAGGGAGATTCAAGACCATCTGCCGGAGATGCTGAAGGCGGCGAAGGCGCTGCCCGAAGAGATCCAATTCCTCATCCCCCTTGCCCCGACCCTCAACGCCGCGCAACGGGCCCAGGTGCTGCGCCTTGTGGATGAACACGGCGGCGGGCTGGCTATCTGGCTCGTCGAGGATGCTCGCGCCGCCCTCTTCCACGCCCGCTCCTCGGTCGTCGCCAGCGGCACAGCCACCGTCCAGGCGGCCCTCATCGGCAATCCCTTTGTGGTTGTCTACCGGGTCTCGCCTCTTACCTATGCCATCGCCAAACGAGTGGTGAAGGTGCCCCACGTTGCCATGGCCAACCTGATCGCCGGCAAGCGGGTGGTGCCGGAGCTGATTCAGAGCGACTTCACGGCGGCAAATATCATCCAACAAATCGCCCCGCTGCTACCCGACGGGGAGCCTCGCCAGTCCATGATGAAGGAGCTCAAGCAGCTTCACGGCCTGCTGGCTATCAAGCCGGCGGGCAACACAGAGGACGGCGGCGCCATTGGCCGGGTAGCGGCCATCGTCCTGGACCAGCTCGGAGCCGCTTCCACCAACGCGGCTCAAAAAACCGCGCAACTCTGACCGGAACCGGCTAGATGATTGGCTGCGATACGATGAAGACTGTAATGCGCACACAAATGCGGAATCCGCGACTAGCACTCACCCTTCGCCGGAGCGCACTCGGCGTACTGGCAGCGGTTCTGGTTATGTCGGCTTTGACGATGCCGGCCTCAGCTCAATCACAGAGGCCCGAGCGCCCCACGCTGGCCATCTCCGGTTACGTCATCGACGCTGAGATCGACACGACGACCCATCACCTGGCAGCCAAAGCAGGGGTCGCCTTTACCGCGCCGGAGGCCGCCGAAGTGGTCAGCTTTGGCTTTCACCCGGCGTTAAAGGTGACCAAAATCTCCGACGAGAGCGGCAAACTGCTCACTGGTGAGCGATCTGCGGACGGAACCATCCGCGTGACCCCTGCCTCACCTTTCGTCCGGGGACAGGCCGCGCACTGGACCTTTGAATACGAGGGCGTGATCACCGGAAGCGAAGATGGTCCGGTCGAGGGCCTCAAACTGGCCGCCATTCAGGAGCCCATCACCTACCTGCTCTATCCGGCGCGCTGGTTTCCCATGACCGGCTACCTGACAGACCGGTTCACGGCGGAGATGCATATCCGTGTGCCCCAGGGGATGCGGGTCTTTGCCAGCGGCAGCCAGGGCGCGTCCAAGCCGGTCGCCCTGGCCAGCGGCAAGCCCGGCGATCAGTATGACTTCAACTGGACCAAACCCGGATTTCCAGGCACAGTGATTGCCGGCCGTTATGTGAATCCGGTCTCGGGAGGCGCGGGAAACGTCAAGGTCTACCTCTCCATCAGCCACCAGCAGTCCGGCAATGACCTGGCGCAAACGGCCGCCCGGGAGTACGACTTCTTTACTGACAGCTTCGGCGGACTGGAATCGACTCGGCTGAATATCGTCGAGCTACCCGACGATACCCTGCCCGCCGTGTGGGCGCCGGAGCTGGCCGGAATGCTGGGTTCCAGGGTAGGCGACAAGTCCGGCATTCGCCTGCTGGCCAACACTATCGCCCACCAGTGGTGGGGCTCCGAGGTCAGCCCCCGCACCCTTAACGACGCCTGGATCACCAACGGCATGGCCCGCTATGGCGAGCTGATGTTCGTTGAAGACCAGAGCGGTAAAAACGCCATGCGCACCGCGCTTCAAGACGTCTCTGCCGGAGCCCTGGCCTACGACACCATTCCCCTCTCCAGCGCCGGCCGCCTCAGCCCCTTTTCGCCAGAGTTCCAGTCCATGACGCTGGAGAAGGGTGCCATGATCTTCCATATGCTGCGCTGGGAGGTCGGCGACAAGGCCTTCCTGGCCACGCTCAAGGGGGTTCTGAGCCAGTACACCGATAGCAGCCTGCGCTCACAGGACCTGGTTAAAGTGGCCGAGACGCAGAGCCAGCAGCAGTTAACCGCCTTCTTTGCGCAATGGGCTGACGGAACCGGCGCACCCTTGTTCACCAATAAATACGCCGTCTACCGCCTGGGCAACAACAAGGGCTTCCGCACCATCGGCGAAATCGGCCAGGACCTTGACTTGTTCCGTATGCCGGTGGAGTTGCGGGTCGAAACCGACGGCAAGACAGAGATCAAGAAGGTGGACGTGGTGGGCACAAGCACGCAATTCATCGTGGATACCTTCGGCCGACCTCGCCGCATCGGCATCGACCCTGATAATTGGGTACTCAAGTCCACGCCCGACCTGCTGGTGCGCATCGCTATTCTCAAGGGCCAGCAACTGGTGGCCCAGGGCGACCTGACCGGAGCGCTGGCCGAGTACCAGAAAGCTCTGGAAGCCAACTCGCAGAGTTCGCTGGCCAGCTACCGCATCGGCGAGCTGCTCTTTACCCAGCGCAACTACCAGGCCAGCGTGAACGCCTACCGGGATGCGCTCCGCGGCGACGGCGAGCCTCACTGGACCGAGGTCTGGAGCCATATCCAGCTGGGCAAGATCTTCGACATCACCGGCCAGCGAGACCGGGCCGTGAACGAGTACCGGCTGGCCGTGCAGACCAACGACAACACCCAGGGCGCAGTCAACGAGGCCCGGCAATACCTGCAAAAACCGTACCTTCGTCCCGATAGTGACTGAAATAGAAGCAGATAGAACAACGACGGCCAGCCCTCGGGCTGGCCGTCGTTGTCTGAAATAGGTTCGGTTGTTTACTTCTTGACGCGAGGCTGACCCAGGAAAATGACCTCCAGGTCGACTTTGGCAAGGCCGGCTCTGGTCATGGCCAGCTCCTCCGCGGCGCCATAGGAGAGGTCGATGATGCGCCCCTCTTGAACCAGGTCGCCGCGATCGGTGATGCGCACCACTACCGAACGCTTGTTGCCGCGGTTGATGACCCGCACCAGGGAGCCGAAGGGCAGCGTGGGATGGCAGGCCGTCATGGCGTACATATCGTAGCGTTCGCCGCTGGCGGTCAGGCGACCGTTGAAGACTCCGCCATACCAGGAGGCTATGCCGTGCAGTTTGTCGGTCCGCTTCTTACCGGCAGGCACCTGCGGCGTGAGCAATGCCGGCGATGCCGTGACGGCAGGAAGGGGGGGAAAAGCGGTTGCAGCGGGCCTGGGAAGCGGCGCATCCGCATGCACCGTCCGCGTGGTGAGTGTTATCACCACAGCGGCCAGGGCAACCGAAGAAGCGCCAGCCAACAGCCAAATCCGGAGCCGGGCTTTCAGGCTCAACTTGCGTGATTTCCTTCCTTTAGCCATACATACATATTACTAAATCGACACTATTTTTCCCCGCTATTGTCAATAAGTACACGAGGCAAGCTGCGCCAAAATGAACAATTTTCCAGGGCCTATACCGATAAAGCGTTTATCTTCTGCCGTTTGCAGTTTTGCACAGAAAATGATGCAAATTTGAAAAAATATTGTAGTTGGGACGGGTTTTGCACATTATTTCGACTGCCCTGCTAGCGTGGGAATATCTCTAAAATCTGAATAAGCAGGAGGGAGCTATGCAATTCAGCGCGGCGGGGCTGGAGTTGCTCAAGCGTTCGGAGGGTTTTCGCAGTCGCGTCTACCTAGATGCAGCCGGGTTCCCAACAATCGGCTATGGCCACCGGCTGCTGCACCCCGAGTCGTTCTCTAACGGCATCGATGAGGTACAGGCTGAGCGGATTCTGGCTTACGACGTGCGCGAGGCCGAACAGGCCGTCCTCCGCCTGGTGAAGGTTCCGCTCAACCAGGGCCAGTTTGATGCCCTGGTGGACTTCTCTTTCAACCTGGGTGCGGGTAAGCTGGCGGAATCGACGCTTCTAAAGGACTTAAATGCCGGCCGGTATGATGCAGCCCAGGAACAGTTGCTGCTCTGGGACCACGCCGGCTTGCAGGAAAATGCCGGCCTCAGGGCTCGCCGCGAGGCCGAAGCCGAGCTTTGGGCCAACGGCGAAGTCGGGCGCCAGGCAGCCGCGTAGAAATCAACCCTCAGGAACCCGTCCCGCCGATCTCCACGACCTCCAGCCGCTCTTTGGGCCTCAGATAACCCTTGCGCCGGAACCACAGTTCCATCGCCGTCCGTAGGCGCTCAAGAGGGACTCGTGCCCCGGCTTCCATCAACCCATCGGCGGTTGGCAGCGTGTCGTCGAAGACCGCATCGTTGGTGAAGTTCCGCATGGCGAAGCTGTCGATCCAGCGTATGGGACAGGGGTGCGCCTCGCCGGAAGCATCGATTCGCCGGATGAAGAGCCTGCGGACAAACATAGTTTTACTCTACTGGAAGCTTCGGGCAACGCCTCAGCCGCGCTACTGCTTCTCCGGCACCACCTTTGTGTCTTTTCCCTGCTGCGTCTCCACATGGAAGCGCTTGTAGTCGTAGTCGCGTATCACAATGTGCTGGCGTATCCCTTTGACCAGCATCAGGCGCATCTGCATGTTGACTTCCCCGCCGCTGGGAAGCCAGATTTCGCCGTTCACCAGTGCCTGATCGAAGCTGAAGCAGGAACCCTTTTGTATGTTGGCCACCAGGCCTCCGGCAACATGAAAGTTGTCGTTGAATGCGGCCTCCAACCGGGCCACCTGGCGATCGGCCTCATCGATCCAGATCCTCCCCTGGAGCTTTTTTAACATGTCCTCTCCCAAACCATGGGTCTTGGCGTCCTTGCGGCCCGTGACATCGAAGACGATGGTCTGCCGGCCGCGGAAATTTTCGCGGCGGGGGCTGCTCACATCCATGATCTCCAATATGTGGAGTACGCTAATGCTCTGGTTGTTCTTGTGCTGTTCTGCCTCGGGCTTCTCCGCATTCTCCACGGCTTTAGTGACGCGCTCGGTCTCCTTCTTCTGCTCCTGGTCCGAAAGCGGCTTCCCTTCCTTCTTCACCACCTGCGATATCTCATGGCCGTGAACGAAGAAGACTTCGTGCTCACTGGTCTCCGTCTTGGTCACCTGCCCTTTGGAGTCGATCTCCTGAACTACCTGCGAGAGGCTAAAGGTGTAGTTCTCGCGCACTTTATTGAGCTGCTTCTGGTGCTCGTGAACCTCTTGCATCAGTTGGTGAATCTCAGGCAGCGGCGGATTGGCCGCCTGCTGGGCCAGGATAAGCGGCGCGAGCAGCCAGGCCGAAGTTAAGCTAACGTATCTGACGATGCGTATTAAACCCATGAAGATATATCCTTACAGTAGATTGGGCCCGGAAAACAGCGGAGCGGTAAACGATACTGGAATAGACACGGAAGACGCGGATAGGTTGTGCTGACCCGAATGGCTCGACTCTCCTGCGCCTTCACTTGCCACCATGCTATAACGGGAACCGGGCTTCTGGGGCAACCCGCAAGGATGCAGCCCAATGTCAACGGAATCTGACATTAAGGAGAACCGCCGAATGATCGGACTGCTGATTCAATGGCTGCTCTATGCCTGTGCCCTGCTGGTGGTCTCCGGAGTCGTTTCCGGCTTTACCGTTGACGGGCTCTGGCCGGCCATGATCGCCGCGCTGGTGATCGGACTGCTGAACGCGACCCTGGGCTTTTTCCTCAAGATCGTTACCTTCCCCCTCAGCATCGTCACACTCGGGATCTTTCTCCTGGTCATCAACGCCCTGATGATCCTGCTGGCGTCGAGCATCGTGCGCGGATTCCGTGTGAACGGCTTCCTTCCTGCCTTCTGGGGAGCTGTCGTGCTAGCCCTGCTGGGCATGGCAATCCGGGCGGTTGCGAAGAACTCGTAATCCTCGCCCTCAAAGCAGAATTTGCTCTACTTCGCCGCAGGCGCAATGGGCTGAGCGGCGGCCTTGTTGGCCGCGGCAGCCTTGACCCTGTGATGCGGCTTCTGAGCCGGACTCTTGACCGGCCGCGTCTTTACCGTCACCGGGTGAGTCACAACAGGCCCGTTCAGCGTATTCGGCGTACGCATGGCCCCGGCGCTCGAGAATCCGGCTGACGCGGCAACGTGCGGCGGCGCAGCAACGCTCCTGGCCGGCTGCATGTGCGAGTAAATGCCCCACCCGCCCCCGGCTACCACAAGCACAATGGCCGCGGCGGCAGCGCTGCGCATCCAGTCGCTGCCCGGCCTGAATTTAGTCCCTGGCCAAGAAAGTAAGCGGCCTTTGCGCGGCACCGACTGTTGCGCGGTACGTAAGCTCGCGTTGATGCGATCCTCAAGCCCTTTCGGTGCAGGAAGGTTGGCGATCAACCGCAACGTAGCTTCAACAGAGTCGTTGGCGAGTGCGTTCTGATTCGTTGTATTCATCGCAAACTCCTAGCGTGATTAAGCAGCTCTGCCATCAGGTTCCTGGCGCGGAACAGCCGCGAGCGGACGCTGGACTCGGTGGTGCCGAGAATCGAGGCAATCTCCACGCTCGATAGCTCCTCGAAGGCCGAAAGCATGAGCACCTGGCGTTCCTTGGCGGGCAGCCGCTCCACGCAGGCCAAAACGTGCGCGTGGTGCTCCGCGGCCGAGGCGATCTGCTCGGCGGAGAGTCCCTCGGCGGGCAGAACCCGCGCCAGATCGGCTACATCGTCGGTCTCAGGGCGGGTCTTCGCGCGGCGCTTGCGGTCCAGCACGATATTCCAGACGATACGGATCAGCCAGACCCGTTGGTCGCGCAACTCATGCAGCGTGTCGCGATGGTGCAGCACGCGCAGAAAGGCCTCCTGCACGGCGTCTTCGGCATCGGCTGCATTGCGCAAAACGGAGAAGGCAACCCGGTAGAGTGTACCCGAGTACTGGCTGACCAGCGCCGCAAGCATCTCTTCCTCCGCCTGCGAGTGGTCTCTCTCGTGCGCCGCGCTCGTGGGAATCTCCATCCAACCTGCGAATACTGCCTGGCCGGTGCTCATAGTTCACCAGACGCAGGCGGAGAGGAAATTGCTCAGGCATTCGCGATCGCCGGTAGACTTGGAGAACCCTGCGTGCCTGACATTCCACAAATGCTGGGTGCCCCATCCTAGGCGCGTATTGTTTTTCGCGCCAAGGGTGGGAAACCTCGCTGCCCTACTGCCTGGGGGCCAGCTTTTGTGCGGCAATGGCGCCGGCTGGACCATCCTTGTCGGCGTCCTTGACCTTGGCCCACAAGGCGCGAGCCTGATCCTGCTTGCCCGCCGCCGCATACAGGTCGGCCAGGTTAAGCTGTGCCACGCTCGCTGAAACCGTCTCCGACGGCTTGGCGGTAAGCGCGTTGTAAAGGTCGATGGCCTGCGCGTCGCGGGCCGTCTGGTGATAGAGCCCGGCCAACGCCAGCTTGGCCAGGTTCGCGAGGTTGCGGTCCCAGCTCCCGGCCGCGGCCTTCAACTCAGCCTCGGCCGAGGCATTCTGACCCAGTTCCTGGTAGGTGACGCCGGCAAAGAAGTGAGCCTTGGCGCCCTCCGCCAGCCAGCCGTACTGCTTGGCCACCGCTAAAAACTGTCCATTCGCGGCCTTTGACCGTTCGGCTGTGCTCGCGTAGACTCCGTTTTCGGCCGGCGCGCCCGGCTGAGCCAGCGGTGCAATGTAGATATCCAGGGCCGCGCCCAGAGCCGTGTTGGCCTTGGTCGAGCTCCAATTCCAGTAAACCAGGGTGGCGACAACCAGCACCAGAACGACACCGGCGCTGACGGCCCAGCGCACTACTCCAGAACGGTGGCCGCTCAGCCAACTAACGCTGCTCGCGGTGGCCTGGGCAAAACTGTCTTTTTTGAGGGCGTGACGGGTTTGAGTATCCACGGGTCTTTTCTTGTCCTTCTTAAGCTGGCTTGCAGGCGGGTCCGTACCGGCGGAGGCGCTGCTACTGCAACCCAATCAGTCTATCAGCGCGCCAATAGCAGCGTCCATCGCACCCAAACGCGCAGCTTCTCATTGCCATAGCCCCAGCGGGAGCGATAGGCTATCAGTATGTACGAAGACTTCCATGTAGCCGACCGCTGGAGCGGCGAGAACCTGCACTGCCGCTGGAGGGGCACCTTGGTAGCCATCGCCACGCGCCACGCTGACGCCGTCGATGTTCGCTTCGATGTGAATGGCCGCCCCTTGTGGATTGCCCTACCCCTCAAGGCATGGGGTGAACAGAAAGAGCGCACCGGCAAGGTGATTACCGACCAGCTTGCCGCCCAGATCGCTGGCCGCTACCTGAAACAATTGATGGATGAGGGTTACGACTCCCGCCGCGAAATCTACACCATGACCGTGCCCGAGGTTCTCTCGCACCTCGACGCCGTAGTCGCCGAAGCCAAGGAACTGGGAGAGATGCCTGCTCTGCCTGTGATCACCTGAAACATACCCACTCGTGGCATCCTCTAACACATTCGCACTGGTCGTATGAACAGGCCTTAGTGTGGCCTTCCCGGCAGCACAAAATGTTCCGCGCAGCGCGGCTCGTACGCGTCTCCAGGCACTTTGATGGGGCTGTCATAAGGAGCGGGCTGCCCCCCGATCAGCCGCTGGCTGTAAAGCGCTCGGCTCCCACAGTTGCAGTAAGCCATGCACTCGGTAATGCTGCCTCCGTAAGCATTCACCAGCCAAGTCAGGTTGAGCATCTCTCCAAAGGGCATCGCGCGAAAGTCCAGATCGAGTCCCGCCACGAGTACGTCGTGGTTTGCATCGAGCAGGTGTTTGGTAAACAGGAACAGCCCTTCCACAAACTGCCCCTCATCGATGGCGATGCACTCCACCCTTTTCCCTATCTCCACTTCCTTTTCGGAGAGAGCGTCGAGAACCTCCCACGGGTTGTGAGAGTTGAACTCCAGGGCATTCATCTTGCCATGCCCTCTCGGATTGCGGCTTTCGACAATCCCTGGGCCGCCCTTGGTGTCGTCGTTCGGCTTGAGCACCAGGACATATTGGCTGGCGTACTGGCGCCGCATATCGGCGCGCCGTAAAAGCTCCGCAGTCTTATTGCTCCTCATCGGTCCCAGCATCAACTCCAGCTTCCCTGGCATGATGGCGCTCTCCTATAAAGAATGTAGTTACCGATTCCTGCTTCCCGATAGCTCGATCTTATCCTTCGGGCCGAATGGCCAATTTATCCCGCCTAGAGCGCTTCCGCAAGGCCAGTCCCTCCACTACGCTCCACGGGCTCGACCGCATTGACCCGCCGCTCGCTTTCCCGTAGACTAGGAAATTGCGAGGGATGCGGCTTGAGTTGCATTCTGACCCCGCATACCCTACGAATTTTAAGGAACAGAATGGCAAATCATGTATCGTCGCTGAAGCGCGCCCGGCAGACCGAGACCCGCTCTGAAGTAAATCGCTCCAACCGCAGCCGCGTGCGCACCAGCCTCAGGGATCTGCGCGAGGCCCTAGCCAAGGGCGATGTGAAGGCCGCCCAGGTGCAGTATCGCGAGACCGTCTCCGCCCTCGACAAGAGCGTGCAGAAGGGCATTCTCCACGACAACACCGTCTCTCGCTACAAGAGCCGCCTCAACGCGCGGCTGAAAGCCCTGGCCACCGCCAAGGCGTAGCGTGGCCAAGCCGCAAGAAGTTCAGATTTAACAGGAACGGCCAGGGGCAACCCTGGCCGTTCCTGTTATTTGCCTAATCTCTGCGTTATTTGAGCAGCTCGAAGATCCCTGCCGCGCCCATTCCGCCGCCCACGCACATTGTCACCATCCCATAGCGCACCTTGCGCCGTCGCATCTCGCTCAGCAGCGTGGCGGTCAGCTTGGCCCCGGTGCAGCCCAGCGGATGGCCGAGCGCGATGGCGCCTCCGTTCACGTTGATGCGCTCCGGATCGAGGCCCAGCACGCGGATCACGGCCAGCGCCTGCGCGGCAAAGGCCTCGTTCAGTTCGATGAGGCCGATCTCGTCCAGTGTGAGTCCGGCCAGCTTCAGCGCCTTCGGAATGGCGGTGATGGGGCCGATACCCATCTCCTCCGGCAGGCAGCCGGTGGCGGCGTAGGCCACCAGGCGTCCCAGTGGACGAATCCCCAACTCCCGCGCCCAGCCGGCTTCCATCAAAACAGCCGCCGCCGCGCCGTCGGAGGTCTGCGAGGAGTTGCCAGCGGTCACTGTTCCCTGCGCATGAAAGGCTGGCTTGAGGTTGGTCAGGGCTTCGAGGGATGTGTCGGCGCGCGGGCCTTCGTCGGCGGCAAAGATCGTTTCCGTTACGACGGGCTTCCCAGCCTTGGTTCCCGGAACCGCCGTCGTCACCTTCACCGGAATCAGCTCATCGGCATAACGCCCCTCAGCTTGCGCGGCCAGGGCTTTCCAATGGCTCGAGAGAGCAAAAACGTCCTGGTCTTCACGGGAGATTTGGTAGTGGCGGGCAACCCGCTCAGCGGTCAGGCCCATGGTCATCAGAGCTGCCGGGTAGTGCTCGGCCAGCCAGGGATTGGGGCTGGGCTTGAGGCCTCCCATGGGAATCAGGCTCATCGATTCGGTCCCGCCGGCCACAACCACCCGGTCTCCGCCTGAGCGGATGCGCAGATCGGCCAGCGCGATGGCCTCCAGTCCTGAAGAACAGAGTCGGTTGACGGTCATACCGGGAATCTCAACCGGCAGCCTCGCGCGCAGGGCGGCCATACGGGCGATATTCCACCCCTGCTCGCCCTCCGGCTGGGCGCAGCCAAGGATCACGTCGTCGATTTCGGCCCTGTTGAGGTCTGGAATCCGGTCCAAAGCTCCGCTCAACGCAGTTGCGGCCAGGTCGTCGGGGCGTGTGGTAGAAAGAGCGCCCTTGGGGGCGCGGCCAACTGGGGTGCGAACGGCGCTGACGAGAACGGCTTCCGGCATGGGGAATACTCCTTCAACATCGTATGGACGTGGAACGGAAATTGTTCAATTCGGCATATCCAGCACAGTCCAGCCGCTCTTGACATAAAAGCGGTAGACGGTACGGTGTTCGAGGATCGAATCCGCGAGGGCGTCGTGGTCCAGCCCCGGTGGCCTGTGCTCCATACCCGTCTGGGCCTCCCGAATCTTGCCCGGCGATGCGGGATCGATGCCCCAGTTGAAGCCGAGTACGCCGCTCGAGTCGTGGGTTTGCAGGCGCTCGGTCTCCGGCACCGCGGCCAGCACCAGCAGTTGCGCCGGAGCGCTTCCGAAAAAGACCAGCAGCGAAACCGTTCCCTGTGCCGAACACAAAACGGCCCAGTCGGAGGAGTCGGCGCGCTCTAGGCTGGCATGGACGACATTCTCTGGGCCGTGCGCCTCATAGGTCTGCGGAATAAGACAGCCGCGTCGGCTGAGCAGCTCTTGAACCCCTTCAGGCAACTCGGGAAACGAACTGACCGGCAGATGGCGAATGAAGTAAGGGGTAGAGCGCCCGCCAACGACGATCTGACCGGATTCCGTTAGTTGCGCCGGAGGCGGCTGCGCCGGATGTAAAACGCTCTGACCTCTGGCCGGGCAGGTTCCCAGCACCAGGAACGCAGAGACAATCAGGATGAGCGTCGTTCGTATCATGGTCAATTCCGCAATGGCTTCCCGGTCTTCAGCGTATACGCAATCCGCTCCTGCGTCTTGCGCTCCCCGCAAAGGGAGAGAAACGCCTCCCGCTCCAGATCCAACAGGTACTGCTCGCTGACCGAGGATCCCGTCGTCACCCGGCCGCCAGCCAGGATGTACGCCACCCAGCGGGCGACCTTCTGGTCGTGCTCAGAGGCGTATCCGGCCTCGCCCATCAGAAAGATGCCCGTATCCAGCGTGGCCAGCGCCGCCGTGCCGGGCGCGGATATCCGGGTGCGCGGCTGGGGAACGATATAACCCGCTTCTGCCAGCGCAGCAGCCTGCGCCTTTGCATCCAACAGGAGCCGCTCGCGATTCATAGTGATGCGGTCCGCCGGTCCCAATAATCCCAGCGGTCGAGCTTCGGCGGCCGAAGTGGAGACCTTCGCCAGCGCGATGGTTTCAAAGGCTCGCCGTAGCGCCGTGGTCATCTCCGCCGACTGAGCAAAGCGCGAAGGCGGTTCGCGCGGATCGGGCGGGGCCAGAGCAACAGCAGCGTCCACTGCCCGCAGTAACATCTCCTTCGTTCCGCCTCCGGCTGGTATCAGACCCACCCCGGTCTCGACCAGCCCGATATATGTCTCCGCGTGGGCCTGGCGGCGTGTGGCGTGCAAACAGATCTCCGCGCCGCCGCCAAAGGTCATGCCAAAGGGCGCAGCCACCACCGGACGCGGGCAGAACTTGATGGCCGCGGTCATCTGCTGGAAGCCGTGAATCGCTGCGGCCAGTTCCTCCCACTCGCCCTCCTGCGCAGTCAACAGCAGTTGCATCAGGTTGGCGCCTACTGAGAAGTTCTCGCGGTCGCCGGTAATCACAAACCCGGCAAAGTCGCGCACCGCATCGGAGGTGGGATTCAACACCGTCGAGATCAGCGCCAGTACATCGCCGCCGATAGCGTTCTTCAGCGAGTGCAGTTCGATACAGCCAATGCCGTCACCCAGATCGACTAGCGACGCGCCGGCATTCGAGCGGACTACACCATTCAGCCGCCGAAAATCAGCAACCCTGGCGTGTCCAGGAACGGTTGCAACCGGCTCCAGCCTGCCCCTCTCCGGCTGGAAGCACTCCAG
>Ga0265342_10003292_pt1 | contig 13368 bp, 12 predicted proteins | sample 4CB327metaG_FD_203125 | JGI IMG/M metagenome (GOLD analysis project Ga0265342, IMG submission 203125) | Rhizosphere microbial communities from Carex aquatilis grown in University of Washington, Seatle, WA, United States - 4-CB3-27 metaG | ecosystem: Host-associated > Plants > Roots >...
CTCGACCGATCCCAGCGGCCACGCCGTCATCGAGATCCGGGACACGGGCGCGGGCATCCCGACCCGAATCATCGGCCGCGTCTTCGACCCGTTCTTCACCACCAAGCCGATCGGCATTGGCACCGGGCTCGGCCTCTCCATCTGCCACAACATCGTCACGGCCATGGGGGGCACGATCACCGTGACCAGCGTGGAAGGACGCGGCACCACCTTCCGGATCGTACTGCCCGCGGCGGCCAGCATCGTGCCCAGGGCCCCGGAGGTCGAGGCGCCACCGGTCCGTGTCGCGCGCGCCACCGTGCTCGTGGTGGATGACGAACCTGCGATCGGGGCCGTCCTTGGTCGCTTGTTGCACGAGCACGACGTCACCGTTCTGACACAGGCCAAGGGAGCCCTCGATCTTCTCGCATCTGGCCAGCGGTTCGACGTCATCCTCTCGGACCTTATGATGCCCGAGGTGTCCGGCATGGAGTTTTACGACGAGTTGGTCAGGCGCTTCCCCGACGCGGCGGAGCGGGTGGTCTTCGTGTCGGGCGGTGCGTTCACAGTGAGCGCGAGCGCATTCCTCGAGCGCGTCAAGAACGAGCACATCGAGAAGCCGTTCGACGTCAAGGCCGTGCGGGCTCTCGTCCACCGCCTCGCGCGATCGCGAGACGGCTCGACCCCGCTCCCCCCTCCGACGTTCCACCCTGCTGAAGCCGTGCGACAGGACTCGTAGGCCGTCGAACACGCGTTGCAGCGGACCAGCTGCCGACGCTCGCGGTGGATCCGAGCGCAGTCTGGCGTTGGCTTCTCCGCCGCCGCCACCGACGCGTCCCAGCTATAGTCGCGGCAACATGCCGGTGGCGGAGGAGGACGGTGCCGTGTTCATTGCTTTTGCGATCGAGCCAGGTGAGCTCCTCGATCGGTTGACGATCCTCGAGCTGCGGAACGCGCGGGCGGTGTCGGAAGAACAGCGGCGAAGCGCCGGCGCGGCGCTGGCGCGCGCACGCGCCGCCTGGGCGGCGGCCGCCATCGACGAAGCTCCGCTGGAACAGCTCATTGGCGAGCTGCGCCCCGTGAACCAAAGCTTGTGGCAGGCGGAGGACGAGATTCGGCGTCACGAAGTACGCCCAGATGCCAGATTTCGATGGCGTCGTCACCTGCCATGTCGCGAGGAACGCATCCACGATCCTGCGCCCGGCAACGGCACGGTTGCGGGTTGCGCCCGCTGATCCCGTCCTTATGGTTTCTACACCGCAGGAGGAGCCTCTATGCCCGGTGTGTTCAAGGAATGGACGGTTCTGCCCCACAGCAAGCTCGCGCGGGTCGAGGACAACCTGCTCACCGTTACGGGCAACCTGCCTATGCCGATGGGCGAGTTTCCACGGCGCATGACCGTCGTCCGGCTGCGTGATGCGCGGCTAATCATCTTCAGCGCCATCGCCCTCGACGAGCCGGAGATGCAAGCCCTCGAAGCCTGGGGAACGCCTCGCTATCTGATCGTCCCCAGCGACATTCACCGCAAAGATGCCAAGATCTGGAAGGACCGCTATCCCGGCCTGTTCGTCGTCTCACCCGCTGGCGCTCGCGACAAGACCGCCGAGATCGTTGCCGTCGACGCGACCAGCGTCCATTTTGACGATCCCAGCGTCAGCTTCGTGACCGTCCCCGGCACCGACCAACACGAGTCCGCGCTGGTGATCGAAGGCGGTGGCGGCACCACTCTGTTGGTCAACGATCTGATCTGGAACGTCGACGACCGCCCCGGCTTCGGTGGCTGGCTGTTTCGCATGGCCGGATTCACCGGCAGTGAGCCCAAGATCCCGATGTTCGTGGCCCTCAAGTCCATCAAGGACAAGCCCGCCCTGAAGGCGCAGTTGGAACAGTGGGCGGCGTTGCCCGGCCTGCGACGCATCATCGTTTCGCACGGCGACATCATTGCGAAGGATCCGCCGCAGGTGCTGCGCGCGCTGGCGGCGTCGCTGACGGGGTAGGGCGTGGCGCGGGGCGAAGAGCCAACCGGTAGTCGGTGCCGTACGCGACGCCTTCCGAACCGTCGTGCGCGGGAAGCCCAACGACCCTGCGCAGCCCGAGCGCGCCCAGCGCTGCGTCGTAGAAGGCCGCGGAACGTCGAACGTCCGCGACGCCGATGCCAGTGTGATCAATCATGGTGATCTCGCCGTCCACATTGAAAAGTGACCCGATGGGGTCATAGGAAAGTTCCAACGACGTCGCGCTCTTTCGGGTTCTTCTCACTCCAGAGTGGGTCGAAGCGGAATATGACCTGCTCCCAGCGTTTGATCAGAGGGGAGAACCCTTGGATCAAAAAGAATCTCGCCAGCCTGACCACGGTCTCCTTGTCATTCAGTCTCATCTCGGAACGCTCGAGCTCTGGGGAAACGCCTGAGGGCGCGACCGTGCTCATCAACACCAGGGTCGTGAGGACGCTTCCGCCGGGGGCGCTGGCCATTGGCCCCGCGGTGCTGTTCGTGCAGTCGTCTCGCGCCGCGCCCGCTGGCTCGGCATCGACGGCATTGGCATGCGCGCCGCTTGTCACTCCCTGCAACGTCGCAGCCGCCGCTGACCTGCTTCTGTCCAGTCGTCTCGACATTTAGTAGTAGTAGGCCATGGGAGAAAACATGCGCGCGTTTTCGGTTGGTGTGAAGGGTGCAGGCCTGCCGGCCGCGACGGTCTTGCGGGTGGTCGTGGGGCTGATGTTGTCCCTGAGCGGTGGACTCGGATGCAGAGGCCCGCGGCCCGTGACGAGCGCCCCTGACATCGACGCGGGCATGCACGTGGAGACGGACAGCGGTGGCGACGCGCCCTCCATGTCCATCGACGAAGGTCGCGCTTGCGTCGAGGGCACATCGTGCGTGCCCGGAAATCCGTGTCACGAGGGCGCGACCACTTGCGCCGCGGGCGTCGCCGTGTGCGGCGATACCCAGCGGACCAAGGCCAACGGGAGCGCGTGCGACTACGGATCGGTCTGTCGAGACGGTGCCTGCGTCGCGTGTGCGGACGGCACGGCCTGCGAGGTCGTCGGCAAGCCTTGCCGAGTGGGCCGTGCCGATTGCAGCACCGGGGCCTCCATCTGTGTCGAATCGGACAACCAGCCGGACGGTACCGCTTGCGGTCCCGGCAACGTCTGCGAGGCCGGAACCTGCACGATGTGCACCGCAGGCGGCGCATGCACGCCCGCCAACCCCTGCCACAAAGGTGCGCTTACGTGTACCGGTAGCACGCCGGTCTGCAACGACACCGGCGTGAACCTGGCGGGCGGAAACGCGTGCGGCGCCGGCATGGTCTGCAACGCGTCGGGAGCCTGCGGCGCATGCGTCGCAGGATCGGCGTGCGCGGTGGTGGGGAATGCGTGTCGCGTGGGCACCACGACGTGCAGCACGGGTACGCCCGTGTGCCTGGAATCGGGCAATGCGCAGGACGGGATGTCTTGCGGCACGGGCCAGGTCTGTAGCGGCGGGGTCTGTGTTGCGTGCTCCGCCGGCCTTTCCTGCGTCCCCACCAACCCGTGCCACTCCGGAACCACGGTTTGCGCGCCCACGATTGGATGTGTCGACAGCGCCAGCGTGGTCACCAATGGAACCGCCTGCGGAACCGACAAGGTTTGCAGCAACGGAACCTGCGTGGCCTGCGCCGCCGGAAAGAGCTGTCAGACCACCAACGCGTGCAAGCTCGGCACGACCTCGTGCGCGACCGGCGTCTCCACCTGCGTCGAGTCCGGCAACGCCTCCAGCGGAACCACCTGCGGCTCGAACATGGTTTGTTCGAACGGCGCGTGCGTCACTTGCTCGGCGAGTACCGTCTGCCAGCCGGCCAATCCTTGCCACACCGGCAGCCAGTCCTGCAGCACCGGTGGGGCGGTCTGTACAGACACTGGGACCGCTCTCGCCGACGGAACGTCGTGCGGATCCGGCCTGGTATGCAGGGTCGGTCTCTGCGTGACGTGCGTGGCGGGCGTCGCCTGCCAGCCGGCGAATGCATGTAAGACCGGGACGACGTCCTGCTCGAGTGGGTCGTCGGTTTGCGTCGAGAGCGGGAACAAAACGGCAGGGAGCTCGTGCGGCACCGGGATGGTGTGCAACACCGGCAGCTGCGCCACCTGTACTGCCGGAGGGTCCTGTACACCCGCCAATTCCTGCCACCAGGGCACGCTGTCGTGCGCAACCGGCATGTCCACTTGCACCGATACCGGGTCGGCTCTTTCGGACGGCAGCCCGTGCGGAACCACGAACTTCTTTTGCAAGGCCGGCGTGTGCGGGAGCTGTACCCCTGGGTTGACCGGCTGTGGGGGCAACCCCAACCCCTGCAAGGTGGGCGTCACGTCGTGCGCCACCGGCGTCTCGGTATGCGTCGACAGCGCGACCAACAAGCCGCCGGGCAGTATGTGCGGCAGCAACGCCGTCTGCAGCAGCACCGCGGCTTGCGTTTCCTGCGTCGCGGGAATGACGTGCAAGGCGAGCAATCTGTGCCACAACGGCGCGATTGTCTGTTCCAGCGGTGCGCCTATTTGCACCGATCTCGGAACCAACATGCCCGATGGGACGAATTGCGGACCTGCTACGGGCTCCACGATGTTCTGTAACAGCGGCACGTGCGGCACTTGTACGCCGAACGCCGGTTGCCAGCCGACGAACCCATGCAAGAACGGCGTCTTCTCTTGCGCGACCGGCGTGCCGGTCTGCTCCGAGACCACGAACAAGGCCGCCGGGACCTCGTGCGGATCGGCCCAGGTTTGCACCGCGGGCGTGCAGACCGGCGCCAACGTTTGCGACGCCAACGGACAATGCCCTGCGCCGGCGGTGACCACGTGCCCTTCCACGGGTTGCAACGCCTCCGCCACCGCGTGCAACGCCCCTTGCTCGACCGGACAGGTCGCGTGCGGTACCGCCTGCTGCGCAGGTGGGCAAGGCTGTTGCGGCGGTGTCTGCGCGGCTTTGAACACGCCGGCGCACTGCGGGTCGTGCGCGGCCGCCTGCGCGACCGGGGTCATGTGTTTGAACGGAGCCTGCGGATGTCCCGCGGGTCAGGCGTCGTGCGGAGGGGGCCCATGCGTCGACGTCCTGTCCAGTCCGGGCCACTGTGGCGCGAGCTGCCAGATCTGTTCGGGCACATCGAGCAAATGCGCGTCCGGCGCTTGTGTTCAATGTCTCGTCGACACGGACTGCCCCGCACCTGCTGCCAACACCTGCGCGCACGCAGCCTGCGTCAACCACGCGTGCACATTTGCGACCCAAGCAGTCGGAGCCAGCTGCTCGGCGGGAGGGACCTGCGCTGCGGGCGGCGTTTGCGTGCGGCCGCAGGTCACCGCTGGTAGTTATGCGATCGACGCAACGGAAGTCACCAAGGGCCAATACGCGGCATTCGTCCAGGCGAAGGCCGGCAACGTCAGCGGGCAACCCGCTGTCTGCGCGTGGAACACGACGTTCCAGCCGACCCAAGAGTGGCCTCCGTCCGTGGGCGACTACGACATGCCGGTCGGCTGGGTCGACTGGTGCGACGCCTTCGCTTATTGCGCTTCGGCGGGGCGCCGCCTGTGCGGCAAAATTGGCGGCGGCAGCAACGTGCTCGACGACTACGCGAATCCCGCGCTGAGCCAGTGGATGGGCGCTTGCGTGGGGCCGAGCAACTTCGGCTTTCCCTACGGCAACACGTTCGATCCCACTCGTTGCAACAGTTCGGGATCTGGCGCGCCCGTAGCCGCAGGAAAGCTGACGGGTTGTGTGGGCGGCTACCCGGGGCTTTTCGACATGAGCGGCAACTTGATGGAATGGGAGGACTCCTGCCTGGTCGTCGGCACGACCGGCAACACGGATCTCTGTCGCAACCGGGGAGGCTCGTTCGTGAGCACGCGCGACGACGCGAGCGGAATCTTCGCCCGCTGCGACACGAACAACAATAACGCCCGCTCGTTGACGGACAGCTCGCTCGGCTTCCGCTGCTGCGGGCTCTAGACCCCTTCGCATGGGTCGTCGTTCCCACCTCTCGTTGTCATCCCGGCGGGACGTTCGCGGGGGTATAGTGCAGACGATGGGGCGGTCGGTACCAGAGGCGCGGCCGATGTGCTCGCGCGGCTTCATTGATGGTTGCCGGGAGGGCGTTTCGCTGCCCCCGGCACTTCGGCGGTTTGCGGAGCGGTCGGTCGGCGTTGACCTGCGCGATGTGCGGATCTCGGTGTCTCGGCGGGTCGAGACCATCGGGGTCGCCGCCGTGGCCGCGGGCGAGCGGATCGCCGTCCATCCATCTTGCTGGCGGGGATTCGACGACCAGCGCTCGCTCCACATGCTCTTTCACGAGCTGACGCATGTGGCCCAACAGCGCGCGGGTCGCGTCGCCGGCCATGGTGGCGGCATCGTCGTCGATGACGTGTTGGAGTCGGAAGCGGAGCTGCTGGCCGACCGAGCCGTTCGGGCGCTGGCGCTCTCGAGCCCCGAACCTCCGCGTCTTCTCGCGAGGGTGGTCACGGTGCCTGGATGGTTCCAGAGCATCGCGCTGCAGGCCCATCCGGGCTCGGCCATCGTTCGTCGTGCCCTGGTCTGGCTCGAGAAGCGGAGCGCCAAGGCCATCTCCAAGCATATCGCCGCCCACGCGGCCAGAAACTTCGGCAAAGCCATCCACTCGGTGTTTCGATCCATCGACAAGATTCGCCCCCTCATCACGAAGACGTTGGAGGAGGCCGCGGTCCTCGCGGAGGACTTCGCCAAGAGCTCGGGAGCCGAGGCGATCGAGAGGGATGGCCTCAAGATCACGCGCCAGGCGACGCGCACGCCGGGGAAGGTTCGCTGGTTGATCCAGAAGGATTTTGGGAAAGCGATCGGGACCAAGGGCGAGACCGTCCTCCGGGTGGTGCTGGACATGTCGGGCCGAATCGTGACCGCGTTTCCGGCGGACAAGATCCTGACCATCCTGGTCACCGCGGTGGCCGCGGAAGCCCTGACCGAGGGCATCGCAGACGCCGCGGAGAAGGTCACGGCCGAGGCCACACGGGTAGAACACATCAAGGAGAGGAAGCGCGGCGAGATCGATCTGTGGGACTTCGTTCCCTACATCGGCGAGATCTGGGGCGGGAGCTTGAATGAGTTCGAGGATCTCGACCTGGACTTTGATCGATTCGTCGCGAGGACGGTCAGCGCGGTGATCGCCGATGCCGAGGAGCAGGCCAGCTGCTCGTTCGCGAATCGCGCTGAGATCGAGGACCTGGTTCGCTGCGGCCTGGGGCTCCCCATTCTGCTGGAGAATCCGCTTTAGTGAAGGAGCTGTCGCCCGATATCGTCCTGCCCGTCTCCAGTGTTCCCGGCCACGTCGGCGTCGCATTCGGCGCTTCGCCCGACGAATTCCTGTGGCTCACGGCGTCCGCCCGACCGGCGCTGGAACCGATCTTTGCCCCGGGGACGCCGGTGGACTTGCATTCGTTTCGCGCGGGCCCGGAGATCACCACCCGCCGCTACCGGAGTCGCCAGCGCCCGCATTTCATCCAGCGCACACCAGACGGCATTCTGTTCGCGAACGCACGCCAGCGCGCTCAGGCTCCCAATGCCTGGGTGATGAACGATCGGACAGGCGCCGTGCGACGCCTGTCGCTGGGGGATGGGTTGGCGGACGTCCGGGTGTCCGCCGCCGGAAAGATCTGGGCCGCTTACTTCGATGAGGGCGTGTTCGGGAACGGCGATGGAGCCGAGGGCGTCGTGGCCCGCGACGGTGCCGGTCGAAAAATCTGGGCATTCGATGCCGGCAAGGCGGGCACGGACGACGTCGCCGACGTCTACGCCTTCAACCTGTCCGCCGAGGATGACGCCTGGGTTTATTTCTACACGCCATTTGCGATCGTCCGCTGGCGGAGGAACAAGCCGACCGTCTGGCAGACAAACGTCGAGGGTGCGCGCGCCATGGCCATCCGGTCACGGGAGGTTCTCCTGCTTGGAGACTACGATGACCCGATATCGCTCCGCGTCCTCGACTTGCCGGCGGGGGGCGGCCGAGCGCGCGTCAAACGCCGCCTCCGTCTGCGCCTTCCCGCGGGAACAGACATCGCCTCGATCCAAGCGTTCGGCGCCGCACACCGGATCGCGCTGTGGTCCAGCCGGGACCTCATGATCCTGGACCGGTGGTGAAGGCTGTCAGCCGCCGGCTAACCGATCTGGACGGTCGGGGCGCCGGGCGGCATCAACGTGCCACCGTGGGCGGTCGAGTCGCCGACGCGGGCCGCGGGCTTGCCGCCGATGAGCACGGTGGTCGAGCCCATGGCGACCGTGTCGGGCGGACCGACGCAGACGCAGATGTCACCGACCAGGGCTGCCGGCAGGCCGCCGATCAGGACCTGCGGGGCTCCTGGGCCCGTGATCGGCCCGCCGACGTGGGGAATCGGCGGAACGCCCGGTGTGACCATCGGACAGACGTGCATCCCGGTGACGGTGGCGGCGAACGGCATGATTTCTCCTCAACTTTACCCGCGATCGTATGATGAGCGCGTGAAGATCGTCCTCGGCCGGGCTTTTGGATGGAACGTGCGGACGTGCGTGGCGTTGGTCGGGCTCACGGTCGCGAGCTGCCACTCGAAGGCCGAGGCCGTCCGCTCGGCGAGCCTCGCCGACGTCAAGCTGTCGCCCATCTCCGGCGGATACCAGATCTGCTCGCCCCGCGCGCTGCATGCCTGCCGCGCTGTCGCCGTCACCGGCCTGGGTGCCATGGCGCTTCCGGTAACGGATATCGCCGCCGCTGATTCTTGCGCGGAGCAGGAAGCGCGCGCCACCCGGAACTGCGCCGGTGTTGGTAAGCCGTACGATGCGCTGAACCTGCGATGCCTGGCCGGGCAGGGCATCTGGAACTCGCTGCTGGGCGACGACGCCCGAGCCTCGGCGGGCGGCGAAAAGCATCGCCTGACCCTCCGCTGCGCCGAGGGCGAGACCTGGATCGATCTGATCACGCCCATTTGAGACCAAGAGCGGCCTCACTTGGCCGTGAACAACAAGACGTCGGAGAACACAGCGCCACGGATTCGATACGGCCGCGCGTCGCGGTCGATCTCGACCGGATCGGGAACCAGAGGCAGGAACGCTTTAGCTTCGCCGCCGACCGGGCTGTAGCTCTCCCAGTTGCCGCGCGCAAAGTATTTTCCCGGCTTGGACGGCACCCAAGCGACCGTGTCGACCTCGATTGACTTTCCAGCCGGAATTGTAACCAGCGGCGGCGCGGCGCCCAGCGGCGGAAAGGCGACCGGGTGCAACGGGATCGGCCCGCTCCCAGGGACGGCGGGAATGTCCTGAGCGGCCCCGACCCAACCGCAGGTTGAGCCGTTGTGTCGGCCTGGATGACGGGGATCGGCGATCGCAACCGGACCTGTGCCGATGTTTCGGATGACCAGCTTGAACCCCGATGGCTCTCGAACCACGGCGACGTCGATCGCGCGGGCGGGGTGGTCCTCCAGCTTCCTCATGAGATCGGTGATCTGGTCCATCACGGCCCGGATGGCGTTGAGGAGCTGGCCATTCATCGCGTTGAAGTCCCTCTGGATGATTCGAGTGCCGCGCGCGTAGTCGAGCGAAAGGGCCGCCGCGTTGATGTCGCCGTCCTTCATCCCCCCGGTCTCGTTCCACTTGACCCTTTCAATCGCGGTGCCAAGAGCCTGAACCTGGTCTTTCGTAAGGGTTGTCGCGAACAGGCCAACGGGCGCCGCGAGGAGGTCGCCTCCCTGTCGGTTGAGCACCATCATCGCCTTGCCCGTGGCGCCGTCGACCCGCAGAACGTTCAGGTAGGCGAACAGCTCCGGATCGTTTCCAATCCGGTCCATCGTGGATCGAAACGTGAGGCGGTAGTGGGTCGGGTCGGCGTCGTCGGACATCGGTGGCTCCTTCGCGGACTTGGAATGCGGGCCGGAGTCTGTGCGGGCAAGCAGCTGGGCCGGCCAGCTTCCGCACGACCAGAGCGCGGCAGAGAAGATCAGAATGCGCGCGATCATGTGTGGGGGTAAGCGGTGAACGTCCAGGCGACGCCGTCTTGCGCACTGATCAGGTTCGCCAGGAACTGTTTGATGATGTCGAAATGTCTGGCCTTGACGGGCGGGATCGAATCGTTGGGAACCGAGCCCATCAGCGACGTCGGATCGATACCCGCCGTCGCACCGTCGGTGTTGACGGATTTGTCGATCGTCGGAGCGTTGTACTCGTCGGGGGCGCCCAGATGGTGCCCGAATTCGTGAGGCGCCAACCCCGGCCGGTGGTCACCCAGGCTCCACGCCTCGGCCAACGACCGCGCGTTGTTCTGTCCGACCACGATCGTGTTCGCGCTCATGGACGTCGCTTTGGTGAAGCTGACGCTGTTGATCTTCACAGAGTAGCGGCAGCAGGTCTGGTTGGCGCTGGCGCAGCCGTCGCGGCGGAGATCGAACTTGTTGCTCCAGGTCGAGATGATGTTGCTGACCCAGGTCGTGAAGGCGTTGCTCGCGGTCGTCCGCTGGTCCGCGGTCCAGTCCGGGATGGGGTCCGGCCAGGTTGGACTCCCAATCTGCGTGTGCTTGACCGTTCCTTCCCGCCAGATCCCCATTCCCAGCAGCTTGGTGCCAATCGGCTGGTCGCGCCAGGCTCTAGAAACGGGCTGCCAGTTCGCGCCGTCCCAGTACACCCGCTTGCCTTGATCATCTATCTTCGAGTAGCGCCAGTCGCTCCCCGACAACGTGTTGGGGTCTGCCGGCCCCGATATGCTGTACCCGATGTCCCCGCCGGTGCCGGCGGGCACGGTGGCGCCGAGATTCACGATCTCGCCCATGAATCCTTCGACGTAGCTGATCGCGGCGTCGATGAGACAGACGTAGTTCTTGACCCCCATCCGGAAGTGGCTGCCCACGTGCGTCCGGCTGCTCAGGCTGCAGTCGTCGGCGGTGAGGGTGGGGATGAACAACATCTTCAGCGGCTTGGGCGTCTTCTGACCGGCCGCGAAGGCGTCCTCGTCGCGTGAGGTCTCGTAGTCATCTCCCGATTTGCGGGGCAGCCAGTCCTTGACCTCGACGTTCTGATTGAACGCGTTCCCGTTGATTCCCAGCGGTACGCCGACGACGGTGGCGCCGTCGACGACGTTGCGGACCTCGGCTGTCTCGGCGGAGCCGTCGGGGTAGTTGTTGGTTGTGCCGCTCAACGAGGCGGGACCACCGCAGTAGGTCTTTTCCTGGCTCCACTCGATGGTCAGGAAAGCCCGGGGGCCGGTCGTCCCGAGCACGATCGCTGGATGAAGGGGCGGCGGGGGCGGCGGGTTGGGCGCGCGCTGGAGCGCCACGGTGCGCGAGGTGCGGCTGCGCGCGCCACCGCCGCCGCCGCCACCACCGCCGCCACCTCCACCTCCACCGCCCGCGTCCGGCAGGCCGCTGGTGGCGGAGGCGGCGTCGATCGGAGTCTCGAGTGTCGGGTCCTGGATGGTCAGCGGCGCGTCCGCAGGCTGCGCCGCGCCGCCGGTGTTGATGAACACCGTACTGCCGGTGACGAAGACCCCGCTCGGCGACAAGACGATGAAGCTTCCGCCGCACTTGAGGCTCACGCTCTGTGTCCCCTCGATCTTCACGTTGCCGGCCTTCAGGCTCAGCGACTGCGCTCCCTGCGCCGTCACCTGATCGCCCTTGAGGCTCAAGGTCTGCTTGGCCTCGATCGCGATCTCTTTTGCGTTCAGCGTTTGGCGGTTGGTCACGGCGACGGTGTGGCTGTCCTCGAAGACCTCGACCACCTCCTGCTTGACGTTCTGGTTCAACTTTTTATCGACCAGATCGAAGAAGCCCCCCTTGATGTGCTGGTTGACGTCGTTCGCGACCAGCCGGTTCAAGTCGCCCTTGTCGTCGTGGCCGACGACCTCCTCGCGGTTGCCGCCGGCGGTCTCGTACAGCGACCCGCGCACGAGAAGATCCATCCGCCCCTGCGCGTGGATGAACAGCTGCTCGCTGCCCTTCTTGTCCTCGAACCGGACCTCGTTGTACTGCGCCTGGGTGCCTTTGGGCGTGCTGCGCGACTTGATGGTGCTGACGGTCGGGTGCGCGCTGGGATCGTAAGGCGGCCGGTTGCTGGCGTTGTAGACGGCGCCCGTCACCAGCGGTCGGTCGGGATCGCCGCCCAGGAACTGCACCACCACCTCTTGCCCCACCCGGGGCAGGAACAACCCTCCCCACCCGGATCCCGCCCAGGGCTGCGCTACCCGCAACCAGCAGGAGTTGAGGTTTTGCCGGTCCCAGAAGAACTGCACCTGGATGCGCCCGTACTTGTCGGTGGAGATCTCATGGTCCTTGGGCCCGATGACGATGGCCGTCTCGGGACCGACGGCCATTGGCTTGGGCGTGACGCGCGCCGGTCGAAACGGAACGCTCTGCTGGATGGCGGTGAAAGACATCTCGCAGAATCCCGCGCTGGCGCCGCCGCTATTGCCTGGGCGACGGTTCTGATAGGTGCACTCCGTCGAGATCACCAGCAGCTGATCGTTCGGCGCGCCCGGATCAAGCAGCTTGAACAGGGCGCCCACCTCGAGCCCGCGCAAATTGCCGTGGCCCTCGAAGCGCACGCGATCGACCCCCTTTTCCTGAGCCCGCACCGACGCGTACCGATCGCCTTCCTGCCGCCACCCCGCCACGCTGAAGGGGCCGTTGCCGTCCAGCACGACCTTGTTCTCCTCGATGATGTAGTGCTCGGCGTAGTCGTAAAGCTCCAGGTCGGATTCGCCCGGGCGGACCACGCCAGCGTCAGGGCGCCCGACGCCGGTGATGTCCGCGCCGACGTTGAACCTGAACTCGTGGGCCGACATCGTCGCCCGCGCGCTACGCGTCTCGTAGACGGTGTGCCATTCGCGCACGTGGTCGCTCGAGGTGATCGTCGTCCCGCTCATCACCGGCACCGCTTCATAGCCGGGGACCGCGGCGTGGCCGCTGATCGAGTCCGCCAGAACCATGGTGCATTTCCCGGCTTCGTGCTGGAAGTAAAAGGCGATTCCTTCCCGCTCGAGCAGCCGGCAGACGAAGTTGAGATCCGACTCGCGGTACTGGACCAGATAGTCCCATTGCTTGTACGCGTCTGCCTGCAACGACTCGGTCTTCACCGGCACGTACTTCGGATCGACCACCTGCTTGATCACATCCGGAATGGTGGTGGGCGGGAAGATGCGGCACTCGCGCGTTTGCTGCGCCAGCCACAGTTTGGGCGCCACCAACGCCCGCAGGACCCGGTACTTGTCGTCCGTGCCGACCTGCCGGATGCGGACGAAGACTCCGTGAAAGAACCGGACGCTGCTGTCGGTGCGAGCCACGCAGATGTCGACCGGCGTCCCCAGCAGCGTAGAAATGTCCAGGTCGGCGGCGGTGGTGTAGATCTCCAGCTCGTATTCGGGTACCCGGTTCAACTTCTCCCGGAT
>Ga0265342_10003296_pt1 | contig 13356 bp, 7 predicted proteins | sample 4CB327metaG_FD_203125 | JGI IMG/M metagenome (GOLD analysis project Ga0265342, IMG submission 203125) | Rhizosphere microbial communities from Carex aquatilis grown in University of Washington, Seatle, WA, United States - 4-CB3-27 metaG | ecosystem: Host-associated > Plants > Roots > Rhizosphere...
ACTGGTCGTATGACCGCTACGACAAGACGGCGCGGCCCGGCGCGTTCGGTAGCATTCTCTGGCACTGCAGTCCGGCGATAAAGCCAAATGACATTGGTGGTATCGCCAACTCGCGCAATGATCTGTTCGGCCAGGCATTGGTTGACTTCATCAAGCGCGGCTCGCGTCAATTGTCGCGCCTGCAGGCGTTTGGCGAGGAGTTGCCGAACCCCGATAATCGCGTGGAACTGGCGAGCGACAAGGACGAATTTGGATTTCCGCTGGCGCGGATCCAGCACAGCTATGATCAGGATGCGGTCGGCGTCTGGCAGCAGGCCTGCGACGAAGGCTTGCAGATCGCCAAGGCGGCTGGCGCCAGGGAGTCATGGGCGCTGCGAGCATCGCCGCCAACGATCCACATGGTGGGAGGCACCGCCATGGGAAAGAGTGCCGCGGACTCGGTTACCAATGGCTATGGCCAGACCCACGAGATCGCCAATCTTTGGGTCAGTGGCGTGACGCTATTCCCCACGGAAGGCGCAGTAAACCCGTCCTACACGATGTATGCAGTATCGCTCCGTGGAGCAGAGCATTTGGCGGCCAACTGGAACAGTATCGTCCAATGACCCTGCTCTCTCACGCGAGGAAGCATTGGTGCCATCCCAATGCCTCTGGCCTTGCAACTCGTCTGGCCACATAGGTTGGATTTCCGCGCTTCTCACCTCGGCGTCAGCGTGATTACTTCCGCCGCAGCAGCCTCGACCGCGGCGCGGCTGTAGAGCAGCGGCAGGTACTGGCCGGTTGCCCACAGCGGCGCGAGATCGCGGTAGTGACCGCTGAAGGGATCGCCGGATTGGCCGGGCGTGTTGACGGCGCGGCTGGCATCCCAGTTGCCGACATCGAGCACCATGCGGAACGAGGCGCCAGCGGTGAGATGATAATCCGAGCGCCGGTAGGTCGCCGCGCGCGGCACGTTGGCGGCGCCGCCAAACGCGAGCGGCCCGACCGACATCTGAGCCGCTGTGGCCTTGTCGGCGAGCGGCATCAGCGCGTGGTCGAACTTCGCCACATGCAATCGTCCCCAGCGCCACATCGTGGTGTCAGCGCCAAGCTTTTCGCTGACCTCGGCCACCGCCCGGCCGAGGCTTTCGCTAAGGATCCGGTCGCGTGCGGCTTTCGGATCGGCGCCGAGCGCGGCGTCGGGCGCTTCGAGATAGGCGACGATGGGCGAAATGGAGGAGGCTTCCGGTGCGATGAGATCGGCGGCCTTGGGCGCGACGGCCTTGAGCAGCGCCGAGCCCAGGTGATTGGTGATCCACACCTCGTAGATCGCGCCGGCCGCGCTATCGGCGTCGTCGCGCGCATCCCAATCCCTGAGCAGCTCCAGGCCCTTTCTGGCGTTGACGTCGTCGGACTGAACAGGTTTCAGCAATTTGACCAGACGCCGCGCCAGCATCGAGGTGGTGTCGTTCTGCAAATCCATCGCGTCGGCCAGCGTCATCTTCGGTTTTGACTGCAACACCTCGACGATGCGCTGCCAGCGCGCAGGGTCCGACCATTCGAAGCCGACCTTGCGCTCGGTGACCGGATAATCGTTCGGCAGGTTCATCTGGTTGGCGGTGGCGAAAAAGCCCTGCTCGGGGCGATAGACACGCGGCAACTGGTCATTCTCGACAAAGCCCTGCCATTCGTAGCGGCCATCGCCCGGCACCGGCATCAGCCCGTCATAGTTGAGGCGGCGCGGCGTCTTGGCGCCAGGGATCCAGCCGATATTGCCTTTGACGTCGGCATAGACCTGATTCTCCGACGGCGCGCCCCAGCGCTTCATCGCGGTGACGAAGCCGTTCCAGTCCTTGGCGGTCATGTAGTCGGACGAACCGAAATAGGCCGAGGTGCCGGGCTCGAACCAGACCGAGCGGACGGCAAAGGCGCGCTTGTTGGCGGCATCGACATAGATCACCGGGCCATGGCGGGTGAATTTCAGCTCGAGGTCGCGCGCGCCCTCGCCCTTGACCTCGATGCTCTCATGCACGATCCGCATCTGCTCCCAGCCGTCGCGATAACGATACTGGTTCGGATCGGCGGGATTGAGCTCGTAGACGTAGAGGTCTTCCTGATCGACGTTGAAGATGGTCAGACCGAACGCGATGGTGCCGTTGTGGCCGATCGAGATGCCCGGCAGCGCCGGTTCGCCCGCGCCGATGACTGAGATCCCCGGCGCATTCAGTCCGACGATGTAACGCAGCGACGGCACGCTGTGCTCGCGATGCGGATCGTTGGCGAGGATGGCGCGGCCGGTCGCGGTGCGCGACGGCGAGACCACCCAGTTGTTGGAGCCGATGGTGTCGCGCTGTTGGTCGGCCTCGGTGAGATAGCGGTCCGGATCGTGCTCAAGCATTGCCTTGCGTTCTTCGGGCTTTGCGAACGCCACCGGCCGCGTCGCGAGGTCATAGGCCGCCAGCACACCTTTCGGAATCGAGCAGGGATCGAGCCCTTCCGGAATTTTCGTGGTCCATGCCGGTTCGAGCTTGACCCGAAACCGGTCGGCCTCGAGGCCGGCGGCGCAGGCCACCAGCGAACGCTTGACCTCGGAAGCGACGTTGCGGGTCAGGCCGTGGCTGCGGACGCGGACCACGTCTTCCGCCTTCCATGCCTCCGGCGCGGTGCCGGCGATGCGAAACTCGATGGGCAGCGGCCGACGGCCGGCCTGTATGTCCGCGACATAGGCGTTGATCCCTGCGACAAAGGCTTCCGCATAGGATTTTGCCTTGGGGCCATACGACGCCCACTCCGCGTTCATGTCGCCGCGGTAAAGGAATTGCCGCAGCGCCTTGTCCTGCTCGACATAGGCCGGGCCGAAATCTCTGGCGAGCAGGCCAAGACCGCGCTTGCGCCAGAGATCGATCTGCCAGAGCCGGTCGCGCGCGGCATTGAAGCCTTGCAGGAAAAACAAGTCGTGCTCGTTGTCCGCATAGATGTGCGGAATACCCCAGACGTCGACCAGGATTTTTCCGGCGGCTACCAAGCCCGGCGCCGGCGCGGTCGAGAGCCGCGCGGCGGACGGCGCGCCGTCGTTGTCACGGGCGGCGGATACGGTGGTCATCGCCGCAACGAGTGCGCCAGATAGCAGAATGCTAAAAGTCTTTTTCATTTTTTTGTCCCCCCTGCAGGCAACCCCGTCATACCCCGCGAAAGCGGGGTATCCAGTACGCTGCGGCTTCTCGGTCCGATCACCACGGCCCCGGACTACTGATCACCCACTTTCGCGGGTGATGACAAAGAAACACTATTAATCGTCATCGCTTGCAAGCAGCCCTCTCACGGCGCGCGCCCAGCCCTTGAGCTTACGTTCGCGTGTCGCCGCGCTCATGTTGGGCTTGAAGCGGCGCTGGAGCCGCCAGTTGTCGGCGAATTTTTCCGGCGCCGGATAAACACCGGCGGCAAGTCCGGCGAGATAGGCCGCGCCGAGCGCGGTGGTTTCCAGCACCACCGGACGGTCGACCGGCGCGTCAAGCAGATCGGCGAGCCGTTGCATCGTCCAGTCCGACGCCGTCATGCCGCCATCGACGCGAAGCACGATGTTGGCGGCTTTGGCTTCCGGCCAGTCCGCGCGCATCGCCTCCCAGAGATCGACGGTCTGGTAACAGACGCTCTCGAGTGCGGCATGTGCGAGTTCCGCAGGGCCGGTGTTGCGGGTCAGGCCGAACAGCGCGCCGCGCACGCGCGGATTCCAGTAGGGCGCCCCTAAGCCGACAAAGGCCGGCACGAGATAGACGCTCTGGGCGGAATCGGATTTTTCCGCGAGCGCGCCGGTTTCCGCGGCCTGCTTGATCACGCCTAAACCGTCGCGCAGCCATTGCACGGCGCTGCCTGCGACAAAGATCGAGCCTTCGAGCGCGTAGGTGCGTTTGCCATTGAGCTGATAGGCGATCGTAGTGAGCAGCTTGTTCTTCGATGCTACCGGCGTCATCCCGGTGTTCAGCAATGCAAAGCAGCCGGTGCCGTAAGTCGACTTGATCATGCCCGGCGAAAAGCACGCCTGACCGATGGTCGCGGCCTGCTGGTCGCCGGCGATACCGGAAACCGCAATCGGAGCACCAAACAGATCAGCCACGGTTTCGCCGAAGCGATGCGAGGAATCCTTCACCTCCGGCAACATCGCGCGCGGCACGCCGAGTAGCTTGAGCAGGTCGTCATCCCATGCGCCGGTGTGAATATTGAACAGCAGGGTGCGCGAGGCGTTGGTGGCGTCGGTGGCGTGCACGCGGCCGCCGGTCAGGCGCCACAGCAGGTAACAATCGACGGTGCCGAACAGCAATTCCCCGCGCTCAGCGCGCACGCGCGCGCCCGGGACATTGTCGAGCAGCCAGGCGACCTTGGTGCCTGAGAAATAGGGATCGATGATCAGGCCGGTCCTGGCCGTGATGTCAGGCTCGTGGCCCTCATCCTTCAGCTTCGCGCAAAAATCGGCGGTGCGGCGATCCTGCCAGACGATGGCGCGGTGAATGGCATTTCCGGTGGCGCGATCCCACACCACCACGGTCTCGCGCTGGTTGGTGATGCCGATCGCGGCGATGTCCTTTGCTGCGACATTGGCCTTCTTCAAGGCATCGCGGCAGGTCGCAACCGTCGAATTCCAGATGTCTTCCGGATCGTGCTCGACCCAGCCGGAGGCCGGAAAGTGCTGCGGGAATTCAGCTTGCGCGACTGCTGCGACCGAGAGGTCACCGCGAAACACCATGGCGCGCGAGGACGTGGTGCCCTGATCGATGGCGAGCACGAAGGACATTGGCGTTCCTCCCAGATTCCTGTTTGCGCGCAAGGCAAGCGGATCGGCGGGAGAAGGTCAAGGTTCTCGATGTCGTCCCTGCGAACGCAGGGATCCATAACCACCGTCGCCCACTGTTACGACGAATATCAACCACCGCGCTTCAATGAGAGCACAAAACGGTTTGGGTCTCGGCTCGCGCTTTGCTTGGCCGGGACGACAGACAACTTACGACCCCGACGTCGTCACACCGCCGTCGACCACGATCGTCTGCCCGGTCATGAAGGTGGAGGCATCGGACGCGAGATAGGCGACCGCGCCTGCGATCTCATCGGGTTCGCCGATACGCCGGAGCGGTGTGGACGCAGTGCGACGCTTCAGCCGCTCCTCGTCCTCCCACAGCGCGCGGGCGAAATCGGTCTTGACCAGGCCCGGCGCGACGCAATTGACGCGCACGCCCCTCGGACCCCATTCGCCGGCGAGGCTGCGGCACAACGCGAAATCCGCCGCCTTCGAAATCCCGTAGGCGCCGATCACGGTCGAACCGCGCAAGCCGCCGATCGAGGAAATGATCACCACCGACCCCTTGCCGCGCTCGGCCATCGCCGGAATCGCGAGCTGACAAAGCCAGATATTGCTCTTGACGTTGGAAGCCATGATCTTGTCGAAGGCCTCGTCCTTGATGTCGAGCAGCGGACCGTAATAAGGATTGATCGCGGCGTTGCAGACGAGAATGTCGACCTTGCCATAGTGCTTGGTTGCGCCCGAGATCAGCGCCTCGACCTCCTCGCGGCGGGAAATATTGCAGGCGATCACGTGCGCATCGCCACCTTCTTTCCGAATGCCTTGCGCGACTTCCTCACAGGCTTCGGCCTTGCGTGAGGAGATGACGACCCTTGCTCCGAGTCTTGCGAGCAGTTCGGCCGACGAGCGGCCGATGCCGCGGCTCGAGCCGGTGACGACCGCGACCTGGCCGGTGAGATCAAAGGGGGTGGATTTCATGAGGGTACGTTCCTTCAAATTGACGGGCTCTGAAGCCGTCATTCCGGGATGGTCCAAAGGACCAGACCCGGAATCCATTTCTCCTCGCGTTGATGCGGCCCGATGGATTCTCAGGTGCGCAATTGCGCACCATAGCTCGATGCTACGCATCGCCCCGGAATGACGAGGATAGGTGGCGCTACACTAACCCACCGGCCGCGGTGACGCGGCGCAGGTGATATTCGGTGTCGCCGAAGGTGTTTTCGATCATGGTCAGGCGCTTGAAGTAGTGGCCGATCTTGGCCTCCATCGTCATGCCGATGCCGCCATGCAGCTGGATCGACTGCTGGCCGACGAACTTGCCGGACTTGCCGATCTGCACCTTGGCGGCGGCGACCGCGGTCGAGCGCTCCTTCGCGTTGTCGAAGTCGCAAGCCATGGTGGCGAACATCGACATCGAGCGCGCCTGCTCCACCGCGACGAACATGTCGGCGGCGCGATGCTGCAAGGTCTGGAAGCTGCCGATCGGCACGCCAAACTGCTTGCGGGTCTTCAAGTATTCGACCGTAGCTTTCAGCGATTCATCCATCAGCCCGACGGCCTCGGCGCACAATGCGGTGCGTGCTTCATCGACCACGCGCTCGATCAGCGGCAGACCATTTTCGGGATCCCCGATCACGGCATCCGCGCCGACCTCGACGCCGGTGAAGGTGACGTCGGCGCCATGCAGCCCGTCCTGGGTCGGATAGGCTTTCTTGGCGATGCCCTTGGCGTTGGCAGGCACCAGGAACACGCCAATGCCGCTGGCGTCGCGCTGGCCGCCCTTGGTGCGCGCAGTGACGACAAACGTGTCAGCGGCCTCGCCGTTGAGCACGACGAACTTCTCGCCGTCGATGACCCAGCCGTCGCCCTTCTTCTTGGCCGAGGTAGTTACGTCGGCGAGATCGTAGCGCGAGTTCTTCTCGAGCTGCGCGAACGCAAACGTCTTGCTGCCGTCGATGATCGAGGGGATATGCGCCTCCTTCTGCGCGGCCGAGCCGCCGTGGCGCAACAGCCCGCCGGCGATCACGACCGTCGCGAGATACGGCTCGATCACGAGCGCGCGGCCCAACGCCTCCATCACGATCATGGTCTCGATCGCGCCGGCGCCGAAGCCGCCGTCGTCTTCGGCGAATGGCAGGCCCAGCAGACCCTGCTCGGCAAAGCGGCCCCAGATCGCCTTGCTCCAGCCGCCCGGCTCTTTCATGTATTTCTTGCGCGCTTCGAAATCATAGGCGTCGCCAAGCAGTCCCTCGACGCTGTCCTTGAGAAGCCGCTGCTCCTCGGTCAAATCGAAATCCATTTTTTCTTCCCCGCCTGTCCAAATTCACCGTCATGCCCGGCCTTGTGCCGGGCATCCACATCTTGCATGCCGTAGGTCAAGACGTGGATGGCCGGGTCAGGCCCGGCCATGACCACAAAGGTCGACGTTCCGCCGCGGCAACGTTCACAACCCCAGCACCGCCTTGGTGATGATGTTGCGCTGGATCTCGTTCGAGCCGCCATAAATCGAGACCTTGCGATTGTTGAAATAGCTCGGCGCGATCTGCGCGGTCCATTCCATCGCCTCGTTCGAGCCGTCGTCGGCATGCTCGTCGAAGGGAGCCGCGAACGGGCCGATCACTTCCATCAGAAGCTCGGTCGTCGCCTGCTGGATTTCCGAGCCCTTGATCTTGAGCACGGAGGACGCCGGGTTCGGCTTGCCCTTGCCGTGCTTGCCCTCGTCGGCCACCACGCGGAGCTGCGTCAACTCCAACGCCTTCAATTCGATCTCGACCGCCGCGAGCCTTTCGCGGAAACCCTGATCTTCCATGACGGGCTTGCCGCCGGATTCGACCTTGGAGGCGAGATCCCTGATGCGGCGAAGGCGTTCCTTGGACACGCCGACCCGCGCAATGCCGGTGCGCTCGTTGCCTAGCAGGAACTTGGCGTAATCCCAGCCCTTGTTCTCCTCGCCGACCAGGTTTTCAACCGGCACCTCGACGTCGTCGAAGAAGACTTCGTTGACCTCGTGGCCGCCATCGATGGTCTGGATCGGGCGCACCGTGATGCCCTTCGAGTTCATGTCCATCAGGATGAAGGAAATGCCGGTCTGCTTCTTCGCGGCGGGATCGGTGCGGCACAGGCAGAAGATCATGTTGGCGTGCTGCGCCAGCGTGGTCCAGGTCTTCTGGCCGTTGATGATGTACTTGTCGCCCTTACGCTCGGCCCTGGTCTTCAGCGAAGCAAGGTCGGAGCCGGAGCCCGGCTCGGAGAAACCCTGGCACCACCAGTCTTCGACCTTGGCGATGCGCGGCAGATAGTGTTTCTTCTGCGCCTCGTTGCCGAAGGTGTAGATCACCGGACCGACCATGCTGACGCCGAACGCCAGCGGCGCCGGCGCCGGATGCGCCTGAAGCTCCTCGTTGAAGATGTAATGCTGCACCGAGGTCCAGCCGGTGCCACCATATTCCTTCGGCCAGTGCGAGACGCCCCAGCCCTTCTTGTCCAGGATCTTCCACCACGCAATCATCTCGTCCTTGGTGAGATGACGGCCCTCGATCATCTTCTGCCGCGTCGCGGGCGGAACATGATCGCGGAAGAACGCCCGCACTTCGTCACGAAACGCCATTTCTTCCTTGGTGAAAGCGAGATCCATCGGATTCTCCTGTTTGTCCCAAACCGTCATTCCGGGCGTCGCAAAGCGACGAACCCGGAATCTCGACTTAAACTTCTGGATTCCGGGTCTGGCGCTCGCGCGCCATCCCGGAATGACGCGAACGTGTCAATGCACCACTTCGAACAACCCGGCCGCGCCCATGCCGCCGCCGACGCACATCGTCACCACCACATACTTGGCCTTGCGGCGGCGGCCCTCAATCAAGGCGTGCCCGGTGAGCCGCGCGCCCGACATGCCATAGGGATGACCGACCGCGATGGCGCCGCCATTGACGTTGAGCTTTTCGGGATCGATGCCGAGCTTGTCACGGCAATAGAGCACCTGCACCGCAAACGCCTCGTTCAATTCCCAGAGGTCGATATCGCTGACCTTCAGGCCATGGCGCTCGAGGAGCCGCGGCACCGCGAAGACCGGCCCGATGCCCATCTCGTCCGGCTCGCAACCGGCAGCGACAAAGCCGCGGAAGATGCCGAGCGGCTTCAGACCGCGCCTGGAAGCTTCCTTGTCGCTCATGATCACGGAGGCCGAGGCGCCATCCGATAACTGGCTGGCATTGCCGGCGGTGATGGTGAAGCCTTCGCCGCGAACCGGCTTGAGCGCCGCAAGACCTTCGGCCGAAGTATCCGGCCGCGGGCCTTCGTCCTTGGCAAGCGTTACTTCCTTGAAGGAAATTTCGCCGGTTGCCTTGTCGGCCACGCCCATCGTGGTGGTGATCGCGGCGAGTTCGTCGTTGAACTTGCCGCCCTGCTGGGCGGCGGCGACGCGCCGCTGGCTCTCCAGCGAATATTCGTCCTGCCGCTCGCGCGAGATGCCATAACGCTTGGCGACGACCTCGGCGGTGTCGATCATCGGCATGTAGACCTCGCCCTTGATCTTCAGAAGCGCCGGGTCCTGGGTATGGAATTTATTGGCGTGATCGTTCTGCACCAGGCTGATCGATTCGCCGCCACCGCCGACCGCGACCTCGACGCCATCGAAGATCACCGAGCGCGCCGCTAGCGCGATCGCCTGCAAACCCGACGCACATTGCCGGTCGATCGTGGTGCCGGCAACCGTTACCGGGAGACCTGCGCGCAACAGCGCCTTGCGCGCGATGTTGCCGCCGGTCGAACCTTGCTGGAGTGCGGCCCCCATCACAACATCCTCAACTTCCTTGGGATCGACCTTGGCGCGCTTGACGGCTTCGCCGATCGCGTGGCCGAGCAGCGTGGCGCCCTCGGTGGCGTTCAGCGCGCCACGATAGGCCTTGCCGATGGGAGTGCGGGCAGTAGATACGATGACGGCGTCGGTCATGGGCGGCCTCCTGTTGCGAGTTGTTGTTTTGCCGGCGCGGGCTGCGCCACGGTCTGCTGGTTACGTAATTCATGGCGCGAGAGCTTGCCGACCGGCGTACGCGGCAATTCGTCGACGAAATCAAGGGCTGCGGGAATCTCGTGCCGGCCAAGCTTGCGGTCAAGAAACGCCTTCAGCTCATCGAGCGTAAAGGCAGGGGCGCCCGCGCGCAATTTAACGAAGGCCTTGGCCGCCTCGCCGCGATATTCATCCGCGATGCCGATCACGATCACTTCCTGCACGGCCGGATGTTCGTAAATGGCCTGCTCGATCATCTGCGGATAGACGTTGAAACCGCCGGAGATGATCATGTCCTTCTTGCGGTCGACCAGAAAGAAATAGCCATCGGCGTCCATGTAGCCGATATCGCCGGTCAGGAAACGGTCGCCGACAAATGCTTCCGCGGTTTCCTGCGGCCGGCCCCAGTATCCTTTGGTGACGTTGGGGCCGCGGATACGGATCTCCCCGACCTCGCCCGGCGCCAAAACCCTCTTGGAATCTTCGAGCGACACGACATCGATCTCGATGCCGGGCAACATCACCCCGATCGAGCCCGGCTTGTCGGGTCCTTCCTTGGGATGGCCGGTGCCAGGTGAACAGGTCTCGGTCATGCCCCAGCCGCTCTTCAATTTCATGTTGGTTTTGCGCTCGAAGACCTTGGCGACCTCGACCGGCAGCGGCGCACCCCCCGATCCGCAACTGACCAGCGACGACATATCGCGCTTGTCCAGATCCGGCAGGCTCGCGATCGCGATCCACATGGTCGGCACACCGGGAAACGCCGTTGCGCGCTTGACCTCGATGTCGCGCATCACGGCCTCGACATCGAAACGCTGGTGCAGCGAGATCAGATTGCCGACGCGGATCGCGGACAACATCACGACCGTGAGCGCGTAGATGTGAAACAGCGGCAGCACGCAGATCACGCGCTCGATCGTATTGCGCTCGATCCGCGCCGGCCGGCCCCAGACCTCATAGACCGACACCGCTGACGTCAAATTGCCGTGGCTCAGCATCGCGCCCTTCGGCAATCCGGTCGTCCCGCCGGTATATTGCAGCAGCGCGACGTCGTCTGGAGAGATTTCGGGCCAGTACGGCGGCCTCTCTGCGCCTTTGGTGAATTCAGCGAAAGTGACGATGGCGGGATGTTGCGGAATCGGCGCATGCGGATTTCCAACTGCGCCCCAATGATCGTCCTCGCAGACGATCAGCCGGTCGACCAGGCCCTTCTCCACAAACTTCAGCGCCGTCGGCAATAGCGCCGCCAGATTGGACGTGACAAGAATCCGCGCGCCGCTGTCGCTCAGCTTGTGGGACAGCGCACGCTCGCCATCGAGCGGAGACAGATGCGCGATGCGGGCGCCCGCCTTCAGGGCGCCAAAGAAATTGACGGGATGATCCGGCGAATTGCCGAGAAACAGCGCGACCGTCGCGCCCTTGCCGATCCCGGCACGCATGAACGCCGACCCCGCGATCTCCGCGAGCGTCTCCAGCTCGGCATAGCTTACCGGCCGATCGCGAAATTCGATCGCCGGCCGCGCACCGAATTCACGCGCGGACCTCGACAACAGATCGGGCAGCGTCCCGCGCTCGATCGCGTCGTCCCAGCGGACGCCTTTCGGATAGAACTGTTCGCCGGGATGGGTCATCGAAATGGCATGAAGCGTGAAGTGAGCATAATGCCAGATGCTCCCCTCCCTCTCGTGGGGAGGAATTGGGGGCATCCCGAGCACCCTGCTCGCGCGTTACCCGCCTTCCTACCCCCCCCCCACAAGGGAGGAGAGAATGGAGAGAACATGTCGGCGCGATCGATCACGCCGCTTTCGCCTTTTCGGCCAGCGACGCAAACGTCTTGCCCTCGGCCACGAGCCGCTTCAACAGCGGCGCGGGCTCAAGCGACGGATCGTTGGTTTCCCTGGCGTAAAACGCCAGACGATCGGCGATGTGCTTCAGTCCGACCTGGTCGGCGTAGAACATCGGACCGCCACGATAGACCGGCCAGCCATAGCCATAAAGCCAGATCACGTCGATATCGCCGGGGCGCGCCGCGACTTTCTCCTCGAGAATCTTCGCGCCCTCGTTGATCATCGGATACATCATGCGCTCGAGGATTTCTTCATCGCTCACCGCGCGGCGCTTGCGCCCCAGGCGCTGCAAGGTCTCGTCGATCAGCTTTTCGACCTCCGGATCGGGCAGCGGCGCGCGTGAGCCTGCCTCGTATTTGTAATAACCCTTGCCGGTCTTCTGGCCGAAGCGCCCGGCTTCGCACAAGGCGTCGGCAATTTCCGACTTGATGCCGCGGTCCTTGCGCGAGCGCCAGCCGATATCGAGGCCGGCGAGATCGCCCATCGCGAACGGGCCCATCGGCATGCCGAACTTGGTGACGACGGCGTCGACCTGTTGGGGCAACGCGCCTTCGAACAGCAGCTTCTCGGCCTGCTTGCTACGCTGGGCCAGCATGCGGTTGCCGACAAAGCCGTCGCAAACGCCGACCACCGCCGGAACCTTGGCGATCTTGCGGGCCACCGCAACAGCCGTGGTGAGCGCATCGGGCGCCGTCTTTTCGGCGCGGACGATTTCGCAAAGCTTCATCACGTTGGCCGGCGAGAAAAAGTGCATGCCGAGCACGTCTTGCGGACGCTTGGTCTCTTTGGCGATATCGTTGATGTTGAGATAGGAGGTGTTGGAGGCCAGCACCGCTCCGGGCTTGGCGTATTTGTCAAGCGCGCCGAACACTTCCTTCTTGATCGCCATGGTCTCGAACACCGCCTCGATGATCAGATCGGCATCCTTGACGTTCTCCAGCCCGACGACGCCGTTGATCAGCGCCATCCGCTTGGCGGGCGCGTCCGCCGGGATGCCGCCGCGCGCGGCCGTGGCCTCGTAATTCTTCTGCATCACGCCCATGCCGCGCTTGAGCTGCTCTGCGCCGGTCTCGATCAGCGTGACGGGAATGCCGGCATTGGCAAAGGACATCGCGATGCCGCCGCCCATGGTGCCGGCCCCGATGATGGCGACGCGTTCAACCGGCCGGGCCTTGGTGCCCTCCGGGACGCCGGCGATCTTGGCGGCCTCGCGCTCGGCAAAGAACGCATGGCGTTGCGCTTTGGATTGATCGCTTGCCACCAGCTTGAGGAACGTCTCGCGTTCCTTCTTGATCCCCTCGTCGAACGGCAGGTCGATGGCGGCACCCACAGCGTCGGCGGCCGCGAACGGCGCCTCCAGCCCGCGAGCTTTCTTGGTCAGCGCCGCCACCGCATTGGTGAAAATCGAACGGTCGGCCTTCGCGGCCGCAAGCTTGCTGTCGTCGTCGCGCAGTTTGCGAAGGGGGCGCTTCTCCGCCACCACCTTGCGGGCAAAGGCCTCGCCGCCTGCAGCAGGCCCTTCGACGATTTCGTCGATCAAGCCGTTCTTGAGGGCATCGGCAGCGGGGATCGGATCGCCGCCGACGATCATCTTGACCGCCAGTTCCGGCCCGACCGCGCGCGGCAGACGCTGCGTGCCGCCGGCACCGGGCAGGATCCCGAGCTTCACTTCGGGCAGGCCGAGCCGCGCTTCCTTGACTGCAACCCGATAGTGACAGGCGAGAGCAACCTCA
>Ga0265342_10003297_pt1 | contig 13351 bp, 10 predicted proteins | sample 4CB327metaG_FD_203125 | JGI IMG/M metagenome (GOLD analysis project Ga0265342, IMG submission 203125) | Rhizosphere microbial communities from Carex aquatilis grown in University of Washington, Seatle, WA, United States - 4-CB3-27 metaG | ecosystem: Host-associated > Plants > Roots >...
CTTCAACCAGATCGGTGGGATGCTGGCGCTCGGCAACGGCCTCCTGCCCCTGAGGAAGGCCGCCAAGGTGCGGGCGGCCAAGGAGCGCCGCGCCCTGGCTGCTCCGGGCCGCCCTCACTAAGCTTGCGGGAGACCTACGGGCCCGGGAGACCGGCCGGCACGATCTCGGGCAGCTCATAGGCGGTGACGGGCGGGGGTGGGCCGGGGTAGCGGCGGGCGTCGACCAGGCAGGTCTGGGCGGTGCAGCCTTGCGAGAACGATGAGGAGCCGCGGTCGAGGGTGAGGGTGTTCGGGTTTCCGTTGGTGTCGAGGGCTGCCGCCGCCGCGCCGCCGTCGAACCAGGCGCCGGTCGCGAGGCGTGCCACCCCCGGCATGATCTCGTCGGTGACGGTGGCCCCGGCCAGGCACCGCCCGCGCGCGTTGAAGAGCTCGACCAGATCGCCGCTCGCGATCCCGCGCGCGGCCGCGTCGTTCGGGTTCAGGTAGACGGGCTCTCGCCCGGCCACCTTGCCCGCGCGGCTGTAGGGACTGTGATCGAGCTGGCTGTGCAGTCGGCGCGTCGGCTGGTCCGACAGCAGGTGCAGCGGGTAGGTCGCCGCCAGCGGGTGCCCGAGCCACTCGAAGGGCTCCCGCCAGACCGGGTAGCCGGGACAGTCCGGCAAGCCGAAGGCGGCGATGCGCTCCGAGAAGATCTCGATCTTACCCGAGGGCGTGCCGAGGCGATGGCGCTCGGGATCGCGCCGGAAGTCGGCGTGCATCACGAAGGGCACGTCGTGCGGGGCGAGATCGACGAAGCCCCGCTCCCAGAGCTCCTCGAACGGCGGCAGCTCTACCCCGAGCTCTCGAACCCTGGCGGCGTTGTCGTCGTAGATGCGCACCAGCCACTCGCGCACGCTCCGCCCCTCGGTGTAGGCGGGCTCGAGCCCCATCCGCTGCGCGAGGGCGGCGAAGATCTCGAAGTCGTCCCGCGCGACGCCGGTCGGCGGCACGGCCCGCTTCATGGCGACGTAGAAGCCCTCACGGGTGGCGAAGCCGATGTCGTCGCGCTCGAGGGTGGTGGTGGCGGGTAGCACGATGTCGGCGCGGCGCGCCGCCGGGGTCCAGTATTGCTCGTGCACCACGATGGTCTCGGGTCGCTGCCAGGCCTCTTCGAGGCGGTTCAGATCCTGGTGGTGGTGAAACGGGTTGCCCCCGGCCCAGTACACGAGCCGGATGTCCGGATAGGTGTGGGTCCGTCCCTGGTAGGTGAAGGATTCCCCCGGGTGCAGCAGCAGATCCGCGATGCGGGCCACCGGAATGAAGTCGGCGATCGGGTTCGTCCCCTGGGGCATCACCGGCCCCGGCAGGCGCCGGTGCGCGCTGCCCATCACGTTCATCGCGCCGTAGCCGAGACCGTACCCGCCTCCGGGCAGGCCCACCTGGCCCAGCATCGAGGCGAGGGTGACCAGCATCCAGAAGGGCTGCTCACCGTGGGCCGCCCGCTGCAAGGCCCACGCGACGTTCAGCATGGTCCGCTCGCCCAGCATCTCGCGGCCGAGGGTGGTGAGCCGCTCCGCAGGGATCCCGGTGATGGCCGCCGCCCAGTCCGGGGTCTTCGGGACACCGTCGAGCTTCCCCGTGAGGTACGCCTCGAAGCGGTCGTACCCGACGGTGCAGCGATCGAGGAAGCTGCGATCGAAGCGCGGGTCCTCGTGGATCACGAAGGCGAGGGCGAGCATGGCGGCGGTGTCGGTGTTCGGGCGGATGGGGATCCACTCGACCGGCCCCCCGGTCACCAGGTTGTCGCGCACCGGGCTGAAGTTGACGAAGCGAACCCCGGCATCGACCAGGCTGCGCAGCCCCGCCCGCACCCGGTGGTCCCCGGCCCCGCTCGACGAGACCTGCGTGTTCTTCAGCGGCACCCCACCGAAGGTCACGAAGAGGCGGGTGTGCTCCGCCAGCACCGACCACGAGGTGTGCGAGGCGTTCGACTCGTCCATGTTGGCGACGACGTGGGGCATGAGCGCGCGGCCCGCCCCGAGGCTGTAGCTGTCGACGCTGCGGACGTAACCGCCGAGCAGGTTCAGGAAGCGGTGGAGCTGCCCGACCGAGTGGTGGAAGCGTCCCGCGCTCGCCCATCCGTAGGATCCACCGAAGATGGCTCGGTTGCCGTGGACGGCGCGCACGCGCTCGAGCTCGCGGGCGACGTGGCCGAGGGCCGTGTCCCAGTCGACCTCGACGAAGGCGTCGTGGCCCCGCCGGTCGCTCGCCTGAGCTCGTCCGTGTCCGCCTGCGCGCCTCTCCCGCCCATCGAGCCACGCTCGACGCACGGCCGGGCGCTGCACCCGCAGCCGCGCCACCGCCGGATCCAGCTGGTCGAGCCCGATGGCCGACGGATCCGGATCGCGCGCGAAGGGACGGATGCGCGGCGCCTGGCGCCCCTCGCCCATCGCGTCGCGCTCGCCCGCACCGCCGCCCTCGACCACCTCGTAGATGCCCCAGTGGGCGGCGGTGTACGTGGTCCCCGGCACGGCAAAGCTCTTCTTTCGCTCTCGGCGCCTCGCGCCGTTCCTCAGAACCTGAGGCGCAGGGTGGCCCCGACCGTGCGCGGATCTCCGAGCGCGCCTTGCAGGACCCCGTTGGTGGCGTTCACGCTGAGGGTGTTGAAGTAGTTCTTCTGGAACAGGTTGCGGGCCCACAGCGACAGATCCCAGCGCCCACGGTCGTCGCGCGCGCCCACATGGGCGTTGAACACCTGGAAGCCCGGCACCAGCGTGAGCGGATCGATGTTGACGGCCGCGTAGTACTTCGATCGCAGGTTCCAGTCGGCGCCGACGTAGGCCTCCACCCGGCCCTGGACCGGCGCCGCGTACTCGGCCGCCGCCGCCGCCGACCACAGGGGAGAGCCCGAGGCCCGGCGCCCCGACAGATCCTGCGTCGGCAAGTACGAGAGCTGAAACCAGGGGACGGCGTTCTTGTAGTCGTCGTAGCGGGCGTCGTCGAGGGTCAGAGAGGCCGACGAGGTGAGCCCCCGCAGCGGGAACAGGCGGGCATCGACCTCCAGCCCCTTCGACACCAGGCTGCCGACGTTGGCGATGTACTGGGCGTTGGGGGTCACGGCGGTGTTGATGTAGGTGGCCTGATAATCGTGGTCCACGCTGTAAAAGAGGTTGGCGTTGAGCTCGGCCCGCCCGTGCAGCCACGAGGTCTTGGCCCCGAGCTCGAAGTCGTCGACCTTCTCGGGCGCGACGAACACGTCCACCCCGAGCGACTTGCGGACCAGGTTGATCCCGGAGGACTTGAAGCCGCGGGCATAGGTCGCGTAGGCGTGGACGACCCCGGCGAGATCGCGGGCCAACGTGATGTTCCCCGAGAGGTTGCTGGTGTCGAGGTGATCCGAGTAGCTGCCGCTCGGGGCGTAGGCGGCCCGGCTGGCGGCGGCGCTCGACTGGATGGCGGCTGGCAGATCGGTGATGGGCGTGACGTTGCCCACCCCGTAAGCCTCGTAGCTGCCGGTCTTGTGCTCGTAGGTGAAGCGCAGTCCGCCCGTGAGGTGCCACTCCGGCGTGGCGTGGTAGGTGGCCTGGGAGTAGGCGGCGTAGCTGTAGGTCGCCGGGATGACGTGCGAGAACCCGGTCAGGTTGTTCAGGATCGCGGGATCGGAGGAGGCGGAGATCAACCACTTCGAGGCGTCGCGCCCGTAGGACGAGTACTGGTAGTCGTTCATCTCCTGCCAGAAGAAATAGAGGCCTCCCGAGTAGTCGACCAGCTGGCCCCCGGGCGAGGCCAGGCGCAGCTCCTGGCTGAACTGGGTCTGGTGGGTCTGCACGATGCCGAGGGTCTGGACGTTGGCGCCGAAGCCGTCGCCGTCGAAGTGGGGCAGCCACTGCCACTTCCGGTAGGCGGTGATCGAGGTCAAGGTCAGATCCAGGCCCGGGACCCAGTCGATGCGATTTTGGACCCCCGAGCTCGCCATCTTGTCGTACTGCGAGGAGTCGATGTCGGTCTGGCGCGAGAAGGGCGCGATGGCGATGGGCTTGTACCCGACGTCCGCCGCGCGCTGGTAGAAGCCGCGGGCGATGGTCGCTCCATTGTGCAGGACGGTCGGAAGGACGCCGACCACGGTCTGAAATCCCACGTTGCCGAGCTGCTGGCTGTAGTCGGCGATGAAGCGGCTCCTGAAGGTGATCGAGGGCTTGAACAGCACGTCGAGCCGCGCGCTGTGGTTGTCGAGATCGTCCCAGCTCTGGTTGTAGGTGGTGTTGTACACGAACCCATCGCGCGCCGTGCGCAGGTAGCTGACCTTGAAGGTGAGGAAGCTCGCGATGGGGTGGGTCAGGCTCAGGTAGGCGCGCAGGTAGTTGTAGTTACCGACCGAGAGCTCGGCGTTCCCGAGGTTCTCGAAGGTCGGCTCGGCGGTGCGAATGTCGACCGCCCCGGCGACGGTGTTCTTGCCGAACAGGGTCCCTTGCGGACCGCGCAGGAGCTGTATGCTCTCGATGTCGATGAGGTCGGTGATGACCGAGCCGGTTCGGGGGCGGTAGACGCCGTCGACGTAGAGGCCGACCCCTTGCTCGAGGCCATCGTTGGTCCCGCCGCCGTTCTGCCCGATGCCGCGCACGGTGATGGTCTGGTTGCGCCCGCTATAGCCCTGGATGTTGAGGCTCGGCAGCTGCGTCACGATCTGCTTGAGGGTGAACGAGCCCCCGAAGGCCTTCAGCTGATCGTCCGAGAGGCTGGTGATCCCGATGGGGACCTTCTGGGCATCTTCCTCGCGGTAGCGGGCCGTGACGGTGATGGCCTTGAGGCTGACCGTCGGCTCGGGCGGGGCCACGGCGCTCGCCGTGGCGGGCGGTTCGACGGCGGGGGGTGGCGGTGGCGGCGGCGGTGGCGAGGCGGGTGGTGGTGGCGGCGGAGGAGGAGGAGGTGGCGTCGGCGGCGCTGAGGTCGACGCCACCGGTGGCGTCGCCGGGCCAGAGGGCGGTGACGCCTCCACCTGCGATGAAGCCGGTGGGAGGCCGACGGCGGAGACCGGCGCACCTCCGTCCGGCGCGCCAGAAGGGTCAGGGGCGGAGCTGGTCGACGGGCCAGCGTCCCCCGGCTCGGCGCTGCCGCTCCCGGCGTCAGGCGCATCCGCGGCCTGTGCCTGGCGGCTCGACCCGGACGAGGCCACGAGGACGGCCACCAGGACGAGCACGGTCCGAGCGGGGCACCAGGGCCGGGGCTGCTCGCCGACGCCGGGGCACGCAGAAGCATCCGCGAGAGGAGACAGGTCATTCAGCTGAGGCATCGAGATCCGGGGCAAAGGGTTGGGGGCTCGGCATCAGGGCCCGGCGGCGGCGTCGGGCGACGCATCCGTATCGTTCGACGACACTCCGGCTGCTGCGTCGTCGGAGGTGAAGACGTCCGCACCGGCGGCGTCGGTGTCACCGTCGTCGATCCCGTCTCCGGCGGCATCGCCACCCACCTCAGCACCCACGCCGCCATCGCCGCCATCGCCGCCGTCGCCGTCGCCGTCGCCGTCGCCGTCGCCGTCGCCGCCGGGCGCGGCTGCGTCGCTGGCGGCGCCTGCGTCGGCCGGTCTCTCGGCGCCGGCGTCCCCCGGAGTCCCGGCCTCGATGCGCGGTCCGGCATCGATGAAGAAGCTCGGATCGAACCGATCGCACGCGGAGAGCGCCGCGACCAGCACCGCCACGCTCCATCCTCCCGGCCGACGCAGCCCTGTCGAGCGCCGGCCCCCATCCTCACCCGCTCCGCCCGACCGACTACGCGGGGGCAACGCCATGCTTTCGAAACCAGTCCTGCAGACGGTGCCAGGCATCGGTGGCCGGCTCGGCCCGGTAGCTCGGTCGGTAGTCCGCGAAGAAGGCGTGGGGTGCTCCCGGGTAGACCTGGATCTCCACGTCGGTCACGCGCGCGCCCTTGACCGCGGCCCGGAAGGACTCGACGTCCCCGAGCGGGATGCCCTGATCCTCGGCACCGTACAATCCCAGCACCGGGACACGCAGCTGGGCGGCGATGTCGATGGGGTGGGCGGGTTGCAGGGGCGAGCGGTCGCCATTCAGGCGCCCGTACCAGGCCACCGCCGCCTTGAGGAACGGGTTCTTGGCTGCGTAGAGCCAGGTGATGCGCCCACCCCAGCAGAACCCGGTGATGGCCTGCTTCTGCGGATCACCCTGGCCTTGCTCGCGGGCCCAGCGCAAGGTGGCGTCGAGATCGGCGAGGACCTGCGCGTCAGGGACCCGGGAGACGACGGCTCGGATCTCCGGCAGCTCCTTCAGCTGCGAGACGTCTCCCTGCCGGTGGTAGAGCTCGGGCGCGAGCGCCAGGTACCCGAGCTTGGCGAGCCGGCGGGAGACGTCCTGGATGTGCTCGTGGACGCCGAAGATCTCCTGGATCACGAGGACCGTCGGGAAGGATGAACCGGTCCGTGGTGCCGCGCGGTAGACCGGGATGCGGTCCCCACCGATGGCGATCTCGACGAAGCCCGCGACGATCCCGTCGTCGTTCGTGTGCTGGGTCGTCGCCGTCACGGGAGTCACCGCCGCTGCGAAGCCGAGGCCGGCGCTGCTGGAACTGGATGCGGCATGCGTTTCTGGCGAAGTGGTCGGCATGGAGCGCCCGTGCACTGCAGCGCGCATGCCACCCGTCCGTCTCCCGAAGCTCGTCGCGCCTCCGTCGAGCAAGGGCCACCGATGGATCGACCGCGCGCACGATTTGCGTCACCGGTAGCAGCGCTGCTTCACCCGCAGCAACGATCTCCGCGCCCGACGACCCACGCCGCCAGCAGCCGCGTCACTCCTCGACGACGCCCAGCTCCGCCAGCAGGCGCGTGCGCAGCTCGGCGAACTCGGGGGCGTGGCGGTGGCGGGCAGCGCCGGCACCGAGCCCGTGCTCGGAGGCGATCCGGCCGTCCCGCATCACGAGCACCCGATCGCCGAGCAGGATCGCCTCGTCGACGTCGTGGGTCACGAGGAGCACGGCGGGCCGGTGGCGCTCGACGAGCGCGCGGACCAGGGCCCGCATCTTGATCCGGGTCAAGGCATCGAGGGCGGCGAAGGGCTCGTCGAGCAGCAGGAGCTCCGGCTGCCGGACCAGCGCCCGGGCCAGCGCCACGCGTTGCGCCTCGCCTCCGGAGAGCGTGACCGGCCAGGTGTCGAGGTGATCGCCGAGCCCCACCTCCTCGAGGGCGGCCCGGGCGAGCGCCCGCGCCTGGCCCCACGGCAACCCGATCGCGACGTTCGGCCACACCCGCCACCACGGGAGCAGCCGGGACTCCTGGAAGACCACCGTGCGCGACGCCGGGACCCGCAGCTCGCCCCGCTCACAGGAATCGAGGCCGGCGAGGACCCGCAGCAGAGTCGTCTTCCCGCAACCGCTCTTTCCGACGAGAACCACGAACTCTCCGCGGGCGATGGACAGATCGAGCCCATCCACCACGGCGCGCGCGCCGAAGGCGCGCCGCAGGCCGCGCGCCTCGACGACCGCCTCTGCGGGCCTCGGCCCCCGGGTCGGCGCCGACGGCGGCAATGTCCGCAAACCGGCGGCGCTCACAGCCGGACCGCGTGCTCCGCGAGGTTCAACCTCCCGGAGATCACCTTGTGCTCGGCCAGCCAGTCGGCTCCGGCCTGCAATTTCCCGAGCCCCTCGTCGTCGATGAAGGCGAGCCGGCTCGAGGTCCGCTCCGCGATCAGGCGGTCCACCACCGCCTGCGGGTACTTCGAGATCTGGCGCGTCAGCGCCTGGGCCTCCGCGTGGTGCTGGTTCGACCAGGCCAGCTCGGTCTGGTGGGCGCGGATGACCTTGCGGATGGTGTCCGCCTCGACCCGTGAATACTCCTCTCGCACCAGGTAGGTCCCGAAGTCGATCGGTTGGTCGAGCTCCTTGCCCTCCTCGAAGATGCGCCTGGCACCATACTGAACCTCGGCGAGATCGCGCGGCCCCGTCCAGATCGACCAGGCGTCGATCCGTCCGGAGGCAAAGGCCGGTGCCGCATCCGGTGGGTTGAGGTAGATGATCTTCACCCGATCGCGCGGGACGTGGTACTTCTCGAGCGCCGCGATCAGCAGAAACTCGGCCACGCCCGCGCGGTTGACGGCGACGGTCTTGCCGACGAGGTCGGGCACCCGGTGGATGCCGGACCTCGGCAGCACGATGATCGAGGTGGTGCGCGGCAAGGTCTCGGTCCACGACACGAAGAAGAGCTTGGCCCCAGAGAGGATGGCCTGGAGGGCAGGGGTGGAGCTCCCACCGAAGCTGAAGTCGGCGCTCCCGGTCGCCACCGCCGTGAGCGTGGGCGCGTGGTTGGGGAAGGGCCCGATCCACTCCACCTCGATGCCCTGCTCGAGCAGCGTCCGGTCGAAGACGCCCCGGATCTTGGCCAGGGAGGTGATGCCGTAGGTGAGCCGGACCTTCTTGCGCGCCGGAGCGCTTGCCTCCGTGCGCCGGCCGCTGGCCCCACCTTTCGTGCCTCTGTCGCCGCACCCTGGGAGCGCCGCGACCAGCCCGGACTTCACCGTCGCGACCAGCAGGGCACGTCGTGAGGAGGCACGGGTGGCGGGAGACCAGAGTGGAGCCGAGGGGCGAGGATTCATGGGCAGAGGCGGGGTTGGGACTCAGCGGCTCTCTGGTTTGGCGAAGTTTGGGTGCCAGGAGACGAGCCGCCGCTCGAGCCGGCGCGCCAGCAGGTCGGCCCCGAGCCCGATGAAGGCGTAGAGCACGATGACGAGGACCATCACGTCGGTCTGCAAGAACTCTCGGGCGTTGGTGGCCAGAAAGCCGATCCCCGCGGTGGCGCCAAAGCTCTCGGCGCCGACCAGCGCCAGCCACGAGATGGTGAGCCCGAGCCGCATCCCGTTCAGGATCGACGGGAGCGCGCCAGGCAGGATGGTGTAGCGGATGAGCTGGCCGCGGCCGAGCCCGAACATCCGCCCCATCTCGAGCAGCTTGGGATCGACCTGGCGGATGCCGAGCACGGTGTTGAGGTACATCGGGAAGAGGCTCCCGAGCCCGATCAGGATCACCTTGCTGGTCTCGCCGACCCCGAACCAGACGATGACCAGCGGAACGATGGCGAGGAAGGGCACCGCGCGGATCATCTGGAGATTGCGGTCGAGGAGCGCGTCGGCGAGCCGCGAGAAGCCGACCACCACGCCGAGCAGGAAGCCGATCGAGGCCCCGCACACGAAGCCGAGCACCGCGCGTGACAGGCTGGCCCGCAGGTGTGTCTGAAGCTCGCCCGAGGCGATCAGATCGCGGGCCGTCCGGAAGACGCTGCTCGGCGCGGGCAGGACGTTGGCCTGGATTATCCCCGTACGCGCGAGCGCCTCCCAGACGCCGAGCAGGGCGCAAGGCGCCAGCCAGGAGAGCGCCTGATAGCCACGCCGCGCCCCCGGCGACAGCTCGCGTACCCGCGGCAGGGGAGGCGACCGTGGCACGACCCGGCCCGGGGGCGCGAGCCTGGAGGAAGCGTCGGAGCCGGAGCCCACGGCCCCCACGGCCCCGACGGCCCCGGCCGACGAGTCGATGATGAAATCCAGCGACACATTCCTCCTGTCTGCCGGCTCAGGCCGCGGCCGAGGCGACCGGGCGGTTCTTCACCAGCTCGCGCACCCGGGGGATGAGCTCGCGCCCGTACTGGATGGCGTCGTCGAGGGGATCGAAGCCACGAACCAGGAAGGTCGTGATCCCGAGATCGTAGTAGTCGAGCAACGCCTCGGCCACCTGCTCGGCGGTCCCCACCAGCGACGTGGAGTTGCCGCCGGCTCCCGTGATCTTGGCGACCCCGGTCCACAGCCGCTTGTCGAGGCGCTCACCGAGCGCTGCCGCCTGGAGGAGCCTGGCGGAGCCGACGCTGCGGGGGGCGTCGGCGAAGTCTCCCAGGCCCTGCGCAGCCCGGGCCGCGCGAACGCGGGCCTTGATCTCGTCGGCGCGCTTCCAGGCCTTCTCCTCGGTCTCGGCCAGGATCGGGCGCAGGGACAGGCTGAAGCCGATGGTGCGACCGTGCTTGGCGGCCGCCGCGCGCACCGTCGCGACCTTCTCGCGGGCCTGCGCCAGCGTCTCGCCGAAGAGCGCGTAGATGTCGGCGTGCCGCCCGGCCGCCTCGATCGCCCCGTCCGACGAGCCCCCGAAGAAGACCGGGATGTGCGGCTTCTGAACCGGCTTGGCGTCCACGAACCCGCCCTTGAACCGGTAGAACCTGCCCTCGTGGTCGAACGGCGCGTCGCTGGTCCACAGGCGCCGGAGGAGCCCGACGTACTCGTCCGAGCGCTGGTAGCGCGCCTCCTTGTCGAGGTAGTCGCCGTCGCGCTGCTGCTCCTCTTCCTGGGCGCCCGTGATGATGTGCACCGAGGCGCGGCCGCGGCTGAGCTGGTCGATGGTCGCGAGGGTGCGCGCCGCCAGGGTGGGGGCCACGAAGCCCGGGCGATGGGCCAGCATGACGCCGAGCCGTTCGGTCACCGCGGTCACGTAGGTCCCGAGGTGCAGCCCATCGGGCGAGGTCGAGCCGTACCCGATGAGGACGCGGTCGAAGCCACCCCGGTCGTGGGCCTGGGCAAAGGCCTTGAGATAGTCCACGTCGAAGACGCCCGAGGGACGTCCGTTGGCCTCGGAAGGATCGCGGTGGGCGACGAGCCCGGTGAAGGAGACAGTCATGACATCATTCCTCGCGTTGCGCTTTGCAGGTTGCAGGTCAATCGATCGCACGGCTCGATGGCGTGCGTGGCGTCGAGGTGCATATCACCGGCAGTGCTCGTGTACCGTCGAGAGTTTTCCAACTCCCATATCAGCGGCGCTGATAGCCACAGACCGATTGAGGAGGCTTCATACGAGGTTTGAAGACAACTCGTTGGAGCCCCGCCGACCCCGCCGGCATGCTCGCGCCCATGTCCCTCTTCGAGCGTGTGCGCATCGGCGCCCTGGAGCTTCCCAATCGAATCGTGATGGCCCCCCTCGGGCGGGCCCGGGCCCAGAACGAGAGCCGGGCCCCGACCGCGTCCGTGGCGACGTACTACGTTCAGCGAGCGACGGCTGGACTCATCGTGTCGGAGGCCACCCACGTCTCCGCCGAGAGCGTGAGCCGCCCTGGCACCTCCGCCATTCACAGCGAGGAGCAGGTCGAGGCCTGGCGCCGCGTGACCGACGCCGTCCACGCCGCCGGCGGGCGGATCTTCCAGCAGCTCTTCCACCTCGGCCGCAAGGCGGATCCGGCGCGCCTGCCGCCCGGCAGCGGCTCACCGCGCGCACCCTCGGCCATCGCCGCTCGTGGCGAGTTCAGCACCGCGGAGGGTCCGAGGCCGTTTCCAGTCCCGCGCGCCCTCCGATCGGACGAGATCCCGGGGGTCGTCGCCGACTTCGAGCACGCCGCCCGCAACTCGAAACGGGCCTGCTTCGATGGCATCGAGATTCACGGCGCCAACGGGTTCCTGGTCGACCAGTTCCTGCGCGATGGGGCCAACCAGCGCTCCGACCACCATGGCGGCTCGATCGAGAACCGGTCGCGCTTCTTGCTCGAGGTGGTGGACGCGGCCATTGGCGTGTTCGGCGCCGGGCGGGTCGGCGTGCGCCTGTCTCCGCACGCGCGCGGGGACGGCACCGACGACTCGACCCCCCAGGAGACCTTCGGTCACGCCGCCGCTCGGCTCAGCGCCCGCGGCATCGCTTACCTGCACCTCATCGAGCCCGCCCCGACCCCCGAAGACCAGCGCTTCGCTCCCGCGCTCCGCAAGGTATTCGGTGGTCCCCTGATCCTGTGCGGCGCCTTCGACCGGACCACGGCCGAGCGCGCGGTCCGCGAAGGTCAGGCCGATCTGATCGCCTTCGGCGCCGGCTTCATCGCCAATCCCGATCTGGTCGAGCGCCTCCGCCGCGATGCGCCCTGGAACACCCCCGATCCTACGACCTTCTATACGGGAGGTGACCGAGGCTATATCGATTACCCCTTCCTGTGATCAACCCCGTCCTCGTCCTCGTCCTCGTCCTCGTTCCCCGTCACGCCGGTCGGTGACGAAGACCAGGACGAAGACGAGGACGAGGACGGGCGAGTGGGGGAAGAGCTACTTCTTCACGAAACGCAGGGTCATGCGATCGCTCTCGCCGATGGCGGCGTACTTGTCGTGATCCTTGGCCCCGAGGCGGTACGTTGGGGGCAAGGTCCAGACTCCTTCGGGATAGTCCTTGGTGTCCTTGGGATTGGCGTTGATCTCGGACTTCGCGCTCAGCTTGAAGCCCGCCGCCTCGATCTGCTCGATGACCCAAGCTTCCGGCAGATAGCCCTTCTTCGAGCTGACGAGCGGGTCCGCGCCGACCAGCGCGCGGTGCTCGACGATCCCGAGGACGCCGTTCGGCTTGAGCGCCTGGTGAAAGGCCGCGAGCCAGGCCGACAGCTGGCCGCTGTTGACGATGTTGTGGAGCTCGCGGATCACCAGCGCGAGGTCGAGCTTTCCCTCGAGGGGAAGGGTGGGGACGGCGGGCGTGGGCTTGACCACCAGCGTCTGCACCTTGCCGAAGAGCTCCGGCACGCTCTCGAGGTAGAGCTTCAGCCGCTGCCCGTAGAGCGTGGACCGCTCGGTCTCGGGCCCGCTCGGATCGCCCGAGGTGACGTAGAGCTTCCCCGACCGCGCCAGGGCCGGCGCCAGGAGCTCGGTGTACCAGCCGCCGCCTGGCTCGTACTCGAGCACGTTCCAGGTGGGCCGGAAACCGAAGAAGTCGAGGGTCTGCAGGGGATGCCGGTACTTGTCGCGGTCGGCGTTGCCCGGGGCGCGGTGAGGGCTCGCGAGCGCCGCCGCGATGGCTGCGTGCCCCGAGCCGTAGCGCTTCTCCGCCAGCTTCCGGGCCTCGGCCCGCAGTTCGGGCGTGAAGCGAGCGAGCTGCGCCTGATGGTCGGTGTCGAGCTTGGCCCGATCCTCCTGCAGGCGCCGCTGGTCCTCGGCGGCCTTGGCTGCGAGCTTCTGTTCAGCGGTTGCCGCGCTGGCCTCCGCCTTCGTGGTCGCTGCCCCGACCGCCGCCGCCACGGCGGGCGGTTCCGTGGCTCCCGCCGCGGTCGTTCCTGCCACGGCCGCCACCGCGCCAGATTCCGGTGGAGTCCTCGGTGCCGCGCCTGGAGCGCTGGCGCACGCAAGGCCAGTCAGTCCAACCGCCGCTATGACGGCAGCGCATCCGGGGGATCTCCACAGGCTCCAACCAACAGACGGGTTCAGATTCGATTTCAAGATGTCTCCTCTCAGAAGTGTGTCCCCCCACTTGCCCGTCCTCTTCCTCTTCCTCGTCCTCGTCGCCGTCCTCGTCCCCGTTCCCCGACACCCGACACCCACGGTCGGGCGACGAGGGCGGGTCAGACTGGAAGTGTGCCATCGGTCCATAGTCTGCGTCATGC
>Ga0265342_10003300_pt1 | contig 13341 bp, 9 predicted proteins | sample 4CB327metaG_FD_203125 | JGI IMG/M metagenome (GOLD analysis project Ga0265342, IMG submission 203125) | Rhizosphere microbial communities from Carex aquatilis grown in University of Washington, Seatle, WA, United States - 4-CB3-27 metaG | ecosystem: Host-associated > Plants > Roots > Rhizosphere...
GGTGCGCTCCGCCGCCTCGGGCGCGACGTACGCGACGTCGGGCAAGCCGACGCGCGCGACGATCTGTCCTTCCAGATCGCGCGGGTCCTGTCCGCGGCCGTGGATCAGGATCACCACGGCACGCGCGTCGTCGAGGGCGGCGCCGAAGTGAAGCGGCGGCGCCGCGAAATGCGGGTTCGACGCGCTCAGTATTTGAGCGGCTCCAGGTAGTCCATGATCTCCTTCGCCCGGTTGGCGAAGACCGGCGGGACCTTGAAGGCGGTACCCAGCTCCTCGAAGCGCTCGTCGATCAGGAAGCCCTGTGGCTTCGAGACCGTCGCCTCGAACATCGCGCCCGACGGCGTGCGCACGTACATCGAGTCGAAGTAGCCGCGGTCCTTGCGTTCAGAGGTGTCGGTGAATCCGAGCCCCTCGAGCTGGGCTTTGACCGCGTCCTGCACGCCGTAGTCGGCGACCTGGAACGCGCAGTGGTGAATGATGCCTTCACCGAACGTCCAGGTCGCGGGGGCCAGATTCGGCTCGAGCGCGAAGTCGACGATCTTGCCCGGGCCGCCCTCGCCGAAGACGTAGCGCACGAACTTACCGTCGGTGGCCAGGCGCCGGCCGCCCCACGCCTGGTTCATGAACTCCTCCGACGACTCCAGATCGCGCGCGCTCACGGTGATGCCGTGCGTCCCGCGGATGGCCAGGTCGGCGGGCACCTCGCCATTCGAGTACGGCTTGCGCGGGTCGTCCTTGATCCCGACGAGCTCGTAGTCGATGCCGCACGGGTGCTGGAGCTGCAGGATCTTCTCGCCGAAGCGCTCGGCCTCGCGCACCGGCCGGCCGTGCGATTCGAGCCGCTTTTTCCAGAAGCCGAGCGACGACACCGGCACCGATAGGCTGAGGATCGTCACTTGCCCGCTGCCTTTGCGCCCCTTGCGGCCCGATTGCCGCATCGGGAAACAGGTGACGAGCGTGCTCTCCTGACCGAGATCGTTGCCGTAGTAGAGGTGATAGATCGGCGCCACACCGTCGTAGAGCGCGGTCTTCTTCACGCTCTTCAGTGACAGCACCTGGGTGTGGAAGTCGTAGTCCTCCTGCGCACCGCCGGTGCACAGCGTGACGTGATGATGCCGTTGGATCGTGGGGGCAGTTTCGGGCGAGCTTTGGGTCATGGCGTCCTCCCGGGGGTGGGGCAGCTCCAAGCGCCGCGCGCGTCGATTCTGGCGCGCGGTTCGGGCGGCGCCAAGGCGTTTCGGTCGCCGTCGCGCAGCACGCGGAGTCGCCGGCGCCCGCCAGAATCGGTCAGCGAATCGGGGCCCATGGGACGAAAACCGCTGTCCCATGGGACAACCGCCACGCTCCGAGGCGCGGACGGCGAGAAAGGCGCGCGGAGCGTGCGGCGGATCGCGCTCGGGTCGATCTCAGCCTTGGCCTGCCCGTTGCTCATCTGGTCGGCGGTCGCAATCGAACCGCCGCCCGCTCCGGGCGGCCAACCCCGACTCGAAAGGATCGACCTTCATGAAGCGCCTGTCATTTGCTCTCGCGATGCTCCCTCTCGCCCTGCCGGCCGTCCTCTCGCCCCTGGCCTGCGACGTCCCGCCGGGCGCAGCGCCCGACGAGGCGGTGGCTGAACGCGAGGGCGCGCAGACGCTCTGCCTCGGCCGGCCGTGCACGACGGCGCCGATTCAGGTGCCCATCAACCCGGTGCCCATCACCCTGACGTTGTTCCCGGGCCCCACCGACTTCGTCGACATCACCGCCGGGTCGAGCCACACCTGCGCGCGCCGGCACGACGGCAATCTCTATTGCTGGGGGCGCGACGACCTGGGACAGGCGGGCATCTCGGCGACGAAGACCTGCGCGTCGGGCAGCGGCTGCGTCGACAAGCCGATGCTCACGATGACCGGCGCCGCCGCCGTCGACGCCGGCCTCGACCACACCTGCGCGCTCGACACCGCCGGCCACGCCTCGTGCTGGGGCAGCAGCAGCTCCGGCCAGATTGGCGACGGGGTCTACGGGTCGACCACGCAGCCCATCGCGGTCTCGCCGCCGGCGGGAGCGCCGGGGCCGCTGGTGTTCACGACGATCAGCGCCGGCGGCAACTCGACCTGCGGCACGACCGCGGGCGGCATCTATTGCTGGGGCGGGATCGGCGGCGGCCTCGCGGCGTACGCGCCGTCGGTGGTTCCGATCTCCGTCGGCGGTTGGTTCACCTACCTGGCCACCAAGGTCAGCGTCGGCGCCGAGCACGCCTGCGCCTACTACCCTTACGCCTACGCCAACCAGTACGACGTCGACTGCTGGGGCATGAACCAGAACGGCCAGGCCGGCAGCGATCCACACACCTATCCGTTCGTGGTCCTCGACGGCGGCACGCAGCTGGGCACGCAGGTGTCCCGCGCCGCGACGCAGAACGACTTCACCTGCGCCGATCAGATGAACGGCACCGTGCAATGCTTCGGCGACGGCTACTGGGGCCAGCTGGGCAACGGCACCAGCGGCGCCACCGCGTCGACCTACGTGCCCTCGATCGTCGGACAGACCGCGGGCGTCGCCCAGGCGCTGTCGCGCGTGGTCACCGGCGTCGTGCACGCGTGCGCGCTCGACCCGAGCGGCGCGGCCTGGTGCTGGGGCAACGGCTACAGCGGCCAGCTCGGCAACAACAGCGCGAACCCGTCGTCGATCCCGGTTGCGGTCGCGGGCGGCCACACCTTTCGCGCGCTCGCCGCCGGCTGGTACCACACCTGCGGCGTCGGAAACGACAACCACCTCTGGTGCTGGGGCAGCAACAGCGACGGCCAGCTGGGCACGCAGTATCCGGGCGGCTGGGTTTCGAGCCCGGTGCAGGCGATCGACCCGAGCTAGATCAGGGCAGCCCGATCACCGGGAAGGGCGCCGGCCGCAGCACGTTCGTGCCCTCGCCGAGCTGGCTGTGGTTGTTCACGCCCCAGCACAGCACGGCGCCGCCGCGGCGGCGCGCGCAGCTGTGCGCGCCGCCGACGGAGATGCCGACCGCGTCCTCGATCGAGCGCGCGTCGGCGGGCGACAGGCGGATCACGCGCGGTCCCATGGTGCCGTCGCCGATCGCGCCGAACTCGTTTCGGCCCCAGCACGACACCCGGCCCGACCGGCGGAGCGCGCACACGTGCAGGTCGCCGGCCGCCACCTGAATCGCGTCGGTGATGGCGGGCACCAGCGTCGGCCGCGCCCGGTCGTCGCGCGAGCCGTCCCCGAGCTGGCCGGTGTAGTTGTTGCCCCAGCACAGGACGTCCCCGGTCCGCCGCACGCCGCACATGAAACCGGCGCTCTTGCTGAGGTCGGGGTTCTTCTTGCCCGCCTGCGTGTTGTTGGCGATCGCGACGCTGACCATGCCGTCGGCGCCGGGCACCGCCGCCGGCATCGTGCGCGCCTCGGTACGGTCATCGCCGAGCTGGCCGCTCTCGTCGGCGCCCCAGCACAGCAAGCGCCCGTCGGACGCGGTCGCGCAGGTGTTCGAGCCGCCCGCGAAGATTCGCTCGACCGGCGGCAAACCAGGGACCGGCGCCGGTGCCTCGGCGCCGATCGAAGGCTCGCGCCCGAGCTGTCCGCTTTCGTTGGCGCCCCAGCAGCTGACGACGCCGCCCGCGAGCAGCGCGCATGCGTGCTGGCGGCCGGCGACGATCGTCTCGGCGCCGGTCAGGCCGGGCACCTCGAGCGCGACGCGGCTCAGGTTCGGCGACGGGCGGCCAAGCTCGCCGCGCACGTTGCGGCCCCAGCACCAGACGTGCCCGTCGTTGGTGACCGCGCAGCTGTGCACTTCGCCCAGCGCCACGTCGCGCACGCCGCTCACCGACGTCATCACCGGCGCGCCGTGGATTTCGAGGGTGCCGTCGCCGAGCTGCCCGCGGCTGTTGTTGCCCCAGCACGCCAGGCGATCGCCGCGCAGCGCGCAGTTGTGCGAGCCGCCGCTCCACAGGCCGGCGCGGCCGACGACGAACGGAACGTTCGAGACGTGATCCGGGACGTGGTGCCGCGGCCACGCGATCGCGATCAGCACCGTGGCCGCCAGCGCGATGCCGAGCGGTGTACGCCGGCGCCAGCCTCGGGGCGCGCCGGCGGTGATCACCGCCCCCACCGACGTGCTCACCGAGGTCGTGCTCTCGGCGCGCGCAAAGCCGCTGGAGCTCCGACTCGCGGCGCGCGCTGTCGGATCGCCGGCGGCGGTTTCGCCGGCGCCGGAGCGAGCCTCGCTCTCCGCGAGCGCCTTGGCCGCGTCGATGACCCCGCGACGTTCGTCGCGCATCGAAGAGAGCTCGGCGTCGAGGAATCCCGCCAGATCGAACGGCCCCTCGGCCAGCGCCAATTCGGCGGCGATCTGCTCGAGCCGCGTCGCCGCCGCCAGCGCGTTCGGCGGGCGCAGCGTGCGATCCTTGGCCATGAGCTCGAACAGCAGCGCCGCCAGCTCGGGCGGCACGTCGCGCTCCTCGAAGATGTCGGGCGCCGGCTCGTCGAGGATCCGGCGCGCGATCGCCGCGCTGTCGTCGCCGTCGTAGAGCCGCACGCGCGTGAGCGTCTCGTGCAGCACGACGCCGAGCGCGAACAGGTCCGAGCGCCCGTCCAGCTCTTGAAAACGTAGATACTCGGGCGCCATGTAGCCGACGTTGCCCTTGAGCACGCCGACGCGCGTCTGCTCGACGTTGTCGCGCGCCTTGGCGATGCCGAAGTCGGCCACGCGCACGAGGCCGTCGAAGCCGATGAGCAGATTCTTGGGCGAGATGTCGCGATGGACGACGCCCAGCAAGGTGCCCTGCGCCGAGACCAGCTCGTGCGCGGCGTGCAGCCCGCGGGCCGCCTGCGCGAGCACGATCACGCAAAATGCGATTGGCAGCGGCTGATCGCGCGGCTGGACGCGCGCCAGCACCTCGGCCAGCGATGGGCCGTCGACGTAGTCCATGAGCAGGAACGGGCCTTCGGCGTCCTCGCCGACCTCGAGCGCCGCGGCAACGTTGGGGTGGCGGATGAGCCCGGCCAGCCGCGCCTCGTCGAGGAACATGGCACGGAACGCCGCGTCGCCGCGCAGGTGCGGATGCAGCCGTTTTCGCGCGAAAAGCCGCGAAAACCGGCCTTGATGCCGGGCGACCAGCTCGATGTACCCCATCCCCCCCTCGGCGATCCGGAGGATCACGACATCGCGGACTGGCTCCGGCGCTGCCGAAGTCATGCCCGCGGATCATATAACATCAGGGCATGTCCCTGGACCAAGCCGACACATCCCATTGGAACGCCGTGTTGGCGCTGGCGCCGATCGGCACGGCCGCCGCCACTGACGACGGCAGCCCGGCACGCGCGTGGCACAGCCTGGCGCGCGGAGAGGCCGAAGCGCTGGAGCCGCGCATGGCGGACCTGTTCGCGCTGGCGTCCGCATCTCGCGACCCGCGATTGGTCGTCGAGGTGACCGCGCTGCGCGCGCTGGTGCTGGCGTCGCTGGCGAAGACCGGCGACGCGCTGACCTTCGCTCGGCGCGCGTCGCTGATGGCGCGCACCGAAGCCGAGCCCGACGCCGAGCTGCTGGCCAATATCGTGCTCGCGCGCATGCGCCGACACGTCGGCAAGCCACACCTGGCGGTGCGAATCCTCGACGCGCTCGCGCGCCTGGTGCCGGAGGCGCCGCGCGCCTGGCTCGAGTGGGAGCGCCTGCTGGCCGGCGGCACCTCGCCCATCGACGCGCTCGAGCCCGAGCCGGACGCGACGACGTCGGCGACGACGGCAGCCACGGCCGCGCGGGCGCCGATGCCGACCACGACGCCCGCGCGCACGGGCCGCCGGTTGCTGCTGGCCGCGCGAGCCGGCGATCGCGCCGAGTTCGAGCGCGCCGCGGCCGATCTGACGGACGCGACCGTCACGTGGACCGACGTGCAAGACGAGGCGCGCGCGTTGATCGCGCTCCTGGATCCCGATCGCGCCGTCCCCGATTCGCTGCGAGAGTTTCGCCATGGCACCGACGAGGCCCTGCGGTACGGCCTCTTCGGCGCGCGGGTCGCGCCCGGCGAACAAGAGCCCGGCATCAACGTCTTCGCCCTCGCACGCCCGGGAGAAAAGGGACGCCGCGTGCTGATCGACGGCCTGGGCCTGTTCGCGCCCGGCCGCCTGATCGCGTGCGAGGAGGGCGCGCGGCGCGCGCACGGACGCACCGACTCCGGGCTGGCGATGCTGGTGCTCGCGGGGCCGGACCCGACGTCCGAGGCGGAGTTCTTCCGCCGCGTCTACGGGTTCGCGTATTCGCCGCGCACCCACCGCGGTGTGCTCGACGTCTTGCTCCACCGCATGCGCAAGCGCATCGAGCCGAGCGGCACGATCACACGCACCGACGGTCACCTGGCGCTGAGCCTGCGCGTCGCCGTGGCCGTCGCCGATCCGCGCTGCGCTCCGCCGGCGGCGGCGCGCATCCTGTCGGCGCTGGCGCGCCAGCCGCTCGCCACCGCGGACGGAGTGGCTGCGCGTCTCGGCATCACGTTGCGCGCGGCGCAGCTCGCGCTGCAGCAACTGGTGAACGACGGCGCCTGCGTCGCGCGCCGCATGGGCCGGCATCTAGAGTTCCAGCTCTGCGACTCCACGTTCCGCGAGCCCACCGGCACCGACGCCCTGCGACGCAAAGGCTCCGACCCGGCAATGGCCAAGCCCTGATGGCCAAGCCCTGATCAGGGCGCGCTGGTGATCTTGAGCATGACCACGCCGTGCGCGGGCACCCCGGTCGCGGTGTAGCTGTCGCTGAACGTCCCCACGGCGGCGTGCTGCCAGAGATCACGCACGGTCGCGCTCCCGGCGGAGATCCCGATGTCGGTCCAGCGCACCGTGATCGAGGCTGCGGCCGTCCCGCGGTTGAAAAGCGCGACCGCGCGCGTGTTCGTGCCGGCGAGCGGCTTCGACCAGATCTGGAGGTTCGTGGCCGGCGTCGCGACGACCTGACCCTGAATTCCCAGCGGATCTTGATCGACCGCAATCACGTCGGCGTTGGTCAGGATCGCCTGCGTCGCCGCGGTCATCGAGCGGATGTCGTTGCCGGCGATCAACGGCGCCGCCAGCATCGCCCACAGGCTGAAGTGGCTGCGATCCTCGTCGGCGGTGAGGCCCTTGCCCACCTCGAGCATGTCGGGATCGTTCCAGTGCCCCGGGCTCGCGAAGCGCGCGAGCGACGCGTCCTGGTCAATCAGCGACAGCACCGACGCCCAGCTGGCGTTGATGTCGAAGCCGATGCGCCACATGTTGGCGACGGTGCCGAAGCTCCAGCCCGGCGTCGTCGGTGGATCCAGATCGTTGGTGCCGTTGCCCGGGTTGATGCTGAAGACGATCGGTCGCCCCGCCGCGCGCAGGCCGTTGCCCATCGTGGTGATCGACGCACGGTTGCCCTGGCAGAGATCGTACTTGAGAAAGTCGACGCCCCACGACGCGAACGTCTGCGCGTCCGCGGCCTCGTGATTCAGGCTGCCGACGGCGACGCTGGGCGTGCTGGGGCCGTAGACGCCGACGCAGGTGTCGGTGTTGGCCGATTCGTAGATGCCCAGCTTCAGTCCCTTGCCGTGCACGTAGGCGGCCAGCGCGGGGATGCCGGTCGGGAACTTCGTGGTGTCCCACTGCAGTTTGCCGCTGGCGTCGCGCCCGTTCATCCAGCAGTCGTCGAGGTTGACGTACTGGTAGCCGGCCGCCGCCATGCCGCTGCTGACGAACGTGTCGGCGACGCCGCGGATCAGCTGCTCGGTGATCGAGCACTGGAACGTGTTCCACGAATTCCAGCCCATCGGCGGCGTCGCGGCCAGGATCGACGGGGCGCTGCCGTCGACGCCGTCAACGCCCGCGTCGGCGGCGTCAGCAACGTCGGCCGATGCGTGGTCAGCGAGGCTATCGCCGCCGGTGTCGATGGCGGCGTCGACCGCGTTGCCGCCCGCACCCGAGCCCCCCGCGCCCGAGCCCCCCGCGGCCGCGCCGCCCGCGCCGGACCCACCGGTGCCGATCGCGGCCCCGGCCGCGCCGCCGACTCCCGTGTCCGAGCTGCTCGAATGACATCCCACCGATGATGCGATGACCGCCGTCACGACCCAGCCAAACACCGCGATTCTTTTCAGAACGTGCCGCATGCGCGCAAAGTGGCGTCAGGTGCGCGGATCGGCTCAATCGACGGAGGCGTCGACGCCGGGCGGCGCGGCGGAAAACAGCGCGCCGGCAAACAGCCGGCCGATCTCGTCGGCGCTCAGCGCCCGCCGATAGAGCATCACCTCGTCGAGGCGGCCCGGGAAGAGCTCGGTCGGCACGCCGGTGGCGTCGTTGCCGTTGCCGCCGATGATGAGCGGCGTGGTGTCGGGCGCGAAGCTGCCGGTGATGGCCTGAAAGGCGACCTGCACGCCGTTGACGTAGAGCCGCGCCGTCATCCCGTCGTAGGTGCCGGCCAGGTGCACCCAGGTGCGCGGGACGACGGTATCGGTCCCGCTCAGCAACGCGGTGGCGGTCGCCGTGGTGATGAACAGGCTCGGCTTCACGTCGGCGTTCAGCGAGAGGTGATAGTGCTGCTCGATGGTGCTGCCGATCTGACGCGACGCCGCGGTCCCCCAGTTCATGATGGTCCCCTCCAGGTAGACCCAGCCGGCCACCGTGATGCGATCGACGATCGCGTCGATGGACGCCGACGGCGTGACGTTGACCCACCCCGCCCCGCCGAGCTCGAGCGCGGTTCCCGATCGACCGGCGACCCATCCCGTATTGGCGTTGATGCCGATCAGCGAGCCGTTGTTGCCGCGCCCCGAGCCATCATGCGCGGTCGCGCTTCCGGGGCCGTCGTCGAGCTTCCAGTAGCCGACCAGGTCGTCGAGCAGCCCGGGCGCGATGCAACCCGCGGCGTCGGCGCCGGCGCAGGGGTCGGGCGGCGGGTCGACCGCGATCAAGATCTGGGACGAACAGGCGCTCGCCGACACGCACGCGGCGCTCGCGAGCGCCACGGCGAGCCGCTCAGAAGGTCGCAAGCATCCCCCCATGCGCAAAGATGGACGGTCGATTCAGGTGCGCCAGATCCATGTCACCGACACGCACGACCACCGACGGCCAGGTCATCACACCCTCGGCCTCGGCGGTGAGCGCCAGGTGGGAGCCTAGCGCGATAGCGACGCCGCCGCCCGCGTCGACGAGCGCGGAGAACGCCGACCCATCGTGCTCGCGCGCGGCGGGCGCGCCGGTGCCCTGCACGCCCAGGTGGTGCACGCCCACGGCCATCGACAACATCGGCTGCACGCGGCGGTCAGAGCGAAACAGTCGCACGATGCCCAGCGACAGCATCGCGCGATCGAGCCGCGCGCCGGTTCCGTCGGGGGCGGACACGCTGGCGCCGGGGCCGAGCCCGGCCAGGCTCACGCGCACGCCGACGCCGCGCTCAGGCCCATAGGTCAACGCGATCTCGGGCGCCCAGGACGCGGGCACCGAGTCGAAGCCGGCGAACAGCCCCGCGCCGACCGCCAGCCGCAGCCGCCGCGCGTAGGGCGAGCCGGGCGTAACATCGGACGACAGCCCGCCGGCAGCGTCGCCGCCGCGTCCCGACCCGGCGATGTCGAGCGGCCACAGACCGGGCAAGCTCGCGCGCAGGAAATCGACGGTCTCGACGGCCAGCTGCGCCGCGGCGCGATCGCCGTTGCTCGAGTGGATCTGCACCCGCTGCACGGTCGTGGTGCGGCTCATGCGGTTCGACACCCAGACCGCCACGCCCGCCGAGCCCTCGTCGGGATCGCGCACGATCGCGAACACCGCCACCGGCGACAGATCGCCGCCGGCGCGATCGATCTGCACCATGAGGTCGACACCCGGCTCGAGGGGGCGCGTCACGACCTGGAACAGCGCCGCGCCGAACTCGCCGGCGATGCGCACCGTCGCGTTGCGCATCAGCTCGTCCTCGACCGGCGGCGACAGCACCAACACCAGGCCGCGCCAGGGATGCTCGGCCGTCATCTCGGCGAAGGCATCGCTCTGCCAGCGGGGGACCGGCGCCAAGACGAGCAAGCTCGCGATCACCGCCGCCGGCCCTGCTTTCATCGACCGGCGCCTGCAGGGGCGCATGGGAAACAGGGCAACACGTCTGCGCTCCTTTGGCAACGAGTTCGCGCACGGAGGCGCGAATCGATCATCCCGTCATTCCGTCGCTGGAGCTCGGCCGCGCCGTGCCATCCGACGCCGCAGCTCGCGGAGCGCGAACGCTCACATCTCGATCATCAGACCGGCGACCCAGGTCGTATCGCTGAGCCTCAGCACCGAAGACGAGCCGAAGCCGTCGAGTCCGAGGTGCGTGATCTCCCCGAACAGCGAGATGCCGTTGACGCCGGTCTCGCTGTCCATGGTCCTCATCGCCTCCGCGTCGATGAACGACAGGTCCAGCGTGACGCCGGCGGCGGCGTTCCAGCCAAAGGTGCGGCCCTGAAGCGAGCTCGTCTTCGCGGTGTCGGAGATCGACCAGATCGCGCAGTCTAACCCCAGTTTCGCGTACGGAACGACGGGCGACGAGTAGCGCTCGTGCAGGAAATCGGCGCGATAAACCGCCATCACCGCCAGCGGATAAAAACGCAGCGACGTTTCGTCTCCGGTGCGCGTCATTTGATCGGCGGCCAGCGAATTGGCGCTGGCCGTGTAGAAGCCGAACCCGAACCCCACGGACCAGGTTCCGACGCGGTGAAGGATCTGCCGGTCGAGCTCGAGCCCCACCAGGAGGCGCTGCTTCGACGAGAACGTCTGCTCGAAGGGACGCGCCGCGGAGCCGCGATCGGCGAATTCGCTGTCGACCGCGGGAAAATAGGGGCTGAAGCGCAGCTCGAAATTCCAGTTACGCGGCGAGGGCGCGAACATGGGCGCGTCCGGCTCCTCACCGAAGCGGTAGCCGTGAGTGATCCGGTCGGGGTCCTCTTCGTCGCCGGCATGCGCCGCGCCCGCCGTGACGAGCACGAGCGCCAAGCCGCACGCCGCGCGCCGCGCGGCTCGTCGCGGCGACGCGCGGCGCGCTCGCCGGCAAGGACGGGCGCGCCGTCGCGGCCGGCGGCGCGACGCGACCAGCAACGCCAGGGCGCCCAGCACCGCCGTCGGCGCCGCGGCGCCCTCGCGCGCCTGGGCGCCGCCGATGGCGCACGCGACCAGCCCGGTGCCGCCATCCTGTTTGTAGAGGTCGTCGAAACCCAGCGTCGGCCCAGGCGTGGCCGTCGCGCTGTCCGACGCGGCGCTGGGCGTGCCGTCGCTGCCGATGGAGATCACCGCGACCTGATAGGCCGTGCCGTTCTGCAGCCCCTTCACGCGCACGGAGTTGGTGCCGACCGAAACCAGGCCGGAGCAGATCAGCGTCGGGTCGAGCGTCGCGAACGGTCCGGTCCCGCCCTGTAACAGCGCCGCGGCGCAGCTGTCGAACGACGGCGACGGCGGCGTGCTCGGGCCCGGCGAGCACAGCACCTGATAGCCCTGGATCGACGTCGTGATCGCGGGCGCGGTCCAGGAGACGAGCAGCCCGCTGTCGGCGGTGGTCGCGGTCGGCGCGGTCGGCGCGGTCGGCCCCGTACCACCGACGCCGACCGACACATACGGCTGGCTCGTCAGCAGGACGCCGTTCTGGCGAACGATGGCCCACACGTTCGTCGACGTCGCCGCCAGCGCCGAGCAATTGCCGCCGTTCGCGACCGCGGTGAAGAGGTTCGCGGTCGAGAACGTCTCCGTCGCCGACGTCGAGTCGGCGTTCAGCGTCAGGTCGGTGCCGAGCGAGATGCAGGTCGTCACCGTGGCGTTGTCGCAGCTGGAGCCGACCATGATCGTCGCGGTGAGCGAATCGCTCGCGGTCAGCTTCACGACCGAGTCGCTGTTGATTCCGACCGCGACGCCGAGATTGATGGGGCAGGAGCAACGCGCGGCCGAGAGAAAACCCGAGAGCTCGTCAGTGGTCAGCGCGTCGTACGCGCCCGAGGGATCCATGCGCGACAGCGCCACCGTGAAGTCGGTGGCGCCGAGCGTGGTGGTCTGACCGTACGCCGAGGACGTGCCGAGCACCACGCCCAGAGACGCGATAGCCAGGGCGGCGCCGCGAGCGGCTAGTGGGCGGCGGCGAATCGGTTCTCGCATGCGGTGTTGATTTGCAACGGTGGGACCAACCGCACGGACCACGCGCCCGCGCGAGCAGCCGCGCCATCCTCGCACGGGGCTGCCAATCTGTCAGCGGCGCGCGGCGCCTGCGTGCAGGAACGGCTGGCGGCATCCGCGCGAAGCCCGACCGCGGGCGTGACCGCCGTTGCGGCGGCACGCGCAATCGCGGCCCGGTCACTTCGGCGCGCGCACGAGCCGAAAATCGTAGCCGGCGGTGCAGAAGGGCCGCTCACAGGTTCCGCCGTCAGGCGCGCGGCCTGGCGGATGTTCCACGAAGTCGGCGATCAGCGACTCCTTGACCGCGAACACGGCGTCGGTGTCCAGGTAGGGGTCGCCCTTCACGAACAGGTGCGTCGTGACCGTCCCGTAGCCGGGCGCCGACACGATCAGGTGCACGTGCGCGGGGCGAAACGGATGCCGCCCCATCGCGCGCAGCATGACGCCGACCGGGCCGTCGGTCGGAATGGAGTAGCTGACCGGCTTGATCGTGCGAAGACCGTAGCGGCCGTCGTCGCCGACGGTGAACTTGCCGCGCGCGTACGAGGCGCCGGGGCGCTGGACGTCGTAAAGGCCGTCGCCGTCGACTTGCCAGACATCGAGCGTCGCGCCCGCGATCGGCGCGCCGTCGACGTCGAGCACGCGCCCGGACAAATAGGTCGGCACGCCCGCGAGCCCCTGCGCGATGTCGCTCCACATCGGCGCATCGCGCGCGTCGGGCAGATAAAACGGGCCCAGCACCGTGGTCTCGGACGCGCCGCCCGGCTTGCGGTGGTTGATGGCGTCGACCAGCATCGACACGCCCAGCGTGTCGGAGAGCAGGATGAACTCCTGTCGCCGCTCGTCGCATTTGTGGCCGGTCGCCGTCAGGAACTCGATGCCGGCCAACCATTCTTCTTCGGTGAGCTCGCTCTCACGCACGAACGCGTGCAGGTGGCGGATCAGGCTGGTCGCCACCGCGACGAAACGGGCGCGGGCGGCGGGCTCGGTCGTCGTATCGATGCTGGCGACGACGGTGTCGGTGAGGTTGGCCTCGGTGAGGTTACGCATGGAAGGAGCCTCCTGTTTCGTCGGGCGGCAGCACCAGCCGGCGCTGCACCGGGAAGAAATGCACGTCGAAGCGCCGCGAGAACCCGCCCCAGAGCCCGCGTGGAAACCTGATCGTGACGGCGATCGCCAGCACGCCGAGCCCGACCAGGTACCAGGTGCCAAAGTCCGACGCGACCTTGTTGAGCA
>Ga0265342_10003302_pt1 | contig 13326 bp, 14 predicted proteins | sample 4CB327metaG_FD_203125 | JGI IMG/M metagenome (GOLD analysis project Ga0265342, IMG submission 203125) | Rhizosphere microbial communities from Carex aquatilis grown in University of Washington, Seatle, WA, United States - 4-CB3-27 metaG | ecosystem: Host-associated > Plants > Roots >...
GACGCGTCGTCGGGGGAGGGCGCGGTCGTGAGCCACGTCGTCGCCGGCGCGCCCGCCGCCCGTGCCGGCCTGCGCCCGGGCGACGTGATCACCGCGGTCGATCACCTCGAGACCCACGTCGCCGATGAGGTGGTCGCCCGCGTCTCCGACCACGACGTCGGCGAGCGCGTGACGATCGGGTTCACGCGCGGCGGCGAGCCGCGTACGGTTCAGGTCGGGGTGGACGCGCTGCCGCCGCCAGCTTCGGCGTCGCCGCGCGTGAGGACCAGCTGGGTGATCTCGGCGGGCGCGCCGAGCCGCATCGGCGGCCCCCAGTAGCCGGTGCCGCGGCTCACGTAGACCTGCGCGCCCTGGTGGCGGTGCAACCCGGCGACGAACGGTTGCTGCAGGCGAACGAGATAACTGAACGGCCAGATCTGCCCGCCGTGGGTGTGCCCGGAGAGCTGCAGCCCGATCCCGAACCGCGCGGCCGCGAACACCGACTTCGGCTGATGCGCCAGCAACACCACCTCGCGCGCCGGGTCGAGCGCCGCCAGCGCCTTGTCCAGGTTCTCGCCGTGTCCGGGCTCGGCGAAGCGCGCGCCCGAGCGGTCGTCGACGCCCGCGAGGTCGAAGCTGGCGGCGCCGTCGCCGATGGAGACGCGTTCGTTGCGCAGGCAGCGGATGCCGAGGCGCGTGAGCTCGGCGATCCAGGGCGTGGCGCCCGAGAAATACTCGTGGTTGCCGGTGACGAAGTAGACGCCGTGGCGCGCGCGCAGCTCGGCGAGTGGCGCGACCGCATCGCGGAGCTCGTCGACGGTGCCGTCGACCAGATCGCCGGTAATGGCGATCAAGTCCGGATTGAGCGCGTTTGCGTGTGCCACGATGGTTTCGATGAACGCGCGCCCAATCGTGGGTCCAACGTGGATGTCGGTCAGCTGAACCAACGTGAATCCGTTCATCTCCTTGGGCAAACGCGACAGCGTCACCGGAACACGCTTCACCGCCACCGGCCCCAGCGCGGAGCGTAGCGCCGCCGCGGTCAACACGCCCGCCACGATCGTGACGACGCCCGCGACGCCGCGTGCGAACAACGTGCGCCGTCCGAGATCGACCGGCAGCGGCTGCGCGCGCAGTTTGTGACCGACAAAGAGGACCAACCTGAGGATGTCGCCCCCCAGCAACAGAAAGAAGAGGAGCATCGCCACGCCCAGCCAGGTGTAGAACGGCCAGCTGAAGATGCGCGCGGCGGCCGGCCAACGCCGGATCACGAGCCGCATCAGTGGCAACCCCGTGGCGAGCACGATCAACCCGGCCAGCATCACCCCCGCCCACGGCTGCGGAACGTGCGTGTCCCGAACCAGGCGGGCCCAAATGTAGTAGTGCAGCCCGCCGAGAACTGCGATCACCACGGCAAAGAAGGCGACGAAGCTCATTGCGCGCATCGCCGTCGTGCGTTCCACCGTGTGTTCAGGCTCGTCACCGCCGTCGGTTTCCATTGTGAAACGAAGCGCAACGTCTTGATTCAGTTGATTGGTCGTTAACATTCATCGCGGGCCCTGCCGACTGGTTGATGTTTGCTCGTTTGACGTTTGCAACACTGGATGTTTGAGAGTAGTCTGCGCGCCGTCAAGAAACACCAGGAGATTTAGTAATGGCGCGAGCTTCCTCGTCTTCCTCGTCCTCTTCCGATTCGTCTTCGCAGATCCGTCACATCGTCGGTGACTTCGTTGGCCAACTCTCGGCGCTGATCGAGCAGGATGCCGTTGCGCGTGCGCGCGAGGCGATCCTCTCGGCGTTCTCTGGAGGCGACGCGCCCAACCTCACGCCGAACGGAAAGCGGCGCGGGCGACCCCCGGGCTCGGGCCGTCGCGTCCCAGGAGCGGTCCTGGCGCTGGCCGGCGTCATGGGGCGCAAGCGGACGCGCCGGAAGGCGCCGATCCAGCTTTGCCCGGTCCCAGGATGCACGAACCGGGCGGCGCCGGTCTTCGGAATGGTTTGCGCCAAGCACAAGGATCTCTCCAAAACCGAGATTCGGAAATTCCGTGAAGCGCGCCGGGCGCAGCGAGACAACGGCCAGGGCAGGGCGCCCCGGGGAACAGAGAAGACCAAGGCGCGCCGCAAGCCCATCAAGCGGAAGGCACGCGTCGTGCGCGCGGCGCCGCGCAGCGCCACGCCTCCCCCCCCCAAGTTGGCCGCCCCCAAGCTCGCCGCGACGGCTTGAACGGCTCGAGGCTCTGTCTCGCGCTGTGCCGATTGACCTACGGCGCGGGTTACAGTTTCACGCCGACTGTGGCGTCCGCGCCACGGGGGATGGTCCTGACGGGCTCGATGGGCCGGAAGTGCCGCCGAACCGCGCTCTAGAAATTGGCATCAGCGTTGCGTTCCTGGGCTTGCGTAAAGGAGGCCCGGAATGTCCATCGCTAACGTGCCGCTTGACTTCAACGGACTTGGCAAAGCCCGCAAGACCGTCGCCCCGGTCGCTACGGAGCTGTCTGCGCTCTCGGGTTGTGCCGCCTTCGCCGGCGCCGACCAGACCACCCTTCAGGCGCTCGGCCAGGCGTGCTCGGTACGCCAGGTTGCGCGCGGTGCGACGCTCGTCGCCGAGGGGAGCGTCATCGACCACGCCTTCCTGGTCCTTCGGGGCCGCGTCCGCGCCGTCCGTCGGGGCGAGAGCGGCCGCGAGATCACCCTCGAGGTCTTCCGTCCAGGCGACCTGATCGGCGACGCGTTGCTGGCGCCGGACCAGCCGCTCACCAACGAGTGGGAGGCGGTCGAGCCGACGGCAGTGCTGGTCATTCCGCGTGAAGCGATCTTCACGCACCTGCGCGCGCTGCCCGAGCTGCCCATGACGCTGGGCCGCATGCTGGTCGCTCGCCTCAACCGGTCAAAGGACATGGCGGTCGCCCTCGCGCTGTCGGATGTCGAGGATCGCGTCATCGGGGCGCTGCGCCTGCTCGGCCGCCAGGAGGGCGAGGGGCAGGAGGTCCCCGAGGGATTGCTCATCCGCCACCGTCCGACGCAGCAGGAGCTGGCGAACCGCATCGGCGCCTGCCGCGAGACGGTGTCGCGGATCGTGTCCGATCTGACCCGCCGCGGGTTGGTGACCCCGCAGGGCCGTTCGCTGCTGCTGAGCAAGCGCCTGGTCACCGGCGAGGGCTGAGCCGCGCGTCGCGGACTGGGAACTCCAGGGTTCCCAGTCGGTCGTGTGCCTCACGGTGGCGGCACGCGGTGACGGTGTTCCGCGCGCGTCTCGGCGCGATCGTCGCGAATCGCTCGGGAGAAATTGACGATCCGCGCGACGCGGATGAAACTACACCGGTTTTGGCCAGCAGTCCCAGACGCAGTGGTGGAGCGGCCGGTCACGCTCCGTTGGCCGAAGTCGACATCCGCACATCGATCCGGCCCACGGTGGCCGAGATCGATCTGTGCGCGATCACCGACAACCTGGCCCGCTTGCGCGCCACCGTCGGCGCGCACGTGGCGATCTGGGGTGTGGTGAAGGCCGATGCCTACGGTCACGGCGCGGTCGCGGTCGCGCGCGCCCTGGAACCGGTAAGCAACGCGCTGGCCGTCTCGCTGGTCGAAGAGGGTCTCGAGCTGCGCGCCGCGGGGATTCGGCTGCCGATCGTCGTGCTGGGCGCGTTCTACAACCGACACCAGGACGACGTTCTCCACGAAGGGCTGACCCCCGTCATCTATGACACCGGCGACCTCGACCGATTCGCAACCTCCGCCGCTCGCCTCGGCCGGCGGGTCGCCGTTCACCTCAAGGTCGACACGGGGATGAGCCGGCTCGGATTCTCGGTCGCCGACCTGCCCGCGGTGCTCGATCGCGCGCGCGGACTGCCCTCGATCCAGGTCGCGGGCCTGGCGACCCACTTCGCGTCGGCCGACGGCGCGAATCCCCAGATCACGCTCGAGTCGCTCGCGCGCTTCCAGGACTGCGTCGCCCTGGCGGGCGCGCGCGGCTTCGGCGCGCTGACGCTCCATGCGGCGAACAGCGCCGCGGCCGTGCGGTTTCCGCAGGCGCGCCTTCATGCCGTGCGGCCCGGGCTCGCGCTCTACGGCGCTTTGCCGTCGGCCGAGGTCGCGCTGCCGGGCCTCCGGCCGTCGTTGAGCCTGATCACGCGCGTCATGGCCCTGCACGACATCGCGCCGGCGACGCCGGTCAGCTACGGCGGCACCTGGCGCGCCTCGCGCCCGTCGCGCATCGCGACCCTCCCCATCGGGTACGCCGACGGTTATCCTCGACACGTGCAAGGAGCGATGACGTTGATCCGCGGGAGCCGCGCCCCGATCGTGGGCGCCGTCTGCATGGACATGCTGATGGTCGACGTGACCGACGTCCCCGGCGTGGCGCTCGGCGATCGGGTGACGCTGATTGGCCAAGATCGCAAGGACGATCGCAAGGACGATCGCAAGGACGATCGCAAGGACGACGGCCAGCAAGGTCGCAAGGACGATCGCAAGGACGACGGCCGCGACGAGATCACCGTCGACCAGGTCGCCGCCTGGGCGGGCACGATCAGCTACGAGATTCTGTGCGGCATCTCGAAGCGCGTGCCGCGCATCTACACCGGCGGGCGCGGCGATTCCGGCGGCCCGGCCGCGGCGGCTCCATGAACGAAATCTCGGCCGAGGTTCCGGGGCAGGGGCCGGCAGCCACCGACGACCGCATCACGCTCAAGGGGGCGGTCGAGACGGCGCTGACGCCGTTGTGGATCTTCTTCGGCTACTTCGGCGAGCATTCGATGCTGCTGTTCCAGTCTTTCGTGTGGCTCTTCCGCCGGCCGTTCCGGCTGCGCCTGTTCCTGGAGCAGATGCACTTCGTCGGTGTGGGCTCGCTGCCGATCATCATGCTGGTCGGCCTGTTCTCGGGCGCGGTCGCGGCGCAACAGGCGATCAACGCGCTGGCGATCTTCAATCAAGAGCGCTTCGTCGGCGCCACCGTCGGCCTGTCGCTGGCGCAGGAGCTGGCGCCGGTCTTCACGGCGCTGATGATCACGGCGCGCGCCGGTTCGGGCATGGCGACCGAGCTCGGCTCGATGCGCATCACCGAGCAGATCGACGCGCTCAACACGTTTGCCGTCAATCCGATTCAATATCTGGTCACGCCGCGGATCGTGGCGACGATCATCATGATGCCGGTGATGACGATGGTGTTCAACATCGTGGGGCTCGGCGGCGCGTACTTCTATTCGATCGTCATCAAGCAGATCGACCTCGGAGAGTTCATCGAGTACTTCACCTTCTGGACCGATCCGAAGGACTACATCATCGGCGCCAGCAAGGCGGTGGTGTTCGGGATCTCGCTGTCGCTCGCGTCGTGCTTCCAGGGCTTCAACGCGCGCGGCGGCGCCAAGGAGGTCGGGCTCGCGACCACGCGCGCCGTGGTGTCGGGGTCGGTGTCGGTGCTCGTGCTCGATTTCTTCTTGATCGACATCTTTCATCTCTTGTGGCCGTACAAGTCATGAGGCCGCCCGCCAAGCCCCCCTCCGGCAAGCCGCCCGCGGCGCCTCCCGCCGACAAGGGGGCTTCCAAACCGGCGTCGCCTGCCGAGCCCGAGTCGGCGGATCCGTCGGTCAAGAGCGCGCGCTGGCAGATCCGGGTGCGCGACCTGAACAAGACCTTCGGCCCGCAACACGTTCTCCGCGGCGTGGATCTCGACATCGAGCGCGGAAAGACCAACATCATCATCGGAGGGTCGGGGCAGGGAAAGTCGGTGCTGATGAAGCACCTCATGGGCTTGCTCAAGCCCGAGGAGGGGCATATCTGGGTCGACGGCGTCGATCTGGTGCCGATGAACGACGTCGAGCTCGGACGCATCCGTCGCAAGTTCGGCATGGTGTTTCAGTACGCGGCGCTGTTCGACTCGATGAACGTCGTCGAGAACATCGCGTTCCCTCTGCTGGAGAGGTACAGTCTCTCGCGCGAAGAGGTGATGGAACGGGTGAGAGATCTGCTGCGACGGCTCGACCTGGGCGACGTGCCGGGCATCGAGCAGAAGTTCCCCGCCGAGCTATCGGGCGGCCAGCGCAAGCGCGTGGGGCTCGCGCGCGCCCTCATCGACCGGCCGGAGATCCTGCTCTATGACGAGCCGACCACGGGTCTGGATCCGATCGCGACCAAGAACGTCGACGAGATGATCCGGCGCACAGCCGATCAGTTCAACGTGACGTCGGTCGTGATCTCGCACGACATGGCGTCGACGTTCCGGATCGGCGACCGGATCTCGATGCTCTACGCCGGCAAGATCCTGGTGACCGGCACGCGCGACGAGGTGCTGGCGTCGCAGCAGCCGGAGCTGCGCGAGTTCGTCGAGACGTCGGGCGCCGTGGCGATGGGCGCCCTCGACCCGCCGAGGCCGTCTCCGTGAGGCGCAGCTGGGCGGCGGTCACCGTCGGCGTACTGGTTCTGGTCGTCTCGGCCATCAGCTACTTCCTGATTCGCTCGACCAGCGAGCGCACCTCGGGCAATCAGGGACTGGTGGTGTGGGCGCTGTTCAAGGACGCCTCGGGCCTGTTCGAGAAGTCGCGCGTGCAGACCGCCGGCATCTCGATCGGTCAGATCGACAAGCGCGAGCTCGATCCCGCGACCGCGCAAGCGCGCGTCACCATCCGCATGAATCCGGGGATCGAGCTCTGGTCGAACGCCGTGGTGTCGAAGAAGTCGGCGTCGCTGCTCGGCGAATACTATCTGGAGATCGACCCCGGCACGCCCTTCGCGCTGGTCAACGGCCAGCGACAGGAGATGACCAGGCTCAAGGCCGGCGACCAGATCAAGAACGTGCGCGAGCCGACCGGCATGGCCGATCTCATGGCCGACATCGGAACGATCCTGCCGATCCTGAAAGACATCCTGCAAGACGTTCACAAGCTGACCTCGGGCCAGCTCACCGACATCGCGACCAACGTCGACAAGCTGATCGAGACCAACTCGATCGTGCTCGAGCGCCTGCTCAACCGCGTCGACCACATCGCGGCGAACATCGACAACGTGACCTCGGCCGAGGCGGGTGACGCCAAGCTGGCGATCCGGAACGTCCGCGAGATCACCGAGTCGATCAAGACCCTGGTCGGATCCAGCGACAACGAGGTCAAGTCGACCGGCAATGCCGTGCGCGGCTCGCTGGCCAAGCTGCAGTCGACCGTCGACAACCTCGACAAGTCGCTGCACAACGTCGAGTCGATCACGTCGCGGCTGGACAAGGGGCAGGGCACGGCGGGGCGCCTGCTGACCGACGACACGATCGCCAACAACGTCGAGGAGATCACCGAGGACGCCGGCAGCTTCGTCCGCGGCATCACCAAGCTGCAGACCATCGTCGGGCTGCGCGGCGAGTGGAACTTCATCTCGCACACGGCCAAGGAATACCTCTCGGTCATGCTGGTGCCGCGGCCCGACAAGTTCTACCTCATCGAGCTCGTCGAGGACCCGCGCGGCTTCCGCGAGGAGACCACCCAGCTCACCAGCAGCTCACAGACCGGCGTGAACGCGACGACGACCGTGACGACGTCGCAGAAGCTGCGCTTCTCGCTGATGCTCGGCAAGCGCATCGGCGCGATCGCTGGCCGCTTCGGCATCAAGGAGTCGACCGGCGGCGTCGGCGCGGATCTGTACCTGCTCGACGATAAGCTGGTGCTGTCGGTCGACATCTTCGACACGCTGACCAACAAGTATCCGCGCGTGAAGCCGGCGCTGCTGGCGGCGATCTGGAAGCGCAACCTGTTCCTGGTCGGCGGCGCCGACGACGTCATCAACACCACGCGCGCGACCGCGGGCGCGGGCGGCGGTATCGACTGGTTCCTGGGCGGCCAGCTGGTCTTCAATGACGAGGATCTGAAGTCGCTGCTCCTCTTCGGTGGCAGCGCTGCGTCGGGCGCCGCAAAGTAGCATCGGGACGTCGACGTCGAGGCGCGGATGGCTCTTCCGGAGGCGTCCGTGGCGGCGCGGCCGAACTTCGTAACTAAGCGGAGTGCTTGACTCCGCAACCCTCCCCCCTATAGTTTCACCCTCCCAAAGGCGCCCCCAACGGGGATTTCTAGGCAAATGCTCTTCAAAATCAAGGACATCGGCGACGACGGCCTGGAGGTCGATCTGCCCGTGACGACCGCTTGGTTGGAAGAGCAATGCCCTGACCTCGGCGCGAAGCCCGGCCCAGCCGGCGTGCAGATGCGCGGCGTGCTGGAGAAGAGCGGCGATGACGTTCTCTTGCGCGGCGACTTGCGCGGCGTGCTGGAGACGTCGTGCTCGCGCTGCCTCGAGGCGGCACGCGTCGACCTCGACATCCCGCTCACGGTCAGCTTCGTCGAGCAGGGCGCCGGTGCCGACGCCGAGGAAGATGACGACGACGACGGGGACGTGGTCTACTTCGAGGGAGGCGAGATCGATCTCGGCGCCGAGCTGCGCGACGAGATCCTTCTCGCGATGCCGATCAACCCGCTTTGTCAGGAGGGTTGCCAGGGCTTGTGCGCCGTTTGCGGCGGAAACCGCAATCAGAGTCCTTGCGATTGCGAGGACCGACAGCGCGAGGTGACGTCGAAGCTGAGCGCGCTCGGCAAGATCAAGCTTTAGCCCCCGGACTCGAAAGACCAGCAGCCGCCAAGCAACGCGTAACGAAACGAGGGATCAATGGCCGTTCCGAAGAGAAAACAGTCCAAATCGCGCTCCGCCATCCGCCGCGCACAGGTGATGAAGCAACCGGTGCCGCACTTCGTGCCTTGTCCGCGGTGCGGCGAGCCCAAGCTCACCCACCGGATGTGCGCTGGCTGCGGCTACTATCGCGACCGCCTGGTCATCGAGCGGAAGGAAGAGGAGCAGCCCTAGCTTTGCCGACAATCGCCATTGACGCGATGGGAGCGGACGGCGCGCCTCGCGTCGAGGTCGAGGGGATCGTCTCCGCCGTCCGTGAAAAAGGGATCGACGTGATCGTCGTCGGCGACGAGCCGCGCGTGCGCGCGGAGCTCGAACGCATCGGCGCGGCCAGCGAGAAGATCCCGATCCGCCACGCGTCCGAAGTCATCACCATGCACGACGCGCCGTCGATGGCGGTGAAGCAGAAGAAGAAGTCGTCGATGCGCATGTGCTTCGACCTGTGCAAGTCAGGCGAGGCGCACGCGGTGGTGTCGGCCGGCAACTCCGGCGCGATGATGGCGTGCGGCCTGTTCGTTTTGGGGCGCCTGCCCGGCGTCGAGCGTCCGGCGATCGTCACCACGTTTCCGACCAAGGCGGGCGAGTGCGCGTTGCTCGACATGGGCGCGAATGTCGATCCCAAGCCGACGGTGCTGGCTCAGTTCGCGGTGCTCGGCTCGGTTTACGCGCGCCTCTTGCACGGCAAGGGACGGCCCAAGGTCGGCCTGCTGTCGAACGGCTCGGAAGAGCACAAGGGGACGCCGCTGACGCGCGACGCGCACCAGTTGCTCGCGCGCACGGCGCGCGGCACGGCCGCGTTCGACTACGTCGGCTACGTCGAGGGCCGCGACATCTTCCGCGGCGAGGTCGACGTCGTCGTCACCGACGGCTTCACCGGCAACGTGGTCTTGAAGTGCGTCGAGGGCGCGGCCGAGGTCATGCTCGACATGGTCCGCGACGAGGTCCAGCGCAGCGGGCTCCTGGCCAAGATCGGCGCGGCGCTGATGAGGACGGCGCTGCGGCGGCTCAAGCGGCGCATCGACTATGCCGAGCACGGCGGCGCGCCGCTGCTGGGCGTCGACGGCGTGGCGCTGATCTGCCACGGCGGCTCGAACGCCAAGGCGATCAAGAACGCGATCCTGGTCGCGCACCGGTTCGCGCAGATCGGCCTCGGCAAGGAGCTGACGTCGGCCATCGCACAGCACGGCTTTCTCTGGGAGCCGGTGCTGGGGGCGCCGCCCGCGACGGCCGGAGGAGCTTCGTGAAAGGCAGATCATGATCGGCTGTCGCATCATCGGCACGGGGCGCGGTGTCCCGGCGCGCGTGGTCACCAACGAAGAGCTCAGCAAGACCGTCGACACGTCCGACTCGTGGATCGTCGAGCGCACCGGCATCCGCGAGCGGCACGTGCTTGAGCCGGCCCTGGCGGCCAGCGATATCGCGACCGATGCGGCACGCAACGCTTGCCGGAACGCCGGCGTCGATCCGGCGACCGTGGACTGCATCATCGTCGGCACGGTCACGCCCGACTGCCCCTTCCCGTCGACGGCGACCTTCGTCCAGCGCAAGCTGGGCGCCGCGCCTGGCGGCTGCGCGTTCGATCTGTCGGCGGCGTGCGCCGGTTTCATTTACGGACTGTCGATTGGCGACGCGTTCATCCGGCGCGGCCAGTTCAAGCGCGTGCTGGTCATCGGCGTCGAAGTCCTCTCGCGCATCATCGACTGGACCGACCGCAGCACCTGCGTGCTCTTCGGCGATGGCGCGGGCGCGGTCTTGCTGGCGGCCGACGACGCACCCGGGCGCGGTATCCTGTCGACCCACCTTTACGCCGACGGCTCGTTCACGGACATTCTCTACCAGCCGGCGGGCGGCAGCCGCGAACCGCCGTCGGCGGCGACTGTGGCGGAAAAGCGACACTTCGTGAAGATGAACGGGCGTGAGGTCTACAAGCACGCCGTGCGCAACATGGCGGCGGCGGCGAAGGCGGCGCTGGATGCCAACGGTCTCAGCGCAGCGGACGTCAACTGGGTGATCGCGCACCAGGCCAACATCCGGATCATCGAGGGCGTCTCCGAGCGGGTCGGGATCGGGATGGACCGCTTCTACATCAACGTCGATCGCTACGGGAACACCTCGTCGGCCTCGGTGCCGACGGCGCTGGATGAAGCCATCGAGATGAAGAAGATCAAAGAAGGCGACCTGCTGATCTTCTCGGCGCTGGGCGGAGGTCTCGCCTGGGCGTCGGCGGCGGTGCGCTGGTGAGCGGCGCAAGCCACGGAAACAGTCCAGCGGCCGGCGGTGGCGGCGGCGCGATCGCGCGCGCGTTTCTGTTTCCGGGCCAGGGCTCGCAGCAGGTCGGCATGGGCAAGGCGCTCGCCGATGCGTTCCCGGCGGCGCGCGCGGTGTTCGAGGAGGCCGACGCGACGCTCGGGTTCTCGCTGTCACGCCTGTGCTTCGAGGGGCCCGAGGGCGAGCTGACGCTGACCGCCAACGCGCAGCCGGCGATCCTGACCACCAGCATCGCGGCGCTGCGCGTTCTCGAGCGCGAGACGGATCTGCGCGCGGATGTCGTCGCCGGCCACTCGCTCGGCGAGTACTCGGCGCTGGTCGCTGCCGGATCGCTGCGCCTCTCCGACGCGGTCCGCATCGTCCACCTGCGCGGCAAGCTCATGCAGGAGGCGGTCGCGCCGGGGGTGGGCGCGATGGCGGCGATCCTGGGGCTGTCGCGCGCCGACGTCGAGGCGGCGTGCGCGGAGGCGGCCACCGGCGACGGCGAGATCGTCACCCCCGCCAACTTCAACGGCGCCGGGCAGGTCGTGATCGCCGGGCACAAGGCGGCGGTCGAGCGCGCATGCGCCGCCGCCAAGGCGCGCGGCGCCAAGCGGGCCATGCCGCTGGCGGTGAGCGCGCCGTTCCATTGCGCGCTCATGCGGCCGGCCGCCGAGCGCCTGGCGGTCGCGCTGGCGGCCGTGCCCTTCGCGCCGCTCGCGGTGCCGGTGTTGACCAACGTCGAGGCGCTGCCCAACCGCGACGCCGATCGCGTCCGCGATCTGCTGACGCGGCAAGTGACCGCGCCCGTGCGCTGGGAAGAGTCGGTGGAAGCGATGGCGGCGATGGGCGTCGGCGAGGCGATCGAGATCGGCGCTGGCCGCGTGCTCGCGGGCCTGGTCAAGCGCATCGCGCCGGCCATCCAGGTCCGCGGCGCCTCGGATCCGGCCTCGATCGCCGAGCTCGTGCGCGCGCCCGCGCTGGCAGCGCCGGCGCTGGAGGCACGCCATGGGTGAGCTCGACGGGCGCATCGCAGTGGTCACGGGCGCGTCGCGCGGCATCGGGCGCGCGATCGCGGTGGCGCTGGGACGCAACGGCGCGCGCGTGGTCATCAACTACACCGCCAACGAAGCGGCCGCGGGCGATGCCGTCGAGGCTGTGCGCGCCGCCGGCGGCAACGCCAGCGCCAAGCGCTTCGATGTGGCCGACGCGGCCGCCGTCGACGCCGCGTTCAAGGAGATCGTCGCCGCCGAGGGCGGCCTGCACATCCTGGTCAACAACGCGGGCATCGCCGTCAACGGACTGATGCTGGGCGCGAAGGACGCCGACTGGAAGCGTTCGATCGACGTGAATCTCAATGGCACGTTTCATTGCGTGCGCGCGTCGTTGCGCGCGTTGATGAAGGCCAAGGACGCCGGGCGCATCATCAACATCACGTCGATCACCGGCGAGGTCGGCTCGGCGGGACAGGGTGCTTACGTCGCCGCCAAGGCCGGGGTCATCGGCCTCACCAAGACCCTGGCGCGTGAATACGCGTCGCGCGGCATCACCGTCAACGCCGTCTCGCCGGGCTACATCGACACCGACATGACCGCGAGCGAGCTGCCCGAGGAGCGGCGCGGCGAATTGCTGAAGTCGATTCCGCTGGGCCGCGTCGGCAAACCCGAGGACGTCGCCGCTGCCGTCGCGTTTCTCGCGGGCCCTTCGGCCGCTTACGTGACAGGACAAGTCTTGCGCGTAAACGGGGGACTTTTCATGTAAGGTACGCCGCCGAGCGGCGGCCCCAGCCGTTGAATTGCAGCACGCGCTGCGTGTGAGAGAGGACCAAAGCAAATGGCCGATAACGTCGAAGAACGGGTTCGTAAGATCATTACCGAGCAGCTGGAGGTCGCACCGGACAAGGTGAAGCCCGAGGCCTCCTTCGCGGACGATCTCAAGGCCGACTCCCTGGCGGTCGTCGAGCTGGTACTGGCGCTGGAGGAGGCGTTCAAGCTCGAGATTCCGGACGAGGACACCGAGAAGATCAAGACCGTGGGCGACGCGATCAACTACATCAAATCGCACGCCAAGTGACCATCGTGGCGAAGCGCGGCTCTCGCCGTGCACATCCGCCCCATCAGACGAAAGGGAGTCCCTGAGCCCATGCAGCATCGACCAAGACCAGACCCGGTGGCAGCCAGGATGAGTGCACGATGAGCAGGAGAGTCGTCGTCACCGGAATCGGTCTCGTCACGCCCCTCGCGATCGGTACGGAAGAGACCTGGCAGGCGGTGCTAGCCGGTAAGTCGGGCATCGCGCCGATCACCCACTTCGACCACACGGCGTTCGCGACCCACTTCGCGGGCGAGGTGAAGGCGTTCGATCCCACGCGCTGGGTGTCGTCGCGCGAGGCGAAGACCATCGATCCCTTCATCCAGTACGCGCTCGCGGGCGCGGCGCTGGCGA